>PDWI01008245.1_pt1 | contig 12333 bp, 8 predicted proteins | sample 1430891 | NCBI WGS metagenome assembly PDWI01 (sample SAMN01162508, study PRJNA174530) | Oral metagenome, whole genome shotgun sequencing project. | biome: Marine environment; feature: Marine mammal; material: Swab sample of the gingival sulcus; isolation source: swab sample of gingival sulcus...
TTTGTATCCTGATCGAACTCTTTTTGTGCTGCTTCAAAAAAAGAATCCCAACCATAATCTTCTAGGTTCACCATAGTCCTTCTCTTCATCATAACACAAAAGGAGAGAGTTTATAGAAAGTCTAAATATGATATGATAAATCAATAAGTACTATGGCAAAAAAGAAACACAAACGAACACAAAAAAACCTCTTTCAAACACTAGGTATCAAAAATACAAAGGTAAAAATACTCGCCTACTTTATTCTCGGAATATTTTCACTCATGGCGTCTCTAGGTCTTGCTGGACGCATTGGAAACTTTATCCATCACAAAATTTTTCTCATGATGTTTGGGTACGGATTCTTTGTCGTTCCCTTCCTCTTTTTCTTTGCAATCTGGAAAATACGAACAAAAACCGAACATGGTATCCGCGACAGTCTCTCACTCCTCGGACTCATTCTCTCGATCCTTGGTCTTATGCACATCTTTCTTTCATCGAGTACACCACTCCCTGCAGGAGGAAGTATTGGCTACATTATAGGAGAACCACTCAAGAACGGGTTTGATGTCTACTTTTCATCACTCCTCTTGTTTGGGGTATTTGTCGCGAGCACCATCATCCTCTTTGATCCAAACTTTTCATTCCTCAAGAAGACAAAAAATCAGCTCGAAAAAACAAAGGAACGCACTACTCAGGAAAAAGAGAAAAAAGAAAAAATTAAAAAAGAAGTCCAAAGAGCGCTCCACAAGAACGCTGATGAAGAAATACCTGATGAAGAAACTGAAACAAAAAAGCAAAAGAGTTTTTCTCTCTCTGGCATAAAAACCAAGAAAGAGAAAAAAGAAAAAGAGCTCGATGACGATTTTTCTATCACTAACAGCGGATCTATCTTCTCAAGCTCGTACCTCGCGCCCCCAATTTCACTCCTCGGAAAATCAGGAGGAAAACCAAGCACTGGTGACATTAAATCAAACGCAACAACCATTCAGCGAACCCTCATGAACTTTGGTATTGCGGTTGAAATGGATGAAATCTCGGTCGGACCAACCGTTACACGCTACGCGCTCAAGCCAGCACAGGGGGTGAGACTCAATCGTATTGCGGGACTACAAAATGAACTTGCGCTTGCGCTTGCTGCAAAATCAATTCGTATCGAAGCCCCTATCCCAGGAAAATCTCTCGTTGGAATCGAGGTGCCGAACCGATCAAAATCATCAATCGGCCTCGGAAGTGTTCTCTCCGAGGAAGAGTATCAAAAGTCAAACAAACCGCTCCTCGTTTCACTCGGAAAAGGTGTTTCTGGAAAATCATACTTTGCCAACCTTGCAAAAATGCCCCACGCTTTGATTGCTGGGGCCACTGGATCTGGTAAATCGGTAACCATTCACAACATCGTGATGTCACTCCTCTACAAGAATGGACCTGATATGCTGAGGTTTATTATGGTTGACCCAAAGCGTGTTGAAATGACCCTCTACAAGAAAATTCCACACCTCCTCACACCAGTTATTACCGATCCTAAAAAGGCTGTTCTCGCACTCAAGTGGGCAGTCAAAGAAATGGAGCGTCGCTATGACCTCTTGCAAAAAATGGCAGTACGCGATATTGATTCATACCACAAAACCATTGTAGCACCTGCCTACAAAGGGCTCTCTCCTGAGGAGATTGAAGATCGCGCAGGCGAGCTTCCAGAAAAGATGCCATACATTGTCGTTATTATTGATGAGCTCTCAGACATCATGAGTAGCTACCCACGTGAACTCGAAGCAGCTATTGTCCGACTTGCGCAAATGTCACGTGCGGTGGGAATCCACCTCCTCCTCGCAACCCAGAGACCCTCAGTAAACGTTATTACCGGACTCATCAAGGCAAACGTTCCATCACGACTTGCACTCAAGGTTGCTTCACAAGTTGATTCGCGAACAATTTTGGATTCACGCGGAGCAGAAAAACTCCTCGGACAAGGAGATATGCTCTATAAGGGTGAAGGCTCGAATGAACCAATACGCATCCAGTGTCCTTTCGTTTCAGAAGCTGAAATTAAATCAGTTATCTCCTACATTCAAAAGAACTTCAAGTATGAACTCGACGATGAAATTATCATCCCCGATGAAAACCTCCACGACGGAGGTGGTGGACTCGAGAAGAGTGAAGAAGAAGCCGATGACCCAATGTACGAAGAAGCACGTGCTGTTGTTATCGCAAGCAAGAAAGCCTCAACCTCTTACCTTCAACGAAGGCTCTCGATTGGGTACTCACGGGCAGCACGTATCGTCGACCTCCTCGAAGAGCGCGGTGTTATCGGCCCAGCAAACGGTTCAAAACCGCGTGAGGTATACGAACAAGCAACAGGAGAAGTAGCGGACCCGAGCGAATTAAACGAACATCACGAGTAAGCCTATGCAAGAAGAAGTAAAGAAAAATCTCATACGTTTTTTTGCAATCGGACTCCTCGTTCTCGTGAGCATACTCGTCTACCATCGATTTTCATTCTATCGCGAGGGTCCGAGTATTATCGGTATCAACCTCACCGCCTACGAAGAACAGGTAGAAGCCTCAAAAGAAATTCATATCTCAACAAAGAACACACACAGCATTCGCATCAATGGAAACCCTCTCCAAATGAATGAAGGTCTTGAGGCTCATAGTATCATCGCGCTCCACCCCGGAGAAAATGAAATTACCATTGAGCTCTCTGATAACTTCAATAAAAAAAGGTACTACACCTACCATATCTACCGACCGGTAGCAGGTGACAACCCTATTACAAACCTCACCCAAGCACGCGCACAGAAGAACAAAGAAGAAGCAGAAAAAGAAACTTATTAATCAATCATAAGCATAAACACTATGGCAACAAAAAAATCAGAAGAAAAAAAGATGACCGAGAAACAACTCAAAGCACAACAACAAGCAGAACAACTCAAGGAAACAATGGACCTCATTCAAACAAAGTTTGGAGAAGGGTCTATTATCAAACTTGGGGATGCACCAAAGGTCGACATTGAAGCAATCTCAACCGGATCTATTGGGCTCGATGAAGCTCTTGGTATCGGTGGAATCCCTCGTGGTCGCATCATTGAAATTTACGGACCTGAATCATCAGGAAAAACAACGCTCACCCTCCATGTTGTCGCAGAGGCACAAAAGAAGGGTGGTGTATGTGCCTTCATTGATGCCGAGCACGCGCTTGACCCTGTGTATGCAAAAAATATTGGTGTAAAGACAGAGAGCCTCTTGGTATCACAACCAGACACCGGAGAGCAGGCACTTGAAATTGTTGACTCGCTCGTTCGATCAGGAAATATTGATGTGGTGGTTGTCGATTCGGTAGCAGCACTTACCCCAAAAGATGAAATCGAAGGGGATATGGGGGCACACCACGTAGGAAAACAAGCACGTCTCATGTCACAGGCACTTCGTAAGCTCACCGCACTCGTAGCAAAATCAAAAACAACGGTTATCTTCATTAACCAAATCCGTATGAAAATTGGTGTTATATTTGGAAGCCCTGAAACAACCCCTGGCGGAAAGGCACTCAAATTCTACTCTTCAGTACGCATTGATATTAGACGTATCGCTCAAATCAAAAAAGGTGATGAGGTAGTTGGATCACGAACGCGCGTTAAGGTAGCAAAGAATAAGGTTGCTGCTCCATTCAAACAAACAGAGTTTGATATTATCTACGGAGAAGGAATTTCTCAAACAGGGGAACTCCTCGCACTCGGAGAAAAGTACAAACTCATTAAAAAAGCAGGAGCATCCTACACCTACCTTCCTGCTGACCCATCAAGGCTCGATGGACAAGAAGAAATTAAACTTGGTCGTGGGTATGATGCTGCACGCAAGAAACTTGCAAGTGAAAAGAAAATTATGAAGCAGCTTGAAAGAGAAGTTCGCAAAGCAATAAAAGAAGACGAGTAAAAACTCGTTTTCTTTTTATACTAAAAACCCCTCTGCACCATGCAGAGAGTTATCTCTTTACTTATGCTACTAACCGAGGAACAATAATGCGATGACATGCGCTAATACATAAAATGGTCTCTGAGCTCTTCTCCAGAAATTTTTGTTAAAAAAGGATTATTCATTGTTATATTTTTTAGTACAACATATATTTTCCTATTCAAGGAACCATTTTTTTTCTTTTTTATCAAGTTTTACTAAGTAGGATGGTTGACAAATTCTTAAAAAAGAATATAATATTTTTCGAAGAAAATATAAATTTTAAAAACTAAATAACATGAATACATTTTTTAATGACCCAACAGAGAAAGGAAGAAATGAAATCGACATGATGTCGCTTCATGAAAGAGAGATTTTTAATTTTCAAAAATCGCTTGAAGGTCGTAAAAATTGGATTTCTCCCGAGGAGATTCCAGCAGAAGAAAATCCTTATGAGGATTTTGAAAATGAAGTTATTTCTTTTTCAAAAAAAGAAGAAGAAACTTCAAATATTTTTTCAGAGCCAACAATAGTTTTTTTGGAAAAGAAGAAAAGGTTGCTGGTAAAAAAAGAAAAAATCCTCGAAAATTCCATTCAATGAAAGGCAAAAATTCAAAAAGAAGACGTGTACGACAATCAGACTATCGTAAACTATCAAATTTTGTAATGAATTTTGCATAGACTGATTTTCTACAAAAAAATAGAAGCACTATACCTTCAGTATGGTGCTTTTTTAATTCCCCATTTTCTTTATACTTAAATCATGAATACTATAGATACAGAAAAATCACTCATTATTTTTACCGATGGCTCATCACTCGGAAACCCTGGTTCAGGCGGCTGGGGTGCACTCCTCATCCAAAAACAAATAGGTGAAGTCATCGAACTCGGTGGATCAAAAGAAAAAACCACCAACAATGAAATGGAGCTCAGCGCTATCCTCTCGGCACTCACCTATGCCATGAATAACACCAACACCGTCCACCTCTTTACCGATTCACAGTATGCAATCAATGGTATCACCTCGTGGGTTGCTGGGTGGAAAAAAAATGGGTGGAAGACAAAAACCGGCGAAGATGTAAAAAATAGTTTTTACTTTAAAAACATTGATAGCCTCCTCGAAGAACGTGGACGAGGTAGTGTTCACTTTCACCACGTTGCCGGCCACGCTGGGATTGCTGGAAACGAGCGCGTTGATGATATTGCACGAGGTCTCGCAGAGGGAAAAGATATAAAGCTCTTTCGTGGCCGCCTCGAAGACTACCCCATTAAAGATATCCTCTCCTTCAATTACGAAGAAAACGCTCAACAAAAAAAAGACGCTAAGGGGAAAAAGGCCTACTCATACCTCTCGCTCGTAGATGGGATGCTTGAACGCCACAGTACCTGGGCAGAATGTGAAGCGCGCGTTACCGGAAAAAAAGCACAATTTAAAAAAGCTCTCTCCAAAAAACACGAAGCAGAAATTATAAAAGAGTGGGGGCTCTAAGAAAAAAACGTCACATGACGTTTTTTAAACTATTTCAATTCACCCCAGTGTTTCCCGTACGAGCTATGCACAAGAAGGGGTACCTCACTCGTATAGTTCAAGAATGATTTTTCAAGAATATTCTCCATAACAAAGAGCATCTTCTTTTCAAACTCTTCACGATCAGATTCATTAATTTCATAGATAATTTCATCGTGAATCTGCAAAACAAGCTTCACATCACTAAAGTTCGGTACCACTTCTCTATCAGCGTGGAGCATGGCAAGCTTGATAATGTCAGCTGCGGTACCCTGAATAGGCGCATTGAGCGCCATACGCTCTGCCATAGCACGTACAAAGGGGAGTGCCGCATTAATACTCCTAAAGTACCGTTTTCGCCCAAAGAGAGTTTTGGTATACCCATGAATACGTGCAAACTCCTTACTCTCCTCCAAAAAATCTGCTGCCTTCTTGAAGTTCTCAAAGAACCCATTGTAGAACATCTGTGCTTCATCGCGATCATTTCCCATCTCTTTGCGCAGAGAGCTAATCCCCATACCATAGAGAATCCCAAAGTTTACAATCTTTGCCTTACGCCGAAGCTCGCGGTCAACTTCGGTGCCAGAAATCCCAGCAATACGAGCAGCAACAGCAGCGTGAATATCTTCACCTGCCTGAAAAATACTGCGGAGTTCTTCGTCTCCAGACAAGAGTGCCAAGATACGAAGTTCAATTTGTGAGTAGTCAAAAGAAATTAATACCCTACCCTCAGGAGCAACGAAGCCTTCACGAATTTTTCTCCCCAACTCTGTTCTCGTTGGGATGTTTTGTACATTAGGATTCTGCGATGAAAAACGTCCTGTTGCCGTTCCATACTGAAGAAATTCTGCATGTAACCTTCCATCTTCCCCAACCATGCTAGGAATGACATCAATGTAAGTAGAGAGGAGTTTTTGAAGTTCACGGTGCTCGATAATGAGCTCGATAATCTCGTGTTCCTCTCTCAATTTTTCAAGGACGTTGATGTTCGTTGTATAGGTTCCTGTTTTTGATTTTTTTACCCCCTTCGTTGGGAGGGCAAGTTTCTCGAAGAGAATAGCAGAAAGCTGTTGCGGCGAGCGAATGTTAAATTCTTCTCCAGAGAGCTCATAGATTTTTGATTCAATAGTTGCGAGCTCGTGGTGGTAGTCTTTTGCAAGAGTTTGAAAAAAATCTATGTCGAGTTTGATACCATTCTCCTCCATTTTCTTAACAAGAGGATAGAGTGGCTGCTCCAATTCGGTAAAGAGGCGGTAGGAGTCCTTATCATCCTTGAGCTGCGAGAACACAAGGTCACGTGCTTTAGCGTACTCTTCGACACCAGCAAACTCAAAGAGTTTCTCCTGGTCGGCTCCCGCATAATCAGAATCGAGCAAAGAGAGTGCAATAAAGGTCTCCTTGAGATCATCTTCATCTACAAGAACTTCATCTGTCTGAGAAATCGGTTCTTTTTCTTCGGGCTCTTCGTGTCCAAGAATTTTTCGAGATTCGCTTAGTCTCTTGCTAAGCGTTCTGAGTTCATAACGATTAAAAAACGCTTGCGCTTGTTCGGTATCAATACCACTCTTCCAATCACCCTCTGGGATACGAAAATCAATAGGAGCATCAAGTCGTATTGTTGCAATAACCTTTGAAAACTCAGCATCATCTTTCCCTTCGCGAATAAGTGAAACCATGCGTTTGGTAAGCCCTATTGCATAGAGTTCATCCTCATCTCGCTCGAGTGCTTCATAGAGACGTTCAATCGTATGGAAATGACCTATTGCCAAACGAGCAGCTTTGTCACCAATACCACGAATACCTGGGATGTTATCAGAACTATCCCCACAAAGCGCCTTGTAATCAATAATAGAGCGTGGTGGAAAACCAAAGCGATCAACAACAGCTGCCTCATCGTACAGAACCGTATCGTTTCCTCGCTTGAGGGTAAATACTTGAACTCGTTTTTTATCAACGAGCTGCAAGGTATCCATATCACCTGAGGCAATGACAATATCGAGATTCTCATTCTCAAGTTGTTTGCAAATGGTTCCGAGTACATCATCAGCCTCAAAACCTTCTGCATCATACGTAGGGATATTAAAAATCTCACAGAGTTCACGGGTTGCAGGAAACTGCAACTTGAGCGCAGTATCAGTTTCTGAACGTGTACCCTTGTAGCCATCAAAAGCTTCATGCCGGAAAGTTGGTTTTGGAAGATCGTAGCATGCAACAACATACTCAGGAGAAAAATCATCAATAATACGCAAAACCATAGATGCAAAACCATAGATTGCACCCGTTGGTACACCTGCTCGTGTTTGGAAATTTGGCATACCGTGGTAAGCGCGATGAATAATAGCGTGTGCATCAAGGAGAACTATTTTTTTTCGTGTTTGGTGCTCTGTCATACTTCTACTATAGCAAAAATAAAAAAATAAACCGAAGGTTTATTTTTTTATTTCAAGAGCCCTGCTCGTATCAGAGAGAATAGAGAGAGAAACTTCAATAGCCCCAGGAAGCGCAATACCAGCGACTTGTTCTGGCCACTCGATACATATGAGCGTCTTTGAATCAGCAATGAGCTCCTCCCACCCCAAGTACTCTAACTCAGAAGCACTCTCAAGACGATAGGCATCAATATGAACGAGTCTTGAAAAACGAGAATTACCTGAAATAGGATACTCTTTTTGAATCACAAAAGTTGGACTCGTAATATCTTCATCAATGCCGAGCGCCTTTGCACATGCTTTTACAAAAGCTGTTTTTCCAACTCCGAGATCACCAAAGAGTTGTACAATGTGCGCAGCTTCTGGCCGCTCTAATAAGTCTATAAATTTTTGTGCGTGCTGCTCAAGTTCGTCTATATTTTTCACTATTTCCATGGAATGGAGTATATCACTGATACGTAAAAAACATACCACAAGGGTATGTTTTAAACTTTAGAAATTAGTGTTTTGGTCGGTAAGGACGGTATTCTGGTCGCTCACCATTTGTAGCTTCAGCTTTTTCTTGAACCGCAGCTGCCTGTGGAGCTTGTGGGGCTGGGGCTACTGGAGCTGGAGTAGGTTCAACATAGTAAGCCTCACGCATAGGCATAGGTGCTGGAGCTGGAGCCATGTATGGTCGTCCATATCCATTTACGTATGCTTGAGCACGCAATTCTTCTCGCTCGAGGTAGAGCCATCGTGCAACGAGGAATACAATAATGAGCCCCAAGAGAATGGTAAGCCATCCCAAGAAACCAATTTGTGAAAGCCCAAATACTGATGCTGTTCCTACAGCAGTCTTGAGAACGTACTCATCTACGTCGTAGTCGGTTGCATTCTCCTGTGCTCGGTTTACAGGGTTTTTGAATGCTAAAGTTGCATCAGCAGTAAGCGCGTCACCGAGGTTTGCTTTTTTTACCAAAGCACTCACCGTCATAGAACCTTTTTCTTGAGCATCAAGATTATCGATGGTATAGAAAATAGCATTTCTATCTTGATCAAGTTGTCCACGTGAACTTGCAATAATTTGCATCTTGCGTGGAATAGTAATACTCAAATCAACATCTTCAAGATCGAGTTGAGAAATATTTTCCCAGCGAACTTCATAGGTAACGCGATCACCATTACCTACCTCAACACGTTCATCATCAATTTCAAGCCGAACGAGTGAAAGTCCGAGTCCGAGTTTTTCAAGGTCAATTTCAGGATCATCATCCTTCTCTACAACAACCACTTTTGGTTTTTTAACAACCTTCTTTTTTGTGGTTGATCCGCTGTAAACTGGTTTTGTGGTAAAACATTTTGTAGCACCAGCATCAGTTCCTGCATCAGTCTTTACAACAGCGCGGTAACAATAGAGTTGATTTGCCTTAAGATTGGTGAAGTTATGAACAAATTCACCATACTCACCATACTTAGTATATATTCGTGTTTGCCTGTTAAGGTTTTGTGATCTTCCATACTGGAACCATACCTGAGCACGATCAGCGTGTGACACAAAGATTCCAGGAAGCACAGCAGAGTGTGAACCAATAGCGTACGCATTTTCAGTTGTTACCTGAGGTTCTTTTTGGCTAGGTGTTACATATCCACGTGAAGTAACAAACCGTCGAGAAGAATCACACCCCTCATCTGAACACGCACGATAATCATAACGAGTACCACTCTTAAGATTTCGAATTGTCTCACAGTAGCGAATCTCTCCTCTATCTTTCTTTCGTGTTACCTCCCAAGAAGAACGACCTGATCGTCGATACTCAAGCCAAGTACGAAGATTACTGTCTCCTCCATTATCAACAAGGTCTCCACAAATCTTTGCAAAATTTGTAGATACTGATTCTGGATTAAGAGTTCTAATCTTAACATAAGTAGTATTTTTACTCTCATCAGCATCTGTTGAAAAACGTTCGGTACCACCACAAGTAAGAGTTTCATTACCATTCTTCTTATCGTACTGAACACAAATACGGTAGTAGTAACGTTCATCCTTATCAAGACCAGTTACCCGCTCTTCATATTTTTCCCATGAAGATTCATCATTGTCGGTATCAACCTTCACCTTTCGAATCTTTTCACCCCTTGTCTTAATCTCTGAGTAACGATCGTTTTCAGTATCAACATCTTCAATATCACTCTTGTCTTGACCAAATACAAAGAAGACGATTCCATTCTTGAAACTGTTCATCTTTACTTTTCCACGGAGTACAGCTGACGATTCATCGACATCCTCCTCTTCCCTTGTTTCAGCAACAGGTTCTACTCCATTATCATTACTTTTTTCTTTTTTGGTGTAAAAATCATAAATATATCCACTCTTAATGGTTTCACCTTCTTGACCACAAGCGCGGTAGTAGTAGTGTCTCTGTGGAGAAAGATTTGTTGCACGGTAGCTAAATGAAGCTTCTCCACTCTTTGTGGTAAAGCCTCTTTGTGAAAGAGAACTATCACATTGTGGATTGGTATTTGTATTACTCAAAACAAACCATACATCAGTATTATTTCCGTTCACTAATTCACCATTAAGCTGTGCTTCTTTGGCTTCAACTGAACTTGCTCTTTTTGTTTGAATATCAAAATTTATATTATTTGATGAACAAGTTTGTGTTTCTCGTGATCGTGGTTTTTGTCCATCACAGTATGATGAAGAAACATTCTTTCCATCACTACGACGACAGCGAACGGTTCGTGTTCGTTCCTGTTCTCCATTTTCACATGAAGACCATGAAGACCATGTTCCAATATCCCAAGAATAGGTATAACTTGGATCTTTCTTTTCAGTGTTTGTAATTTTATACCCAACAGAAATCGTTCCTTGAGGACAGAAAGTTCCTCTTTCATTAGAGAGGTCACCGAGATCGTGACCAGTTGTAAAGAGGCTATCTCCTGCACCAAGTTCAATATGGTAATTATAGATATCACGACATCCATTTTTTCCACCATGACGATTTTCTAGATGAGCACCATCAAACTCAATTGAGTATGATGACGGTAGGTTATCCACACGAGCCGTATCACAAATTTGATTTGCATTAGATGCAAATAGACATGACTTAAAGGTAAAGCTTGGCGATGAAAGGTTCGCACGAGAGAGCGTTGTATACTTTCCCTGTGCACCATAGATAATATCAACCCTGCTTCGATCTGGCATGTAATCTGTAAAAACAGTTACCTCTGCAGTATCACCTGGGTTAGGAATATTAACCGATACACTATCTTTTATTCCCCCACATTTATCACCCTGTTCACAATCATTGATTGAGGTAATACCAACAGGTCTATTACTTGGATTTACATCAAAAGATGCAGCAAGCGCAAGTCCTGTTCCCAAGAAGAACATACTCAATGCAAATGCAAATTTTGAAAGATTTTTAATAATGTTTTTCATAATACTAAATATACTAATTTCTAATAACTTATAGTAAGTATCTTATCACAATAAGATATACTTGTCAAGTATTTTCCATACCTAAATCTTCAATCTCAAAAATTCAAGATTTAGTCATAGAAAGAATGAATAGAATATCCCTCAAAAGAGAAGTACCACTATTCATTCTTTAGCTTATTTCATTTTACAATCCTACCTTTAGTAGAGCTTGGTGTCCTGGGTTGTACCCATCATTATTAGGACCACTTGGTCCTCGTAATTGAGGCTTACTCGATGAACTCTTTGTTAAGGTATATACGAGTCCACCCAAACCAAGAAGGCCGATAGCATCAATACTAACAGATAACCATGGTGCAACCTCAACCTGTCTTAACAGAAGCCATGGTTTCCATTTTTTTTGAATCCCATAGCTTTCACTATTAAAGTGAAGGTTTTGATTACTATTAGCAATCTGATAATCAAGGATATGCTTCTTTGTAGCAAAAGAGGCATCTTGATTTTGAAGGGTGACCTGAGAAAAATTAATTTCTTTATTTTTTTTCTTCTTTAAATTATCACCCAATGTCTCTCTTAAATAGACACTGGAACCACCCGTAGAAGATGTAGTGGTATAGGTAGTTGATCCACCAGAAGAATCAAAACAATCAACAACACTAACAGATTTTTCTTCCTTCACATAATTACCACAACCGACAATAACTTTTTTATTAGTTTTATTATCAATTAAAATGTGGTGGGAGCGTTTTGATGGATTAAGAATCCCATATTCTTTCCCTGCCCATTTAAACTTTTTGTTACGGAGGGCAACAGGAACCATAATAACAGCTGTCCTCAGCTTTCCACATAAGGGAACACGAACACTGTAACGAGAGCTTGTTATTTTTCCTGTTTTTAAATACTCTTTCGCAGCATTAATCATACCATCAAGGTTATCTGCTTTTAAAATCTTGAAATTAGCTTCTCTTGTAGGTTTGATATAGAATTTATTTAAATTCTTTTTTTCTACAACCTGAGCAAATGTTGTTATTCCAATCAACAGAAATGCTCCT
>PDWI01008247.1_pt1 | contig 12331 bp, 14 predicted proteins | sample 1430891 | NCBI WGS metagenome assembly PDWI01 (sample SAMN01162508, study PRJNA174530) | Oral metagenome, whole genome shotgun sequencing project. | biome: Marine environment; feature: Marine mammal; material: Swab sample of the gingival sulcus; isolation source: swab sample of gingival sulcus...
ATACTCCTCATTTCTATACGTTTGCCAATCTGATGTGTCAATTTTTTCATCGTTGTTATATACAATTTCATTATTTATCTTTTCTGTTTCATTTTGCAAATGCTTCTGGATTCCCGTCTTCACGGGAATGACAGTGTGTTTTTGTATACGCAAAAGCGCGCCAAATATTGCAATAACTGATAAAATTACACATATTGTGATAATAAATGTTTTTCGTGACATTTTTTTGCATTTCATTGCTTATATAACTTATCTAGGATCACCTATAGATAAGTCTATGAATCTCATAGTGTTATAGTCTATCATACATTTTGTCAATGACATGTTTTGAGTCAGTCAAAAAATTGAGTTATGCCCCGCAGAAAGATACCAAAAATAAAATTTTTCTATTTTTCTTAATTATTATAAATCGATTTTTTTGATTTTACATTTTTTAAAATCAAAAAAATACTAAAAAGTTCATTTTTATAACTTTTCTTGCCTTATGACAATAGCACATTATTTAAAAAACTTATTCTATTGATATAAATAAAAATGGGAAGACTTTTTTGCAGAAAACATAGCAATAAAACCACAAACCACTATATGCTACTCACTAAATTTACAATCGCTCCTTGTAGTTTTTTGCCCAATACAAGACTTTATTTGCATAATTTTTACATACACTGCGCCCAATATTTCCCCCGCAGTAGTAGCGTCGTGCTGCATCATATTCGCCACTGCTTCTTGTTGCGCCATCGTTTGCTAGTTTAATTGCCATCGCCATAACACCATCTGTTAAACTCCATGGATTTGCTGGTGAATGTCCTGTGTATCGCTCAATTTTTGATTCATACCCTACCCACGTCGTCGGCATAAATTGGGCCACACCCATTGCGCCACCGATACCATAACTCAGCGGACATGATACTTTTTGCTTTTTGTAATCATAATCCAAATCTTTGCAAATACGTTTAAAAATCTTTTTATTTGCATCACCCATTCTACTTTTTTTGTACGTACACCCACCGGTATATCGCCCAAGATTTGTCTCTACCACAAGCATGCCCAATATAAAACTTTTCCGCACACCAGTCTTTTTACTTGCAAATTTTGCCGCATCGACAATATCATCCGTGTCAAATGACTTACCCAAAAGTGCAGATAATTTTCCTTCCACTGCAGATAATTTTGCGTTTAATTCTGCAACTGATGCATCAACTCTAATAATTTCAGATTGTACTGCTGCGGACTGCGCCAAAAGTGCAGACTCTTTCTTTTTATGTTCTGCAAGTAATTGTTCTTTTTCCTTTTTCAAATTCTCCAATTCGTCCTTCTTTTTCTTTTGCACATCTTTTGCATGCTTCACATGTTCGATCGCTTCTATAATGTGTCCACGTAAATGATGTAAATTGTCTGTTTTACCGGAAAATCGTACAGATCGTTCATTGTCTACAACAGCAGAAATAGAGCGATTATTTTGTGCAAAATAAAATTTACGCATCGCTTCTGCAAGAGATGTTTTGTACAGGAGAACCTGGTCTTCCAGCGCTGCAATCTGTGCATCATGTCGCTCAATTTCCTTTTCTTTTTTCTCAATATCTCCAACCACATCATCAATAGTGCGTTTTGTCGCACCAAGATTTTGCTTGACTTGATTGAGGTTGCCTTGTAGATGCGCTTTTTCTTTTTGTTTTTTTTCTATTTTTTCTTCGTACTTTTCTTTTTTTTCTTCATATTTTTCTTCCTTTTTCTCGCACCGCTCTTTTTCTTCTGGCGTCAAATTGTCATCATTGCAATCAGCAAAAGCAAGGTGCGGTTGCAATACATATGCCCCTACAAAAGCCATCAAAAAAACACTGAAATAGAAAAATTGTATTTTTTTTCGTATACTCATACTACATTCATCATACCACAAAAACCATCATCAAAAAACTGACGATATACGCCAGTTTTTTGCGCAGTTCATTGTATACAAAAAATACTATTCTTTTTTCTCACCGTCATCAGTATTTTCCTCTTCTTTATCTGCTACTCCTTCGATTTGTGATACATCCGCATCCACATCATCATCAAGCGCTGCCATTTCTTCTTCAGATCGTGGTGCAGCCACAGAAGCAATAACCGTATCATCATCCATCATCACTTCAATTGTATCACCCAAAGCAATATCGCGACCTGTAATACTATCATCAAATGTTTCAAGCACTGTCAAATCAACATCAATTTCTTGTGGCAAATCTCCTGGTAGTGACTTCACCAAAACTGTGTCGTTATTTTTCACAAGTGTACCTCCCAATTCTTTGACCGCTGCAGATACACCGACAAAATTCAATGGAATTTCTGCTTCCACTGTTTGTTTCATATCGACAAGATACAGATCAACATGCGTAAAATTTCCTGTGATTGGATCAACTTGGTATTCATATACCAATACATTCAATTCTTTTTTCTCGCCTTCTATAGACAGTGCGACCACCTGATTTGTCCCCGCTTGTTCAAACACGCGCGCAAACACCACAGCATCAAGCCATAGATTTTGTGGAGCAAAATCTTTACCATAAATTACTGCCGGAATATGTGTGCCCATTGCCTTGCGCATTTTTTTTCCTGTTTCTTCACGTTTTGTTGCAGCAAGTGCAACCGTATCCATTTTTGCCATAATTATATAAAGAAAATTATTATTTAGAATCTAAAACATATCACTTGCACGACCATCATACTCACTCAAATAATCATGCACTGCAATCACATCATTATCAGAGACAATGTTTGAATCAAAAAATTGCTTTGCTTCCATGGGCGTCGTATCAGTCAAAACACCCACAGTCACAAGACCTGCATCATTTTGTGACACAAAAATCATCGCCGCTCCTGCACATTTTTTGCAAGAGATGTGCATCACCGTACGCTCCTCATCATATCCCAGTGGCACATACGACAAATTCTCACGCTGTGCACCACACACCGGACATTTTTGCGGAATCACACGGTCATGTTCTCGTGAAAAGTCCATAAAATGTATACTAGTACATAATCCAAAAAAAATCAAGCAGGAAAAATACAAACGACATTTGGTAAATATTATCAAAATGTCGTTGTGTGTACTGTGATACTACACAGATGCTGCCATGGATGTTGTCGCGTAGGGCATCTCTGTCAGCAGGGGCGCTTCGTTTTGCCAACCCTCCCAATCAAATGGCTTATTATGAAACAAAGATTGGATTCGGTATCGCATTTGCTGCTTTGATTCACATGCACACGCGCATGAAATTTGACCGTTAAGAGATTCATCAGATTCTTCGATACCTCCCCCAGGAGGCACCCACCACACAAAACCAGTTTTTGGATGCACATGTTTCACAAGAAGAATCTTATTGTCACGCACTATGATTGCAGCAGAACGAATTCTATTTTTCATATCAACATCATTATTTTGTGTACCATAATCATATCACAAAAATACATGCTGCTGAGAATACAGTGCGCAATTTAATATGATTCAATATAGTTTTTCATCGTTGCTTCGCGTCTGAGATAAACACTCATTGCAATACCACATCCGAGCAAAAAACTCACCAATGAACTACCGCCATAACTCACCAGTGGCAACGGAATACCCGTCACTGGCATCACGCCAATATTCATGCCGATATTGATGAGTACGTGAATGAGAAAAACTGCCATCACACCAACAACTACAAAATACCCAAAAGCATCACGCGATTGTGCTGCGATAAAATAGAAACGCGAAAAAAGCACAGTAAAAAGAATAAGTAGTATTGTCGTACCAAAAAACCCCACTGATTCAGCAATCGTCGCAAAAATGAAATCAGTGTGTTTTTCTGGCAAGAAATTCAGTTGTGACTGTGACCCATACCCAAAACCCTGTCCAAACATCCCACCATTGCCCACAGCAACAATTGACTGCAAAACATTATATCCTGTACCCTGCGGATCTAATTCTGGATGCACAAAATTGACAATACGTGCACGCTGATACGGCGCAAAAAGACTCCATGCAATCACAGACACAATAGCGCCCACAACCACAAAAGACACCAAATACCGCTTTTTGATACCAGAGACAAAAATCATACAAAACCACACACCATACATCACTACTGCCGATCCAAAATCTGGCTGTAAAAGAATGAAAAAACAAACAATGCTCACCAGCACAAAAGACACCACAATCGACATCACCTCACCCAACTCGCCACGTTTTTCGGAAATAAAGTGCGCGAGAAAAATAATCATAAATATTTTGACAATCTCCACTGGCTGAAAAGACACAAATCCAATATCCAACCACCCAGACGTCCCACGCAATGTCACACCAAAAAACAGTGTCGCCAACAAAAGAATAAGAGAGAGAAAATACAAATACGTACTATATGCGCGCAGTATCGTATAATCCACAAAAGCAAAAAAGAAAAATACGCACATCCCCACAAAAACATATGCCACATGGTGCATAAAAACATCATCACTTCCATCTCCACGTAAAAAAATACTCCCAATTGCAGAGGTGCCAAACCCAACCAATAAAATAATGGTAAAAAATGCAACCAAATCAAAATGAAAAAATCGTTGTATCATAGACACATTCTACCAACGACGTATCAAGAAATCAAACACGTGCTATAAAAAGTAATTCCACCTAAAAATACATTCACTTTACTCACTTCCAAGCTCCTGATAACGTCCACCTGGCAAGTGTTTTTTCATGAAATTCAGTGAATCAAAGACATTTGTTTCTACATACATCACGGAATCTTTAATGTTTCCTGGAAATTTATGTGGCCAATTAAGCATAAATTCTCGCTTTGTATTTGCATCAAGTGTACGCTGCATCGTCTTGTTTGCTGCAATCGGCACGCCACGTTCATCAAAAATAATGACACTAATACCCACATTATGAAAATCATATGGACTCTCATTTGACACAACACCAAAAGCACGTGCATAATCAGTGCCTGTCTCTACAAGTCCTACTTTTTGATTTTTAACCAAAATGTGCGGACTCGCAAAATTTGTAAATTTCACCCACTCTACTTTTTCAATCGTTACATCTACTTTTGTTGGCTGTGTCGCAGATTTAAGACCGACTTCTACGAGGTACTTATTTTCATTTGGCAAAATAAATGTCTCCCCACGACGTGTGTCCAAAACAGCACCATCACGCCCTACAATTTCCATAGTATAAAATACTTTCTCACCACCGAAAAGTGCATTTGGGTTGTACACATTTGCGATTACATCATACTGTCCCGTGCCACCATACACCACAAAAGACTCTTTCACGACAAGGTCTTTCCCGACAACTTCTTTTTCACAAGGATGGCACGGACCACCACAATCAATACCTGATTCACCCTGATTCTTTTTGCCATCAGTACACGTTTGCTCCGGCACAATGAGCGATGCAATCAGTCCAACAAAGACCAAAAAAATTGTTGCATAAATCGAAATAATTGTTATACGCTTTACTTGTCTCTTCATAAAAATATAAAAAAAATAATCTACCCGTATTATACCGTTATTTATTATTTTTGCGATGCAACCAACGCACTACGCACCGCACAATTAATACCGCGTTTATACAATGGCCTCTTGTCGACATCATACACACCCACAACCTCCTCAAATACATCTCGCGTATCATTTGTATAAAACACGCCCAGTCCAAAAAAGTTTTCTTCAATCGCCCGCGTAAACGCCGCAACTTTATCTGTCGGATCATGATCTTCGAGATAATAGGTTTTTTCTTTGAACCACTGATACGTGTTGACTTTGTTAAACACGACACATGGCTGAAAAATATCCACCAGAGAAAAACCTTTGTGCGCAATGGCTTCTGCGATAATGTCCTGCGTCTCATGCACATCCCCGGCATTGGCACGTGCCACAAACGGCGCATCAAGCGAGATTGCTAGCGCGATGGGATTAATCGGCGCATCAAAAACACCCTGCGGTTGCACCGGCGTCACCAAGCCGATTTCCGATGTCGGCGATGCTTGTCCTTTTGTGAGGCCGTAAATCATGTTGTTGTGCACGATGACTGTAATGTCCGGATTGCGCCGAATCGTGTGAATTAAGTGATTACCGCCTTCTCCATACACATCCCCATCTCCACTTGCGACAATCACGGTTTGCTGTGGATTTGCTGCCTTAATGCCCGTCGCCACGGGTAGCGCGCGCCCGTGTAGTCCGTTGAAAAAATTACACTGAATATACTGTGGCAACTTTGCCGCTTGTCCGATGCCGGAGACAAATGTCACGTCTTGTGGCGCAATATCTTTATCTTGCAACACTTTTTTAATCGTTTGCAAAATCGGAAAATTCCCGCATCCCGGGCACCACTGATTTTCTACAGTTTTTGGTGTGTCAAAATTATGTGTGTGCTGTGCTGATGGCATCATATATTTATTGCGCTACTTTTTTAAAATTTTTTTCTAATTCTTCCACACTAAACGGCCCTCCATTCCATTTGAGAATACATTTGTCCACTGTCACACCACACTCTCTTTCCAACAGATGTGCAAACTGCCCCGTGGCATTACTCTCAACAACGATAACCTTGTGTGCTTTGCTCAAAAGACGCTTTACTGATTTGTGCAGTGGAAATAACTGCACAAAATGTACAACATTGATTTCCGCATCATCGAGACGCTCCACTGCTTCAATGACCGTATTTTTGGGCGATCCCCAACACACAACCATAGTGCGTGCAGATTTTTTCCCGACAACTTCTGGTGCAAGCGCCACATCTTCAAGCAGTTTCTTGCGTTTAAATAATCGTTTTTCCGTCATGTGTGTGCGCAGTCCATCCATATCTTCTGTAATACGTCCATTTTCATCATGTTCATCACTATCCACACAAACCAATCCATCGCCATACCCCGGCACACTACGCGGACTAATTCCATCTTCTGTCAGTGCATACCGCTTATACTGACGGTCTGACTCGACAATATACTTGGTCATATCATGCGCCACAAATTCTTCCTTGTCTGCAGTAAAAAGCATATCGACAAAATGCTGATCAGTGAGTATAAATGTCGGTACTTGATATTGATCTGCTATCTGGAGCGCGTGTGCCGTCGCGTCATATGCTTCAATTGCTGTCCCTGGTGCAAAAATAGCACGCATAAATTCCCCATGCCCAGCATGCAAAACGAGATTGAGATCCTCTTGCGCAGTACGTGTCGGCAATCCTGTCGCTGGACCGGGGCGCTGTGCGATGTGCACTGTCACTGGCGTCTCCGTCATCCCAGAGAGTGAAATCGCCTCGCACATGAGCGCAAATCCGCCACCAGATGTCGTCACAATCGGACGCGCACCAGCATATGACGCACCAAGCGACATGTTAATCGCACCAATTTCATCAGTCGCCTGCTCCACGACCACACCACAATCTTTACCATGCTGTGCCATAAATGTCAGCACTCCTGTTGATGGGGACATTGGATATGATGAGCAAAAATCACACCCAGCAGCAAGCGCGCCAAACCCCACAGCATCCGTGCCAGACACAAACAAATCATCTTTTATCGCATCATCAGGCGCAATATTCACAGAAATATCTTCTGTAAACGCAAAATGTTCTCCCATCTTATATCCTTTTGTAAAAGCGTGTTGATTTTTGGTAATCACATCATCCCCCTTTCTTGCAAAAAACTCTCGCAAATACTCTGCGCCAAGTTCTTGCCCCACGCCCACCAAGCCCAAAATCGCACCAGCCGCCACAGTATTGGCAAAAATACGATTGCCCACTGCCTGTGCAATCGTGACAAAATCCACTTCCATAATGCAATCCGCACAAAAAGTCTCATCACGAAATCCCAAAAACAACGTGTCTTTACTAAAACGCTTCTGCGCATGCGCATACCCACGCACATCCAATGGCACAAATAAATCTACACGTGATACATATGCATCACGCTTTGTACTCGAAACCCGAATTGTCGTGGAATTTATCCCCCCACGCACACGCGACATGTATTCCTTTGTCGCAAAAACATGATAACCGTGTCGCTTGAGAATATGTGTCAAAACATGTGCCACACTCTGCACGCCCTGCCCAGCCTGACCGGCAATCACAATAGAAAAATCATCTGTAATATGTTGTGCCATAATATTTGTGTTTTTGTTTTACCTGTTGCATACAGTATATCACTTTCCCCACGCATCGACAAAATGTTATCTCAAAAACAACAACACGCCACATGCATACGACGCACCATTCATACATAGAGATAACCCGAGAGACCATGCAATAGACCACTGACACACATATCGCCACAATAACGCTTCAAATAATACAACAATCACCTCCAAAACAAAAACCAACAGTACATAACTCCCAACATATCCCAACACATGATGATACATGAGTACAAAAGACAATGCTGGGTGCGTCATGCAATTAATTCCTACGACACATATGACATCGCGACTACTGCGATATCCCAACGCAGCCAACACACCCGCTTCAATCACAATTGTCAGACACAATAAAATGACTGCCAAAATCATTTCTTTTTATTTTTAATGTAACGTAACACACCAAAAGACATAATTACAAGACCAGTTACACCAACACCAGAGAGGGCTACTTTTTTAGGAGATGCGTCATTGCTCACAGATGTAGATGTCTCAAGATCCCCTTCTGAATAATACGGCATATCCGCAAAAACCGGCAGAGCGGTGGCAAGCGAAGCACTCATGATAAGACAGAAAAAAAGATATCGCATATTACATACTATTACATATTACTATACGCAGTATACACAATTTTCATCCCTACTAAAAGCAAAAACGCCGATACCGCAATCACACCAAAAGCTGCAGCCGCAGTAGTAATGTGTATGCCCACAAAAAGCGGCACACTGCCACACGCAAATACCGTCTCCACTGTGCCAAATGCACGCGCGCTATACCCCGGAAACAATCGTCCCATAAGCGCAAAAATCACAGGCGTCACAAGATGAAAACACCAAATTCCGACAAAAACAACCACAGGTATGTGTGGAAAAAATGGCACCAGCAGAGCGGCACACACCAATGCCACCACACTCACCCGCATCCACCCATACCGATCCGCCACAAAACCACCACACACTTTGCCACACACAATCACACTCACAAGCAACACAAATAACACACCACGTTCATCCCACGGAAACGTCATCTGAAACCTGTAAAACGCCCGCATGCTCACCGCTAGCAGTATACACAAAATCGCCAGAGAAAAATATGTCGTCGACATGTGTACTGCACGGCGCGCATAATCAATCTGCGGTACAGGTACGAAAAAGAGAAAAATCAGCGACGCAACCAAAACACCGACGACAACAGGAAAATGATATATACTCTCGCTCTGGCCAAATAACGTCCCAACCGTCAAACCAACAAATCCGGGTGCGATAAACACCCCGACCGGCGCCACCTTGCCCGGCGCAATATTGAGACTAATACTTCCCGCACCAACATGGAATAGCGCATTGCCGATACCACTAATGAGCGCAACAAGCACAAAGTAATCTGTGAAAAAACATGCATACAAAATCCACGCAACACCCAAAAACGCACTTTCTTTTGGCACGCGGTACCGATCCACAACCATCCCCAATAAAAATTGCAAACCAAATGCACACACGTTGTACAACACAAAAACCCCCGCCGCCGTGGCATTGGAATACTCATGCAACCGCATCACCGCAAACAAAAGTGTCGCACAACTAAAATCCACAATGCCATGCACGGCACTGTACCCAAGGAGTGTTTTCGTCATGTAGTTCGACATACTTTTTACAAAAGGTCTTTTTTAAAATCCTCAAACTCATTTTCAATCGCTTCAAGACGTTTTTTGGATTCTTTGATGACTTTTGCGCCTTTCTTGACCTTTGCAATCGCCTCTTCGATATCCACTTCCTCCTGCCCATCAAACCACGCAACAATTTCATCAATTTCTTTGAGATTTTTAGTTAAGTTGACTTTTGCTTGTGCCATACGTTATATAAATAATTCTTTTACTACACCAATAGTGACAGCTTTTGCACACAATTGCAAGTATATTTTTTGCAGATACCCTGTCATCCCCGCGGAGGCGGGAATCCAGAAAATGTCATTACCAAAAAACACCAAATGATAACATTTGGTGTTTTGTGTGATTTATTTTTATGCTAGTATTGCTGGCATCATAACACAGTCTGGTGCACCGTGCACCATACGGTCTGTGCGTGCAGTAATATCAAGCCCGATGACACCGTCTGCACAACACTGTGCGATAATACGCACATAATAGTTCCCTTCTGTGAGAGAGCCGTCTACATTATACACACGCAAACGCATTGGTTTTTGTGGTACTTGTTTTTGGACAATCCAACTTGGGCGCTTGCACAGATATTGCTGTGCAATTTCACGATGAAATACACCTGCATCCATATCAGAAAAAATAACACCTTTCATGCCAGACGATTGTCCTTTTTTGAGTATCCACGCACCGTGTGTCACGTCAGGATTATGTGACTTGTGATACTTTGATACAAGTGCTGTAGTCGGCACAAAATCATTACGCATATATGGCAACAATAATTTTGACCCCAAAAATGCTTTTGGTGGAAAAAAGAATTGCACATCACCAGCATAATGTGCACGAAGCAGTGCCTCACGCACACGTGGCAAAGAAAGACTCTCTGGCAGAATCATTGCACACCCATTGGTTTTGCTAATCTCTGCCACAAGATCAATAGAGTGACTTTCATAGACCACACGCAATGAAAAATGCTTTTCCGCTAACGCATCTGCAAGAATCATAAATGACGACGCATAGTAACGCTCATAATCTGATACAATCATCGTCATTGATCCATGTGGTGCAAATGCATGTAACTGATCTGCCATCCATTCCAAAAAGGGATGCGTTGATACATCCGGCAAAAGCGCCATCAACTGTTTTTCAAAAAACGCATTAAACCCAAGTCCACGTGGATTGTACACATCTGCCTCTGCAACAAAATAATTACCACCCTCGTCCTGCACCATATCAACCTTAATCACAGGTGGGATACTCGCATCACGCATATCACATGGACGCACTAATTGCCGTGCATTACGATGTGCGATACTCAGCAATTCTTGCTCATCACGACTACGTGGCGGATGCACAGCATACGTCGCCAGACGCGTAGCAATATCCTGCACATTTGCATACACGCTCTTGCCAAGCTCTTGCAACTGCACCTGCTGCGCACTACTCACCACATACACACACGGAGAAAGCACGCATGCATTGCGCTGTGCTAAATATTCTGTCGCCCAGTACCCACTGCGCTTATAAAAAGCACGTAACGCATCGTATGTCATGTTTTTTTCAAAACAGCGAAATTGTGAATCACACATTGGATTACCTCCTTATTATGTTGTAAAAGTACATGATGATGCCGTATTGCATCCTGCTAGTGGGTTCCGGACTCCACCAGCAGGATTGCATGCATAATCCTTTGTACTTTGCACTACATAACAGCGAAGATGCGTGCAACGTCTTGCATATTATGCGCAACATCATCAGGAGCGTCCTGATTGCTGCGTGTGGTCATGTGTGCAAACTTGCCGCGCTTTAACCAAATTGTATGTGCGCCAGTAGCATTACCGTAATAAATTTCACTATGCAAATAATCACCGATAACATAAACCCTGTCATGTGGAAACTGTGCAACAATCTCACGAAAAAGCGCAGTACTTTTTTGTTCCACAAATCGCACATCTGCAAAATATTTCTCCAAATGATATTTCTGCAATAGCAGACGGCGCTGCCCTTCATGACGTGACACCAAAACCATCGTGCACCCCGATGCAAAAAGCGCATCAAGTACTCCACGCACGCCTGGCACCAATTTTTTTGTATCAGGATCATAAATTGTTCTATTAAAATCCCAAATAATAATTGCTTGTGATATATTTTTCATCATTTTTTATTAGAGCCTGTCCACAATCTCTCTTTCGCTAAAAAATATGGAAATTGCAGTCGAATATGGAGATTGTGGACAGGCTCTTACACATTAAAAAAACCGCCAAATACCAATTTGAGCGGGCACTACGAGAATATATTCACATTGATAGCAAAAAACTACTCACAAAGATGCCCGTCGTCGAAACGCCGCGCATGCCAATTTTGTACAGTTTTTATACTATTATCATTCATATCGACTACATTATATAATCACATCACATTTTTGTCAATAATAAGTCTTCTCCAACACAAGATGATACCCCAAATACATTCTCATTCTAATGCAAAATGATACCCAAAAAGGATATCATTTGCATGTGTGTGTAGATATAT
>PDWI01008248.1_pt1 | contig 12330 bp, 10 predicted proteins | sample 1430891 | NCBI WGS metagenome assembly PDWI01 (sample SAMN01162508, study PRJNA174530) | Oral metagenome, whole genome shotgun sequencing project. | biome: Marine environment; feature: Marine mammal; material: Swab sample of the gingival sulcus; isolation source: swab sample of gingival sulcus...
TGATATGGCCGATGATACTGCATTCGCGGGAAAGTAGGTAGTCGCCCACTCTTATAGAAAAGCCATCTTTTTAGATGGCTTTTTTTTTGGTATGTTGGGCATGATAATGATCTAGCAGGGTGTAAGTCCCTGTATGTGCCGAGTTGATGATACCACCACCAAAAGTGTGTCATAAGGCAAATAAAAAGATACCAAGTGTGTCCCCAATATAAGGACAAATAAAAAAGTCTTGTAAAAAATTTAGATATTTGCAAATGAAATAAAGGCATAAATAAATTTAAAACAAGACTTAAAATATAAGATTAGAGATTAAAAAAATATTACAAACTCCAATAAATCATATCTTTAATTGTTTTTCGATATGTTCCTTTTACGTCTATAAAAATTCCTTTTTCGGTAGAAATATTTTTAAAATAATCTTCGGACAGATTTGAATAATCTTTATGGCTGACGGCAACAATAACTGCGTCATAATTATCCCCAATTTTTTCTTTTAGTTCTATGTCGTAATGCGCTTTTAGCTCTTCGGGATTTGCGTAAGGATCAACTACATCTACCGAAACTTTATACGATTCTAATTCTTTTACTAAATTCGCAACTTTTGTATTGCGTATATCGCTGACATTTTCTTTGAACGTAACTCCCATAACCAAAACTTTTGCGTCAAGCAGATTTTTTTCTTGCGCTACAATTTTCTTTACGGTTTGTTTGGCTACATAATTTCCCATAGAGTCGTTTACGAAACGCCCCGATGAAATTACGTGAGGGTGGTAATTGAGTTCTTTTGCTTTGTGAACCAGATAGTAAGGATCAACGCCAATGCAATGTCCGCCAACCAATCCGGGCATAAATTTCAAAAAATTCCATTTTGTGCCGGCAGCTTCCAGAACTTCAAATGTGTTGATATTTATTTTATTAAAAATAATTGATAATTCGTTCATTAGGGCAATATTCACATCACGCTGAGTGTTTTCTATGATTTTTGCAGCTTCGGCAACTTTTATACTACTTGCTTCAAAAATTCCTGCTTTTATGATTAAGCGGTAGATGTTGCCAATTGTTTTTGATGATTCTTGGTCGCATCCGGAGGTTATTTTTGTTATAGTTGTGAGAGTATTTATTTTATCGCCCGGATTTATTCTTTCGGGAGAATATCCTACTTTGAAATCTTCGATATATTTTAACGATGAAAATTTTTCGATTACAGGGACGCAGTCTTCTTCGGTACAGCCCGGATAAACGGTCGATTCAAACACCACGTAGTCGCCTTTGTTGATTACTTTTCCGACTGTTTCGCAAGCTTTCAAAAGTGGTGTTAAGTCGGGTTTTGTGTGTTCGTCTATTGGAGTAGGAACTGCTACAATGTAGAAACTTGCTGCTTTTAAATCTTCAATATTTGATGAAAATTGGATACTTGTGTTTTCAAATGCTTTGGAAGTTAATTCTTCTGACGGATCGATATTTTTTTGTAACATTTCTATTACATTTTCATTAATATCAAATCCTATGACATCAAATCTTTTTGCAAATTCGAGCGCTATGGGTAGCCCTACGTAACCTAATCCTATTACTCCGAGTTTGGTTTGTCTGTTTTGTAATTTTTTTAACATTATATTTTTTTATTGTATAGTTATTTTTTTGAGATGTTTTTTATAAAAGGATGATAATCGCCTTTTAGTCCAAGTGGTTTTGAGTTTCTAATGTCGTAAACGGTTTGAATACTTTCGCGAGTATCTTCTAATGAAAATCCATCGCCGGCAATTATTTTTTTGTAACTTTCGTTGTGCAAATCGGTAAAGCCTGTGCTAAATTCTAACTCTTCGTTTTCTATGGTTATTGAACGGAATGTTGGCATTGCTTTTTCTACGGCAATTTTTGGCAAATCGGTTTTGTCTAAGCTCATAAACCATCTAACATTTGCGCGTTCTAACTCCAAGAAACCGCCGGATTTGTTTGGTTCGGCCAAGTGTACAATATTTTTTTTGACTTTTCCAAAAATCCAAGTGAGCATATCAAAAAAGTGAACTCCTATGTTGGTTGCTATACCACCGGATTTTGTATTATCGCCTTTCCAGCTGATGTAATACCATTTTCCTCGCGAGGTTATGTATGTCAGGTCGATGTCAAAAATTTGTTTTTTTGATGCCTCTACTTGTTTTTTTAGTTTTATTATGCTGGGATGCAAGCGTAGTTGCAAAATAGTGTTGATTTTTTTGTTCGTTTCTGCTTCTATTTGGCTTAGAGCGTCTATATTCCACGGGTTCAATACAATTGGTTTTTCGCAAATGGCTTCTGCGCCTTGTCGCAAAGCAAATCTGATGTGTGAATCGTGCAGGTAATTTGGAGAACAGATACTAACGTAATCTATTTTTTTTCCGATTCTTTTTAGTTTGTCGATGTGTCGGTCAAAACGTTCGTATTCGGTAAAAAAATCAGCATTCGGAAAATACGAATCGATGATGCCAACGCTATCGCATTTGTCTAAGGCAGCTATTAATTCGTTGTTGGTTTCTTTTATTGCGCGCATGTGGCGAGGGGCAATGTAACCGGCCGCTCCAATTAGTGCAAATTTTTTCATAATTATGTTCTTTTAAGTTTGTTTATGTCTATAAAAAATCTTTATAATACAAATGAAATGATTTTTTTTGAAAAAAAAAAAAGTATTTGATTTATGGTATTGAACTCATTTAAACTTTTTCTATTTCTAAAAAAATGACTAAATTTTGTCCTTTTTTTTTAGCTTTTTATCCGAAAATATTATCATCTTAAATCTATTGATTTTTTCGTTGTGAATAGTCTGAAAATATTTGTCAGTAAAGGAATCGCAGATTTGAGGTTTTGCAATGCTTTGGGTTTAATGTATTAGTTCGATTAAATTATTTATGGATATAATTTTGTTTTGGTCAAAATGAGAGGCGTCTTGATGTCCGGTAGCTAATTGGATAAATTTGAAGCCAAGTTCGTTAGCGATGTCGAAATCGTGAGTTGTATCTCCTATTAAAAGTATTTTATTGGGCGAAATTTTATTTTTTTCGAGATAATTTTTGAATAGATTTATTTTGCTTTCGGCATAAATATTTGAAATTCCGTGAATTTCATCAAAATAATCACTCAATTTGAAATATTCTAAGTCCGAAAGTAAAGAATTGTGTTCGCGAGCCGAAATTACGATTTGTTTTTTGTTTTTTTCTTTAAAAAATTTCAATACTTTCAGGGCGTTTGGTTGCAGATTTGTACGTTTCATATCTTTATTGTAGAGGTCTATAAAATCTTTGCCTACTTTTTCAAATGGGTGTTTTTTGAAATCAAAACCTATGTTTTTGTAGTACTCTTTTATTGGGAATGTGAAAAGTTTACGATATTCTTTTATTGTAATTTCTTGATAACCATAGTTTTGCAGAACTTTGTTTATGCAATGCACAGAACAATCTACATCATTCAGAATAGTGCCGTTCCAATCCCAGATAAGCAATTCTATATCGTTTAAAAATTTTAAATTCATATTATTTTATTTTTTTGCAAAGAAATAAAAAAAAACCGGCAAGCATAAACTTACCGGTTTCAAATTTACAAACTACAAAATTATTTAACTACGTTTAATTTGTTTGAATAAATTATATTATCTTTTTTTAATTTTAGGATGTAAATTCCATTTGATAATTCAGCAATATTAACAATTTCGTGATTACTGTTTATTTTTTTGTTTATAACTGTACGTCCTGTCATATCAACAATTGTAAGTTCTGCACCATTTTGTCCGTCAATAGTTGTGAAATTTTGAGCAGGATTTGGATATATTGTAATATCAGATGTTGAGTTCTCGTTTACTGCGTCGTCATCATCGTCATCGTCGTCATCATCATCGTCATCATCATTAGCATTTACTTTTAATGACATATTGTCGATATCTATATAGCTACCGGGAGTAGTTGTTCCGAAACTTTGACCTGTAAAAACACTTTCTCCACTTGCTGTGATGAGCATAGATATTCTGGCTATGGTGTCTTCACTTTGATAATTAAAAAGTAGCTTTTTTTCTTCCCAAGTATCCGATAAATCTTCATTGCTATAAAAGGCTAATGCCTGTGCTATTTCGTTACCTTGCTTATTATATAATTGTAGCACAATAACGGCGGTGTCGTTTCCTAATAGTTCTCCTTTGAGGTAAAAACTTATAGATTCCGGACGTTCTGCGTACGGAATCCAATATTGCATAGGAGGCATACTTATTTCTTTAACAATGTATGCAATACCGGCCATCAAGGTGTCCGGCCAAGGAGGCATAGTATAGCTGGTTTGGTCAGTTTTTAAATGCATTGCAAATTGTCCGCTTTGTGCATTTTCTGTCATCTTAATGTTATCTCTATCACCTGAAAAAACCAACCAACCACTTGGTGTTGTCCCGAACATTCCGGCGTATGCAGTTTCCCAACTCTCAAAATCAAGATTTTCTAATGCAGTTGTTCTAAATTCATTAGTTCCTGAAATTGCTTTTAAATTTTTAGTCAAATTTTCGTTAAGTTGATAAAATTGACCAAAAGCAAGTGTTGTACTTGCAAAAAAGATTACTGTGAATAAAATTTTTCTCATATTTTGTATTTTTATATTAAAGTCCTTTTATTTTGCCATATCGTAGAACTTATTAACGAGTTTTTTTTCGGCTGCAAATGTAATTATTTTTTTATATCTAATATTTTTTTTTGAAAAAAAAAGTTGATTTTTTTTATTTTATTAAAATTAAAATCATATAAATAAAAATATGTTTTTCGCATTTATTAAATGATGTTTTCTTGTTTTTGCCGGTTTAGTGTGTGTTGTAGAGTATATTTTTATTGTGGTGTGAAAAATTTTTAACGCTTATTTTTTCTAATAAAATCTTGATTTAGCCTGCACTTTTTTAGACCGTAAATATACTTTGCGTAGTAAAAATGCAAAAAACTGTAACGCTTTATTATAGCCGGTGATAGCGATATTTATCAGCTTTTTTATTCTCATTTACCTATATATTGGTATTGTTAAAATTGATTTCTATGATTTATTTTGCATTATTATTATTTAGACTAAATTAAAATATAAAAACAAAAATGGTTAATGTAATAAGTAAAACTAAAAATGGAAAAATATTCAAATGCGACAAATGTAATTCGATACATTTAGAATTTAAAAATCTTAATTTCAATTTTTCCGAAGAGCAATTTGATACTTTTGCAGATTATATAGTTGCACTCAATGGATTTGAGTGGGAAAAGAAAAACAAAGAATCTTATTTCAATCGTAAAATATTTATAGCTGTAAACAGCTCATTTAATGTTGTACTTCACAATTACGAATTGCTCGAATTGAAGCAACTTTTGTCGTTTATGCAAGACGACGACGTAGCGCATCAAACAGTGCAGATGAAAAATTTGAAGTTTACAAATTATTTGAATTAAAATAACAGTTAAATTGAGAATTGAGAATTACAATGCTGATTATAAGACTATTACAAAAAAAAAGAACTATTTAATTAAAACAACACATTAATATTAATAGCACTTCGTTGAATTGAGAATGGAGAACGGCGAAGCCCTCACGATAGTAATTGAAAACGAAGTAAGCTCTTACGATAGTTGTTAAGGTATTGATTATCAGATTATTACAAATAAGTATAAATAATACTCAGAAAAAACATAAACAAATGAAACACCCATAATTAAAAAGATTTTAGAAACACAACGGTCTGATTAAAAGGCTAACAGCCAACGGCCAACAGCAAAAACAACTAAAATACATAATATATGAAAAATAAAATAATAATAATAACTTTAATCGGTTTGTTTGGTTTTATCAGCAAATTGAACGGTCAGGAGATTTCAGGAGTAATTTTGGACAGCGAAAATCAAAAAGCATTGTCCGGCGTAAATGTTTCTGTTGCAAACACATTGATAGCAACAACTTCCGACAAAAATGGTCGTTTTATTTTGAAGCAAACAAATGCCGACAATTCGATAACACTTATTTTTTCGGTTCTTGGATACGAAACTGAAAAAATAGAATTGAACAACAACGATTCAAAAGAACTAATCGTAAAACTCGTTCCGACAACACTGCCACTCGACCAAGTTGTTGTCGTTTCTACAAAAAATCAACTATCGGACATTGAGCAAACCGTGCCTGTTTCGTTGATACCGAATAAGAATATTTTTGAGAATTCGGTGCAAAATATAACCGACATAATCGTTTCGCAACCGTCGATTTCTTTGACCGGTGCCGGTTATCATAAAACTACATCAATCAGAGGGCTAGCCCGCAAAAGAGTTGTGGTTTTGGTGGACGGACACCGCATAAGTTCCGAAAGAAACGAAGGCCCTCCGGGAACTTACGTAAATCCGTTGGACATAAAAAATATAGAAATTTTACGAGGACCTTACTCTACTTTGTACGGTTCTGATGCGGTAGGAGGGGTGGTGAACATTATTACCCAAGATTTTTCGCAACCGCTTTCAAATGACTACGTTGGAGGAGTTTTTTCGACAAATTATCAGTCAATCCGAAACGGTTACAATGCAAATCTTTTGTTAAATACAAAAATATCGGACAAGGTGTTTTTCCATTTTACTGTTGGCAAACGGCAAGGAAAAGCGTACAAAGATGCCGACAATAAAGAAGTGCAAGGGACGAATTACTCGGAACAATCTGCTTCTACCAAAATAACGTTTAACCTTGCAAAAAATCACATTTTGGAATTGAACGGGTTTGCGAGTCTTGCTGATTCTATCGGTAAACCGGCCTTTACAGATTCCATAAACGCCTTGCACCCCAAGGACAACCACTTTAAATATGGATTTGCCTACGATTGGAAAAATATTGCAAGTTGGTTGCCACAAATGAGCATAAAAGCATCGGGACATCGACACGAAATAACCGCAAGGATTTACAATTATCGGCCAATGGGTTACGGGCGCGTTGTTAATAAAGAAAAATTCCTTTATAACGATGACTATATTTATCAGCACGATTTTAAATTTCTTATAACTAAAAAAATAAATGTTCTGTTGGGATTCGATTTTTATCAGCGCGACGGGATTCATATACACGAACACACAAGGGCGTTTTTCTACGACCCCGAAAGCGATAATCCGTTTTCTTTGGGCGACAAAATATTCCAAAGTTCCGAAGATACCATAATTGACGATTCGTATCAGCGAAGTTTGGGGACTTTTATGCAATTTAATTACAATATTTGTCCGCAATTCATAATAAACGGCGGAATTCGTTGGAATGCTTTTAAAACAAAGGCAAATCTGACTATCAAAAAAACTTACATAGGACCTCCGTTTGACTACGGACTGAACGAACACGAAACAAAAGAGAAAAAAGACGACGCATTTAGTGGAAATTTCGGAATGCTTATAAAACCCGTCAAGGGATTTATGATAACTGCCAATGTGGGACAAGCATTTCGTGTTCCATCGACCAAAGAGTTGTTTGTTAGCACAATGACACCGGGCGGAATAAACGTGAGTAATCCCGATTTGGTGCCCGAAGAAAGTTTTAATTTGGACTTTGGTCTAAAATATTTCGAGGCAAACAAAGGCGGAGTTTCGTTGTCGTTTTTCAGAAATGATATAAACAATATGATTATTTTGCAATGGGATTCGTTGCATTCAAGCGGCGTTTTTCAGAACAAAAATGCCTTGATATATGGAGGCGAATTGTCGTTTGATTTAAAAATTATAAAAAGATTATCAATCAACGGGAATGTTTCGTATGTGGTTGGCGAAGAGGAAAATGGCGATGTTTTGATGGACATTCCACCGTTGCAGGTTAATTTTAATACCAAATATGCAATTCTTGAAAACAAATTATTTGTCTCAGTATTAGGTAGATACAATGCTAAACATACCGAATATGCTGTTGGAGATGTTCCGACCGATGCTTTCTTTGTATTCGATTTTGTCAGTTCGTGGCGAATAAACAGATACTTCAAAGCAACATTTTCAGTAACTAATGTTTTGAATAAATATTACAGGGAACATTATCAGTATCAGTGGGTTAGACAACCCGGACGGAGTTTTAATGCCGGAATACAAATTATTTTTTAACACATAAAATTTATTAAGATGAAAAAAACTTTATTTTTTGTAGGATTATTTTTCCTATCTACGCTACTAACAAACGCCCAAATGGTCGTTTACCCGTCAGATGACATGACTGTGAATAGTGGAAGTTCACCAATGTTTCCGCCCAGTGACCAACTATGGATAGCCAATTGGACACCAATGCAAAATTATCATCAAACTCTTATGAGATTTGATTTGAGTGAGTACGAGGGAAAAACAGCAAACAGTGCGACTTTGAACTTGTATCAATATTTTCACGCACCCGACGGAAGCCCCACGCCATCAAAGATTTTTGCCATTACAGAAGACTGGGCAGAAGGTTCGTGGGATACTCACACAAACATAGCTCACGGCGAAAACGCATACGCAACTACTGTATTTGATGCAAATATGGGTTGGTTTTCAATAGACATTACTGAGCTGGTTAATAAATGGTTAGACGGTTCGGTAGAAAACAAAGGTTTAGTTTTGATTGCCGATCAGGGAACTAAATTTGCTCAATTCTTTTCAAAAGAAGCTTCAAATGAGGCTCAAAAACCATATTTGGAAATGGATATAACCATTGACGTTGATGACATTGCAAACAATGTTGATGTAAATGTATATCCAAATCCTGTGAGCGAATTTGGTGTAATTAAATTTAATACCAACGCTCGGCAAAATGTGGAAATAGAATTGTATAATTCTGTGGGACAGTTGGTTAAACAAATAGAAAACAAAGAATATAACAAAGGTTCTTATTCGGTAGATTTTTCAGTTTCGGATTTGAATGCCGGAATTTACATCTTGAAAATTCGCTCGAATAACCAAGTTAATACTCAAAAAGTTATAGTAAAATAAATCTATTTTTTCCATTAGGCAAAGAGGCTTAATTGTTGGGACAAACTGCTTACTTTTTTTAGTTAAATTACTGTTTAATTTTTATCTAATATCTTTATTTTTATGTTTTTAACTTTTAAGCCTCTTACTCCTATTTGTTACAAATGTGTTTCTCTAAATGGTTTGATACACAGGAAGTTAGCTGTGGAGTAGGGTTTTGTGCAATAACACTCTGTTGAATTGAGAATTGAAAATTGAGAATTGAGGCGAAGCCCTTACGATAGTAATTGAGAACGGCCAAAACCGTGGATACGCAGTACTACTGTGTCTCTGATTATTAGTTTGTTATAAAAATATAACGGACGATTGGACAAAATAAAAATACACAAATCAAATGACATACGTATCAAAAAATTCTATAATGTTAAACTTAATCTATGAGAATCATGCGTTATTGTTATTTTTGCAACATTTCGACGTTGATTTTTCGATAGAAAACAAAACCGTAGAACAGCTGTGTTTGGAGAACGAAATAGATACGGAAAGTTTTATTGTTATTGCAAATTTGTACAATGGTTTTTTGCCAACCGAAGAAGACGTTGAGGCAATAACCGATTTGAGTCATATTTTGATGTTTCTTCAAAAAAGTCATTATTTTTATCGAGATTACAAATACCCCGAATTGAAGGCTTACATCGAAGAATTTAAGAAAAATGAACCACATAAATTTTTCTTGCTCATCGAACAATTTTTTAATAATTATTTTGCCGAAGTTGTAGAACATTTGAAATATGAGAATAATGTTATTTTCCCATATTTCAAGGGATTACAGCAACACAAAAAGGATAATCAACAACACGAATTTTCTTTGGTGCAATACCAAAAACATCATTCGGATACGGAAGCAAAATTAGCCGATTTGAAAAATTTATTTTTGAAACACATAAAAATAAAATCGGACTTGAATTTGAAAAGAAAATTTCTAAAAGCGTTGTTAGAATTGGAATTTGATATGAATATTCATTCGATAATAGAAGAAAGAATCCTAATGGCGATAGTAGAAAAACTCGAAAATGAAAGAAATTATTAAAAAGAAAATTATAATAATGGAACCGTCCAAAATTGTTGTTGAGGGTTTGGTTTCACAAATATCTTTGCCCAATAATTGTTTTTCATTTTTTTACGCAAACAGCCTAAAACAAATCCAAATGCTCTGCGTAAAAAGCGACATCGTAATTATAATTATAAATCCGGTACTTATCCAAAATAAGATAAAACTTTTCAAAAAATTATATCAAGAATTCTCTAACACCACCTGGATTGGGATTGTTTATTCTTATTTTGATAATTCTATTTTGAACTTGCTCGACGATAAATTTTCTATCACCGACAATGTTGGCGAAATCCGAAAAAAAATCTTTCGATATTCCGAACTAAACAAACTAAATGAAACAAAAAGTTTCAATTTGTCCGAACGCGAGGTTGATGTGTTGAAACTTTTGGCTAATGGCTTGTCTAATAAGGAAATAGCCGACAAACTTAACATTAGCGTATATACGGTAAACACGCATCGAAAAAATATTATGGATAAAACCGAGATACGAACACTTGCCGGACTTACAATTTATTCTGTTTCAAAGGGTTACACTTCTGTCGAGTAGGCTTTTGTGTTGCGAAAAATCTCCCAAAATATGTGGTGACGAAAGTTTTTTTTATCATCACCAACTCAACTCTTTATTATCAAAAAATCTGCTTTTTTTCAAACGGGGCAAAGTTTCAAATTATTGAGTTTTTTTTAACGTAAATTTGAGGGTATGTTATGGCTAATGATACTTTTCTTACTCATTTATTGGAAAGTGGGGAAATTTGCATGTAAATTATGTTAGGACACGCAAGTGTCAAAAGCACAGAGATTTATACACACATGGTCGGTTTACATAAAAAAATATTCAAAGTCCTTTGGATATGTTAATAAATGGTTGTAATTTCGGCGACGAATAAATTGTATATACGCAATTAATTGCGTATGTAGAAACGTTAGCAAAAATTAATAACAATAACAAATTATGGAAGAAAGAATAATTACATTTTTAGATCAGAATGAATGGAGAATTATAAAAAACATTCATATTATATCAGATACAAAATATGGAGAAACTGTTATAGGAAACATTTTTTATAAAAGATTTATAACAGATAATTACAAATTAAAAAAACAAAAAGAAGAAGATGATAAAAATGGAGGAGTTAGTTTTATTAGAGATTATCCTCGTCAAGAAAATTACCCTCAAGATGATATTGATATGCTTATTTTTAATTCCATAAAATCATTGTATCCAAAATCACAGGTTACAAATGATTTATTACTTTTTAATACTGATAAAAGAAATTTAGAATTATGGAAAAATAGACCAAAATTTGACTCTAAACTATTTTTTACTCCAATATTTGAAGATTATTCAGTTGACAATCTTGTGAAATTAAAATCTGATGAATTTATTAATTCTGAAATTCCTATTAAAATTTATACATTTAACCCAAATGAATTTATAGCCAATACAAATTTTAATATTAGATATCCATTAAATCGAAAGGAATTGATAACTAAAATAACACAAATAGAGTTTGAATAGTAAATAATAACTATTGCTAACACAGTGTATAAATAATAGCGAGTCAAGTACTTACCCGAAAGTTAGTGCTTTTTTACCCGCCAAAACCTTATTTTTTATTTGCTTTTAAGTAAATTAGCAAAAAAAATAAGGTTTTGGCTAAGTGTAGTGCTGAAATTAAAGTTTTAGGCTTTTGTATCCGCTACTATTCATACACCTAAACCGTTGTGGTTAATTCTAAAAAAGAAAAAAAAATAAAACAAGTTTAATTGAATAATTAAAAAAAATATCTAATTTTGATAGAAATTTAAAAAATCCAGACACGTCTGGACTTTTTGTTAGTCTTTAATAATAAAGTATGTTACAAGCAATAGTTCGTTAAAAAATCAAGCCACAATAGTCCCAAAACATAGTAGTTCTTTTAACTGCTTAGTATTTTTTTACTTATTAGGCTTAACAGCAAATACGTCAAAAATCTCTGTAGCAGTAATGCGTTGTGATACAGGGGCTTGACGCTCGCCATTGAGAATGCAGGTCTATCTTGTATTGGTATAGGTATCCAATACAGAAATTTAGCAATATTTATAGCAGACAATGAAGTGTTGAAATGAAAATGTAGTTTATTTTTGCTTCTGGCTTGACAATCATTTAGCCTTGTGTGTTGTTTTGCGTCTCTGTATAAAAATTTAATTTGAAATTTTTCTTTGCACAATAACCTGAGCGTAGTAATCTAACAATGAAAGATTGTTTTTGTCCAATTCTTGATGCGTTGGAGTTTGTACAGCTTCAAGATGAAA
>PDWI01017237.1_pt1 | contig 12329 bp, 14 predicted proteins | sample 1430891 | NCBI WGS metagenome assembly PDWI01 (sample SAMN01162508, study PRJNA174530) | Oral metagenome, whole genome shotgun sequencing project. | biome: Marine environment; feature: Marine mammal; material: Swab sample of the gingival sulcus; isolation source: swab sample of gingival sulcus...
ATTCTGCAAGATCTTTAATAAAGGCATCCATCAACCGCAGGGCACAGCCCTTGCGGTAGGCGGCGGTAGAACGCTGATCGTCTATGGGACGGATGGCCTGCTCATAGGCAGGCCTCTGTTCTGCCCAAACCTTGGGTAAATCTGCCAAAGCACAGCCTTTCAGGACATTTTCCACCTCAGGCAAACGAACAATGGTGGCGGCTACAGCCCCCAGAGCAAAACGGATATCTGCCAATCGGCCCTCAGCTTTCCGGGCCCAGAAACATACAGATAACTTGGACAGGGCATTGGCCCTGCGGGTACCCACCTTCTTATACAGTAAAGTTCCCTTTGCCTCCTCTTCCACAAAGGAAAGAGGAATCCGAATGGATTCAATAATTTCGTAAGGCTTAAGAACCGTCCGTCCCGGCCCGGTCATGAATTCCCGCACCGTAATATCCCGGAACCCCTCGGTATTTACCAGCCGCAGCCGGGCATCCATAAGGATAAGGGGGGGCAGGGAATCCCCCGCAGGAGAGGCATTCTGAATATTTCCTGCTAAAGTTGCCCTGTTCCTCAAAGCCGGAGCGGCAATGCCATCAATAGCCTGGGCCAGACAGGAAGGGATATGGGGAATTTCCAAAGCACGGCTCAAGGACAGCCCTCCCCCAATGCACAAAAATCCTTCTTCCTCTTTCACAAACTGAAGTTCTTCCAAATGTCCTACCGCCATAACGGATTGAGGAAAACGGGCAGGAAGAGAACTCCAGTTCTCGTACTTCACCATAAGGTCCGTCCCCCCGGCCAAGGGAAGCAGCTCCTTGTCCCGGCGCAGCTCCAGGGCTTCCTTTAAATTCTCCGGATAGTAAAACTCTACCATAACCCCCTCCCTTTCTCTACGGCCAGAAGCACAGAATTGACAATATGATCATAACCGGTACAACGGCAAAGATTCCCGGAAAGCCCTTTGCGAATTTCCTCTTCACTGGGCCGGGGATTCTTTCTGAGTACAGCGTCTGCGGCCATCACCATGCCGGGAGTACAAAAACCGCACTGGACAGCCCCCCCCTCTTCAAAGGCTTCAATAAGGCATTTTCCACGCTCCGTCTCTCTCAGCCCTTCTATGGTTACAACCTCCTTGCCCACAAGAGTTCCCATGGGCACAAGACAGCTGTTGGCAAGTTCCCCGTCTATAAAGACCGAGCAGGCACCGCACTCCCCTTCTCCACAGCCCTCCTTGGTTCCCGTATAGGAAAAATCCTCCCGGAGGACATCCAAAAGACGGCGCAAAGGGTTATCCCCGTAATGTACTTCTTTCCCGTTCAAGACAAAAGATATTTCAGTTTTTTTCATCAAAAAGCTCCGTTAGGGTTTCCGGCAGAACCGGAATGGTATCAATGACATGATCCATGGCCTGGGATACGGCAGCCGCAAAGGCGGAAGCCCCACCATCAAAGACCATCTCCCCTGCCCCCTTGGCCCCAAAGGCACCGTAAGGAAAGGGATTATCAACAGTTTCACTCTGGACAGAAGGAAAATCCATGCTGGTAGGGATGGTGTAATCCGCCATGGTCGTCTGCTTGTAACGCCCATCAGCAAACTCCAGCTTCTCCAGATAGCCATAACCCAGAGATTGAATCATTCCTCCAATAATCTGGCCTTCCAGAATAAGATCATCCATGGGGACGCCCACCTCATAGACCCCCCAAATGCCCTTGGTCTCCACCTCAAAGGTACAGGGATCTACCTCAACCTCTGCAATATTCACCCCCCAGCTGTAAGCAGGATAGGCATCTCCTTTCAAATTTTCCTGATCCCATTCCACCATAAAATTCGGGGCTTCGTAATCCTGGGTAACCGTCTGGGCCTTTCCGGTTTTCCACTCTTTTTTTAGTTTCTCCGCAGCCTTCTGAACCAGAAAACCTACCACAGAAATGGAACGGGAAGCCACTGTGGGACCGGAATTGGGCACAAGAGCCGTATCGGGCTGTACAGCGTCCACCTGATCAAGAGGAATGCCCAAAGCCTCGGCAGCCACCTTGCAGAAGGTGGTTTCCAGCCCCTGGCCCATCTCTACATTGGAAGCATGAACATAGACATGATCCTTTTCATCCTTCTTTAAATAGATCCTGGCCTTAATAAGATCCCGCTCTCCATTCCCCGTAAAACCGCAGCCATGAAGGTAGAGGGAAATTCCTATGCCCTTATAAGGTTCATTTTTGTAAGCTTCATATTTTTCCTTGTACCCGGACATTTCCATAGCCCGGTCAATCATCTGTGGAAGAAGCACCTTCTCATGGATTTGCCCGTCTGTAACAGTAGGATCTCCCTGCTTCAGGAGATAGGGCCGCCGGATTTCCATGGGATCCATCCCCAGCCTGGAAGCCAGATAATTCATGTGGGATTCCATGGCAAAGATAGCCTGGGGTGCCCCAAAGCCCCTGAAGGCATCACAGGGAGGTTTATTGGTACAAAAGGAGCGGGCCAAAATCCTGACATTCTCAATATTATAGACATTCCCCACAGTGAAGATAGCTCTGGAAAGCACCACCATACTACAGCTCTCATAGGCTCCGCCATCAATGCGCAAATCAATATCATGGGCCAGAATCTTCTTGTTTTTATCAAGGGCCGTCCGGATTCTGATAGCCGAAGGATGTCGTTTTACCGAATAGGCCAAATCCTCCTTACGTCCTAAAACCAGCTTGATGGGCTGGCGTATTTTATAAACCGCCACCGCCAGGGGGCCAGCCAGTACATCGGGAAAATGCTCTTTACCCCCAAAGGCCCCTCCTGTAGGGGTCTGAATAATCCTTACCTTTTCCGGCCCCAGCCCAAGAGCACCCATAAGGGATTTCTGAATATAATAGGGACACTGAGCCGAAGCATGAAGAACCAGGGCCTCATCTTCCCAGTGAGCAAACAGGCTCTGGGGCTCCATATAGACATGCTCCTGAAAACCTGTAAAATATTCCTTTTCCAAAACCTGCTCTGCCTTTTCAAAAGCAGAATCTACATTCCCATGATGGATGCGAAAACAGTTAAAGACATTATCACTGCCATGCTGAACTCCCCCCTTAAGAGCCTCCGACTCTTCCATGGAATAACAGGGCTCCCCTTCTTCATAGGTAATGCGGATATCCTTCAACAGCTCCAGAACCTTCTGCTTGTCAGGCCCTGCCACAAGGTAAATGACCTGTCCCAAATAACGGATTTCCCCATCCGCAAAAACAGGCCAGTCGTCATTGATCATTTGAAGCCCGTTTTTTCCCGGGATGTCTCTGGCCCCAATAATGTAATACCCTTCAGGAAGGGAAGGAAGCTCTGTGGAAATGATCCTGCCTCTGGGAATAGTGGAATATAAAAGACGAGCGTAAAGAGGGGCCACAGGGAATTGATCCGCCAAGTATTCTGTTAATCCCGCAGCTTTACGGTACGCATCCTTCCTTTTGACTGCCTTGCTGATATTATGCCCCATACTCCTGACCTCCTGTAAAAATTACAAAACCGAAAACTGCCGTGGAACACTCATCATAAACAGTCTTCATACCAATTATCAGGGCAACAGGCCAGTTTGTCTACAAAAAAAAATAAAAGATTGTGAAAGGTCATACCTTAGCTGTAAAAAAGGTCTTTCCAATAGCAGCGGGACGTATCTTTATATCCGAGGAGGATACATACATAATTTTCCGAACTGATAAGGGGAAGCAAAACCCAGTTTTTAAAGGATTTAAAATCTCTGTGCTCAAAACAGCCGTTCACTTCAAGGATGCTTTTCCAGGGTATGCAGACCAGATTTCTGTCTCCCAGTAATCTTTCAAGCATCTGGGGCGCAGAGCCGGATCTTAAAGTTTCCAAAGCGTCTTCATTCACTCCAATAGAATAGCGCGGTTTCAGCCCTTCGTCATCCTGGATCATCAGAATACCATTGAGAGCCTTGAATTCCCGGGTTAAATCCTTAAGAACCTTTAAGATTCCAAGACTGTTATCCTGGTAATGTTTTTTAAAGAGGTCAAAATCCAGTCCCCTGGCAGAAAAATGAAGCTGGCCTGAATCTTCCTGAATGATATAGGCGTCATGCTCTTGCCCGGAAGTCTCTGGAAGAAGGTCCTCAACAAGATTCTCTACCAGACTGTCCACCCCAGGCATAACTTCATCGGCATTAAGCTCACCGGCAGATAATGTTTGTTCAGGCACAAGGTCTTGCTTCAAATCAGTTTTCTTTAAATATTCACTAAAAGGCATTGTCAAAATTGCAGGGTTCTGTTCTTCATCTTCAACATCTTCAAGCGTTTCCATGTCCTCTAATTCTTCCAGAGTTTCCAGCTCTTCTGGTTCTTCCAGTTCATCTAGCTCATCCAGAGACTCGCCAGCATCTTCAGCTCTATTTTCCTTCGTCAATTCATCATCCTCCTGATTCAGGGAAGCGGTGCCTTCCCCCCAAACATACCCACCGTTAAAATCAAAACCAAAAAGCTCAAAATTCTTATCCCTGTCCAGCTCGATCAATGCATCCGCATCGGTCTGCTCCTCTTCAGCTTCCCCAAAAAGGGGAAGCTGTTCCAGTTTTTCCATTGGCCGCTCTTCCAACTCAAGGGGCTGGATTTCATCCAGGCTCTCCAGCTCGGCTAACTCCTCGGCTTCGGTAAATTTTTCATATTGATTCTCAAGATCTATTGCGATACTTTCCGGCTTGAGGGAGTTCATCAATGCCAAATCGTTAAGGGTAGAATCCAGTTCAGCCTTCTTTTCCTTTTCTTCTTCCAAAGACCCTGTATTTTCTGGCTTTTCTACTTCTTCAAGCTCTTCTGCATCTTCAAGCTCTTCTGCATCTTCAAGCTCTTCTGCATCTTCAAGCTCTTCTGCATCTTCAAGCTCTTCTGCATCTTCAAGCATCTTCAAGCTCTTCTGCATCTTCAAGCTCTTCTGCATCTTCGGCAACCGGCCCCAGACTCTGCCTGCGGACATTTTTAAGCTCCGCATTCTCAACCGTAAAATGGGCATCTCTCAGGGCAGAACGTATCATCTCTTCCAGCTCGAATTTCCCTAAACCGGGCTCTTTTCCATGCTCATTCTTCTTGCTAAGCAAAACACGGAGAATCTCATCCCAACTCTTATCCAGCAAGCGATCAATTTCCGACTGCTTATTCCTCTTGAATCCTGAAGACAGGGACTTTAAGATTTCCCGGCGCACCTCCCCTTTCCTGGCAATAAGCTCCTTTTCATATTTCTCCCAATCCAACTCTTCTTCCGATTCAAGAAGCTCCTTCAAAAAGATCAACTGAAACTTTTTAATCTTCTTTCTGAAGACCAGTTCCTGATTTTGCTTCACATTAAAAAACAGAAAGAAAATGAGAAACAAAGTCAGCGCAAAAGTCAGCAGCAGCAAAATTTTGTATTCCCGGCTCATAACCAGAACATGCCCCGGAATAGCAGCCAAAGAGATATTCCCATCGCCTTGAACCCTCTGCATAACATAATATTCCACTCCATTGGCATTCGCAGCTTTCTGGATATAATTGGACTGCCCCGCCTGAAGCCGGAATTTCCCGATCCCTCTGGAAAGCTGCTCCAGCTGGGAAGCAGAAAGATTATAAATCAGAATATGGGAATCCAGAATTTGAAGCCTGTTAACATCCGACAGCCCTCCTTCCTTATAAAGAAAATCCTGCAACCCGCCTATAGCGAAATTCACCAGAGCCGTGCCCCGGAAAAGACCATACTGATCAAAAGCAGGGACGGAATACACTATCCTGTTATACTGGGCATCATACTGATAAACCGGAGAAGCCGCACCAGAGGTAAACAAAGCGGGTTTAAAGGAAGAGCTATCACCTGTCTGCTTCCAAAGCTTATACAGGATCCGTTCCTTCCCCTGGCTCTTTATATCAGAAGGAATGGAACTATACAGGATATGAAGCCCCTTCTGGTCAAGGATGCGAAGCCCCTGAAAACCTGTAAGGCTATCTAACATGTGCCCCCATAGATCCCTTCGTTTCTTTATATTCTCACGACTTTGACGGGTATCGTAAACATTCTGAAGATAATCCAGAGCCAAAAGCTTCCGAAAACGATCTATATTCTTTTTGTGATACTCTTCCACGAGCCGATGATTTTCGGACAGCCGAATCTCCTCAGCCTCCAAAATTCTCTGACTGAAAAACTGAGCCTCAATATCCGTAAAAGCCCCTGTAAAGGCATAATAAGCCAAGGCAGAAGTAAAGCCCAAAGAGAGAAGAAAAGCTGTAAAAACCTTAAATACCGGCCGCATATTCCTTCTTTTATGCAAAAAAATAAGGAAGATCTGCCTCCCGGGGAGATAAACCTTCCTTTTAATTATCGAAACAATCCCTACTTAACATTAGGGACCGTCAAAACATAATTTTAAACTAAAAACTGAATCCAATCTACTTGTTAGAAGAGATTTCAGCCTTTTCACCCTTCTCAACCAACTCCAGAATAACCAATTCAGCCGCATCACCCTTACGGAAACCCATTTTCAGAATCCGGGTATACCCCCCTGGTCTCTCGGTAAAACGGGGAGCAATCTCTGTAAACAACTTATTCAAAACGGCCTTATTCGTGATATTTTTAGCAATAATTCTTCTGTTATGAACAGAGTCCACTTTTGCCCTGGTAATCATCTTTTCTGCCGTTTTTCTGATTTCAAGGGCCTTCGCCTTGGTGGTCTGGATCCTCTCATACTTAAAAAGAGAAGTGACCATGTTCCTGCGAAGAGCCTTTCTATGACTGGCCTTCCTTCCCAGCCTCTTAAAGCCTTTCCTGTTATGCATGCTTATTCTTCCTTATTTTTCTCAAGTTTAATTGTTTTTTTCAAAACACTGTAATCGACCATACCAAGGGAAAGATTCCACTCCTTCAATTTATCCTTGATCTCCAAAAGGGATTTTTTACCGAAATTCCTTGTTTTTGCAATATCTTCTTCAGTTTTTCTGGTCAAATCGCCAATGGTTTTAATATTGGCATTCTTCAGACAGTTGCTGGAACGTACCGAAAGTTCAAGCTCTTCCACCGGAGTACCCAAAAGGGCCTTGACCCGTTCTTCCTCTTCATCCACTTCATCATCATGAATCACATCATTCTCGTCAAAATTGATAAAAATGGAAAAATGATCCTTCGCAATCTTTCCCGACTCTGCCAGAGCATCTTCAGGAGAAATGGTACCGTCTGTCCAAATCTCAAGGATGAGCTTGTCATAATCAGAGCGTTGCCCCACCCTTGTATTCTCTACAGAATAGCGAACCTTGGAAACAGGTGAAAAAATGGAATCCACCGGGATGGTACCTACAACATCAATATACTTTTCATTCAGCTCCGAAGGCACATATCCCCGGCCCAGATTGACCTGAATTTCAAACTCCAGATCTGCCGATTCCATCATGGTACAGATTTTAAGATCCTTATTGGCAACGGTTACCCCGTCTTTTTCCAGATCTGCTCCTGTAAGCACACCCTTTCCCTTCCATTCCACAAGGATAACCTTCTCTTCCATATCACTGGAAAGCTTCAACTGAAGGGACTTCAGGTTACTAATCAACTCAGGGGTATCTTCCACCACCCCGGGAATGGATTCAAACTCACTGGTAATGGTATGAGCATTCCCATCATCCTTGTAACTTGTTATTCTAACTGCGGTAACAGCATAGCCCTGAATGGAAGAAAGAAGAATCCTGCGCAGGGAATTCCCAATAGTTGCCCCATACCCCCTTTCAAAGGGATAAGCTATAAACTTACCATATCCGGCTTCCTGTTCACCATGTTCAAAGGTAATTCCCTTTGGTCGTTTAAATCCCTTTAATAGGTTTTTACGCGCCATTTCTGCTCCTTATCCAATTACACACAGGCCCGCCCCTCATTCCCTACAACACAGGCAAGGGCAAGCCACTGCAGCCATTCTTTCAGTCCCTAAACCCTTCGACTCTTCTTGGGACGGCAGCCATTATGAGGAATAGGAGTAATATCCCTGATGGATTTTACCCTGAGCCCCAAACCGCCAAGGGACCGTATAGCCGATTCACGCCCTACTCCCGGGCCTTTTACATAAACATTCACTTCCTGAAGTCCAAAATCAAGAGCCCGGTTGGCCGCCGTTTCTGCTGTAGTCTGAGCTGCATAGGGGGTGGATTTTTTAGCACCCTTGAAGCCAAGAGAACCAGCACTGCTCCAGGATATGGCATCACCCTTCAAATCGGTAATGGTTACGATGGTATTATTAAAGGTTGCCTGAATATAGACATTCCCTTCGTATACGTTCTTCTTGTCTTTTCTTTTCTTTGCTTTAGCCATTGTTTAACCCTCCGTACCCACTATTTCTTCTTCTTGGCAACGGTCTTGACCTTACCCTTCCGGGTCCGGGCATTGGTCTTGGTTCTCTGGCCGTTCACAGGCAACCCCCGTCTATGGCGAAGTCCCCGGTAACAACCTATATCCATAAGCCGTTTAATATTCAAAGCCACTTCAGACCGCAGACGGCCTTCCACTTTATATTCATTTTCAATTAACTTTCTGAGGCTGTTCACTTCCTCGGCAGTTAAATCGTTGATTCTCTTTTCAGGATCAACCCCGGTGTCTGCACAAATTTTCCTGGCTGAAGTCCTTCCAATACCAAAAATATATGTGAGCGCTATATCTGTATGTTTATTCGGCAGATCAATACCTGCAATACGAGCCACTTAAGGACCTCCTACTTTTGTCTCTGTTTATGTTTGGGATTTTCGCACACGATCCTCAGAACACCCCGTCTTCTGATGACCTTGCATTTATCACAAATCGGTTTCACACTTGCTCTAACTTTCATAAAATTCCTACCTTTCCTACAGGTTTCTGGATCTCAGTTTTCCCCGCTTCACAAGACCGTCATGGTGATGCATCTTCAAATGCCCCTCAATCTGGCTCATGGTATCAAGGTCAACACCCACCATAATCAACAGTGATGTTCCTCCCATCAGATAAGCCACCTGCTGGGGAAACCCAAACAGATTGATTATAAAGGAAGGAATCAAAGCTATCAATGCCAGAAAAATCGATCCAGGTAAAACAATGCGGTTAAGCACCCTGGTCAGGTACTCTTCCATGTTTTCAGACCGGATTCCCGGGATTGAACCGCCATTTTCCCTTATTTGCCTGGCAATTTCAACAGGATTCATGGAAACCTGAGTGTAAAAGTAGGCAAAAAAGATAATCAGCAGCGCATAAAGGATCAAATAAGGCCCGCCATTGGGTCTTAACCAGCTGGCAAACTGGGACCAGAACTTACTGCTGCTGCCCAGAGTCCCTGCAATCTGAAGGGGGAATGTCAGAATGGACGAGGCAAAGATAACAGGAATAACCCCGCTGGGATTGATTTTAATGGGAATATAGGTGTTTTGGGCACCGTATATTTTCCGTCCCACAATCCTCTTTGCATAGTTCACAGGGATCTTGCGCTGCCCCTGCTGCTCGTAGATCACCAGCATAATGATTCCGACAAACATAAGCAGGGCAAAGATTACAAATACAGGGTTCAGGTTCCCGCTTCGGATTTCCTTCCCCAAAATACTGAAAGCACCAGGCATTCTGGCCACGATACCGGCAAAGATCAGAAGGGAAATTCCGTTACCAATCCCCTTGGCATTAATCTGCTCGCCAATCCACATTAAAAACATGGTTCCGGTAGTTACCGTCAACATGGCCACAACGGTATAACGCCATCCCTCCATATTGGGAATGATGGCATCAGGAATTCTGGCAGCATACACAGTTACAGCATAGGACTGGATAATACAAACCACCACCGTTCCATACCGAATGAGCTTCTGAATCTTCTTCTTTCCTCCCTCCTCTTCCGAAATCTTCTTGAGCTTAGGAAAAACAAGAAGGAGGAGCTGCATAATGATGGACATGGAAATATAGGGCATGATTCCCAGCATAAAAATGGAAAAATTCTTAAATGCCCCTCCGGCAAAAAAGTCCAGATACTCTGTAATACCCATGGATGAACCGCTTGAAGACTGGTTCAGAAAATAAATTCTCAGGGCAGAAGCATCAATACCGGGAATGGGCAGCACCGCACCAAGCCTGAATACAATAAGCATCCCCAAAGTAAAAAAGATTTTGGAACGGAGTTCCTTTATCTTAAACATATCATAAAGTGGATTACCAGCCATACCAACCTATTCCTGTGTTTTGTTTTCAATCACAGACCCACCGGCCTTTTTAATTTTTTCAGCAGCCCCGGCAGATACTTTATCAATCTGAACATCCAGTTTCTTTGTCAAATCCCCGTTTCCAAGGATTTTAACCATTTTGCCAGATTTTTTGATCACACCCTTTTGAACCAGAGCCTCAAGATCAACCTTGTCTCCTTCTGAAAAACACCGCTCCAGATCTGAAAGATTCACAGGAACATAGCTCCTCTTAAAAGGGAAATTGGAAAAGCCCCTAGCCGCAACACGGCGGTACAAAGGCATCTGCCCCCCTTCAAAGCCGGGCCGTACATTCCCTCCGGATCTGGCCTTCTGGCCCTTGTGCCCCCGTCCGGCGGTTTTGCCTGTACCGGCACCATGCCCCCGTCCGAGAACTTTTTTATTTCTGTTGGCACCCTCAGGAGCCCTCAACTCAAAACTACTCATCCTACAACTCCTCAACCTCAACAAGGTGCGAGACTGCATTGACCATACCCAGAATGGGGGGAGTCGCCTCCTTCTCAACAACCGAGTTCAGCTTTCTCAAGCCCAGAGCCCTTACCGTTTTCTTCTGCTCAGGCTTCCGCCCGATGGTACTGCGTACCAGTTTAACACGAATCATCTTTTTTCCGGCCATATCAACCCCACAATTCGCCGATGTTCTTTCCCCGGCCTTCTGCTACAACCTTGACATCAAAGAGATTTTCAAGACCGTTAAAAACACTTTTTACTATATTCATGGTATTCTTTGAACCAAGGCTTTTGGCCAGAATATCATGAACACCCGCAGCTTCCATCACCGCACGAACAGGCCCACCAGCAATAATTCCCGTACCGGGTGCCGCCGGCTTCAGGAGAACAGAGGCGGACTTGTACTCTCCGAGGATTTCATGGGGAATGGTTGTTTTCTTCAGGGGAATCTGCCTCAGGTTACCCTTTGCCTTTTCCACACTCTTCCGAATAGCCTCGGCAACATCATTGGCCTTACCAAAACCATAACCAACCCGGCCTTTCCCGTCCCCCACAACCATGAGGGCTGAAAAAGACATTTTCCGTCCGCCTTTTACAGCTTTGGAAACCCGGTTCAGTCTGATAAGCTTTTCGGTAAACTCTTTTTCTTCTTTATTTCTTTCCTTAAACGCCATTGATTACCTCTTAAAACTGAATGCCTTCGGCCCGTGCCGCTTCTGCGATCGCCTTAACAATACCATGGTACATATAGCCGTTCCGGTCAAAAACAATACTAGTAATTCCGGCAGCCTTCATCCTTTCGCCAATGACCTTACCCAGCTTGCTTCCCCCTTCAAGGTTGGCCTTCACATCGGAAAGGCCCTTCTCCAAAGAAGAAGCACTGACCATGGTATGGCCTTTAACATCATCAATTACCTGCAGACTCAAGTTTTTATTAGACTTGAAAACCGTCAGACGGGGACGCTCGGCAGTACCGGAAACAACCTTCCGTACATGCTTTTTCCTCTGGAGCCGTTTTTTCTGCTTCTCTTCAATCCTATTCATATTCTACACCTACTTGACACCGGATTTACCGACTTTACGCCTAATATGTTCTGTTTCATACTTGATTCCCTTACCCTTGTAAGGTTCAGGGGGCCTGAGTTTGCGGATTTCACTGGCAGCCAGACCAACCTTCTCCCTGGAAATCCCTGAAACTGTAACTTTATTCCCCTCCACAGAGGCAGAAACACCTTCGGGAAGCACATACTCAATTTGTGTGGAATAGCCAAGATTCATTAAAAGGCTCTTACCCTTGAGTTCCGCCCGGTAACCCACTCCATTGATCAACAGAGACTTACTGAAGCCCTGGGATACCCCCACGACCATATTCTCCAAAAGCTTACGGTAAAGCCCGTGCATGGACTTGGCCCTTTTGCTATCATCCCTTCTTTTGACAACAGCCACTCCGTCTGTAACGTCAAAGCTGACTTCCGGTTCAAAGGCTTGGGTTAACTCGCCCTTGGCTCCCTTCACAGTCTCCTTTACTGTTACAGTTACCCCCTTGGGCACTGTAAGCGGTTTTAAACCTATACGCGACATGGCTACCCCCTACCAGACCTTGCAGATGATTTCACCGCCGACCCGGCCAACAGTGGCTTTTCTGCCAGTTGTCACCCCGGTTGAGGTTGATACAATCAAAGTACCAAATCCGTT
>PDWI01014682.1_pt1 | contig 12328 bp, 7 predicted proteins | sample 1430891 | NCBI WGS metagenome assembly PDWI01 (sample SAMN01162508, study PRJNA174530) | Oral metagenome, whole genome shotgun sequencing project. | biome: Marine environment; feature: Marine mammal; material: Swab sample of the gingival sulcus; isolation source: swab sample of gingival sulcus...
ATAGAACCTATTACAGGGATAATACCTAAAAGCTCCCCGTTCTTCTTGCCTCTTTTTTCAAAAGCTTTTCTAAAAGCACCTAATGGTCCGGTTTGCATTGAACGTCCGAATGCCATTTCTCCAATAACACCAATAGTTCCTATAAAAATAATAAAAAGAAAATAGGGTATTAAAAAAGCAGCTCCCCCGAACTGTCCAAGCCTGTACGGAAACAGCCATATATTAGCCATACCAACAGCCGAACCAATACAAGCAAGAATAAAGCCGATTTTGGTGTTGAAATTATCTCTGCTCCCGGAGGAAGCTTCTTTTAAGTTTTTATTTATATCAGACATAATTTGACTCCTTATCTTTTAAACCTGAATATTAAAGAAGCTTTATTTTCTTTTCTAAAAGAACCCTGCTTAAAAAGCAGATTGGACGCTTCTCCCTAAAACTTACAATATAAAAGATGCTTAATTCCACGATAAAAAATCTATCATAACTTATCAGGAAAAAGCCGGAAATCAGGAACTTTGAGTCTGATTTCAGGAATAATTTGCAGGTGCCACTTTCAGAATACTTAAAATTATATATAAAAATAATTCTAAAACATTGTTGGATAAACAAGAATGTTTTTATTATGTATATTCTCAAATTTCCCAATATAAAAAATGGAGCTGTAATATTTACACATACAGCTCCTGAGCTTATTTATTTGAGAGGCTCAAGAAAAGCCTGGAAATGCCTGAGTACAGGAGGTTCCCATGTAATTCTATAACCTTTCACCTGGGATGCTCTTTTTTTGATTTCAATAAGAGAATCAGCCATAATATCAATATGAGCCTGAGTATAAACTCTTCGCGGAATGGCAAGTCTTGTAAATTCGAATTTAGCTTCAAGCTGCTTTCCTGTGTCAGGATCATTACCAAGCATGTATGAACCAATATCACATGTTCTGATTCCTGCTTCCTTATAAAGCTCAACAGCAAGAGCCTGACCGGGAAATTCATGATAAGGAAGATGGGGAAACATTGCTTTTGCATCAACAAATACTCCATGTCCTCCTACAGGAGCCTGATAAGCAATACCCGCATCATCAAGTCTTGCAGCAAGATATTCCATCTGACCTATTCTATATCTAAGATAGTTTTCATCAAGTCCTTCGTAAAGACCAATGGCAAGTGCTTCAAGATCTCGTCCTGCAAGTCCTCCGTAAGTTGTAAAACCTTCAAAAGAAATTGTTCTGCCTTTAAGAGCCCGGAAAAGCTCTTCATCTTCTTTAATACCAAGAAGACCGCCCATATTTACAATTGTGTCTTTCTTTGCACTCATTGTAAACATATCAGCATAGCTAAACATTTCCTTAATAATGTCCTTGATTGATTTATCGGCATAGCCTTCTTCTCTCTGCTTTATAAAAAAAGCATTTTCAGCATATCTTGCCGCATCAATATTCATCTTAATACCGTATTTCTTGCAGACAGCTGCCGTTTCTCTTACATTTTTCATTGAAACAGGCTGACCGCCGGCTGAATTATTTGTAACAGTCATAATGACAAGAGCAATATTTTCAACACCCTTTTCCTTAATAAGGGATTCCAGCTTCTCAACATCCATGTTTCCCTTAAAAGGAACTCTTTTTGCAGGATCACCGGCTTCGGGAACAACACAATCTATAGCTCTTGCTCCTGAAAGTTCAACATGTGCTCTTGTTGTATCAAAGTGCATATTTGAAATTGAAAATTTACCTTTGCCCATTATGGCACCGAAAAGAACTTTTTCCGCAGCTCTTCCCTGATGAACAGGCTGTATATATTTGTAACCGGTAATATCTGTAGCAGCATCAAGAAGCTTAAAATAACTTGAAGCACCTGCATAAGCTTCATCGCCTCTCATAATTCCTGCCCACTGTTCCTGGCTCATGGCATTTGTTCCGCTGTCTGTAAGAAGATCAATATAAACATCTTCACCCTTGAGGTTAAAAAGATTATATTTAGCCTCTTTTATTTTACCTTCCCGCTCCTCTCTTGTAAGCATTTTGATAGTTTCTACCATCTTGATTCTAAAAGGTTCCGGTACATACTTGATTGCCATAATTCTTCTCCTTTTTGATTTTTAGTTCTGTTTTAAGCCTAAATTAGAAAGCTTTATAAAAAAGCTGTAATTTAAAAAGCAAAAACAGACTATTACAAAAATTTAAAATATTATTTGACGGGATTTTTCTTAACAAGAAAACCCGATTTTACAGATTAACAATCTGCTTAATTTTTAAAAGCAACAGCCTCTATTTCAACAAGAGCATCTTTGGGAAGTCTTGCAACTTCGACAGCACTTCTTGCAGGAAAGCTGCTGCCTTCAAACATCTCCTTATAAACTTCATTCATATCTGAAAAATTATTCATATCACTCAAAAAAACAGTTGTTTTTAAAACATTTGCAAGAGTCATTTTTTCAGATTCAAGAATGGCTTTTAAATTTGAAAGAGACTGACGTGTCTGTTCCTTAATTCCTCCCGCGGCAAATTTACCCTTGGCAGGATCTACAGGAAGCTGACCTGACACAAAAACAAGTCCGGAAGCTTCTGTTCCCTGAGAATAAGGTCCTATTGCAGCAGGCGCTTTCTCTGTTGACAATATATTTTTCATTTATCACCTCTCTTTTCATAATTTTATCTCCACAATAATTTATTGTCAATAAAATAATAATATTTTATCAAAATTTTCTAAAGCCCCCGGATTTTTGGTGATATTTTAAAAAAAACCAGAATTTTTCCATAAAACAATATCCCTGTAATAATAATTTCTTATCTCTATCATAAATTTTAATTTATTTACCTGGGCCTATTTTAAAACTCAATAGAAGATTTCTGAAAATCCATACAACGGCCCTGGCTTTTCCTGAACAATCTATTGCCAGAGGCGTCTGAAATCACTAGCATGGAAGGCCTATGTCTCCCAAACGCCGACCTTATCGAAAAATCCAGAATTTTCTTAACCCCTTAAAGGAAGAGCTCAAATCCGTACGCCGTTGTGATTATCACTCCCTTGAAAGGGAGCTTTTCCGCTTAAATTCCATGACAGAGGGGCTGAAGGAAGGGATGCCTGCTTTTCAGGCATTGAAAAACAGGATCAGGAAATCCTGTGAAGAAAAACAAAGGCGGCAGCTTAAAAAGCCCCGGTACAACTGGAATCCCGACCTTCCCATCACCTGCCGTAAAGAAGAGATTATAAAGGCTGTAAAGGAGCATCAGGTGCTTGTTCTTTCAGGGGAAACCGGCAGCGGAAAGACCACCCAAATTCCCAAATTCTGCCTCGCCGCAGGCCGGGGTGTTGAAGGAAAAATCGGCTGTACCCAGCCCCGGCGGATCGCCGCCCTGTCTGTAGCGGAGCGCATTGCGGCAGAACTGGAAGAGCCCCTAGGGCAGATGGTGGGGTATAAAATCCGCTTTCAGGACAAGAACAGTCCCCGGGGAAGCATCAAAATCATGACAGACGGCATGCTCCTTTCCGAAACCCGCAGCGATCCATGGCTTAATGAATACGACACCCTCATCATTGATGAAGCCCATGAACGGAGCCTGAACATTGATTTTATTCTGGGTTATCTGCGGCGGCTTTTAATCAGACGCAGGGATTTAAAGCTCATCATTACATCTGCTACCATTGATACGGAAAAATTCTCCCAAGCCTTTGGGGATGCTCCGGTCATAGAGGTTTCGGGAAGAACTTTTCCGGTGGAAGTCCGGTATGAAGAAGAGGGATCGGGAGAAATTTCTCTGGCGGAAAGGGCTGCCGCCGGGGCGGAATCCCTTATCCGCCGGGATCCCCGGGGGGACATCCTTATTTTCATGCCCACCGAAGAGGATATACGGGAATGCTGCGGCCTTCTGGAGAGCCGCCAGCCCCGGGCCCTGGTTCTGCCCCTTTACGCCCGGTTGTCCTCATCGGAACAAAAGAAGGTTTTTCTCTCCTCTTCTTCAAGAAAGATTATTGTTTCCACCAATGTAGCGGAAACCTCTCTGACCATTCCGGGAATTAAGTACGTGGTGGATTCCGGTCAGGCTCGTCTGGCCCGTTACTATCCTGCTACTGGAACCTTTGCCCTGCCTGTGGAGCCGGTTTCCAGAAGTTCTGCTGATCAACGCAAGGGACGCTGCGGCCGGGTGGAAAAGGGCATCTGCCTCCGGTTGTATTCCCGTCAGGACTATGAGAGCCGGGAGCTTTTTACCCCCCCGGAAATCCTGCGAACCAATTTGGCAGAGGTCATTCTTCGGATGATTTCCCTGAAACTGGGAGATCCAGGAGCCTTCCCCTTTATTGATCCTCCTTCTTCCCAGGGCATTGCAGATGCCTACAGAACTCTGGAGGAGCTGGGAGCCATTGCGTCTTTTCCCGGAGCCTCCAAAGGCCGTAAACGTCCCAAAGAAAAAAGGCTGACTTCTTTAGGACGGCACATGGCAGATTTGCCCATAGACCCCCGTCTGTCCAGGATGATATTTCAGGCCAGGGAAGAAGCCTGCATGGAAGAAGTTCTTATCATAGCCTCTTCCCTGAATGTCCCCGATCCCCGGGAACGCCCCGCCGGGCAGGAAGGCCGTGCCCGGGAAGCTCAGGCCCCCTTTCGCCATGACGCCTCTGATTTTCTGACCCGTCTTAACATCTGGCGGTATTGTGAAGACAGGGGAGGAATGAAAAAAGCCGGAGATTTGAGAAGATTTTGCAAGGAATTTCATCTTTCCTTCCGGCGTATGAGGGAATGGCAGGACATATTCCGCCAGCTGAAAAACCTTTTGGAAGAAAAAGGTTTAAAGGTAAGGGCCTATGAAGGGAACAGGGATAATTTCTATGCTGCGGTACACCGCAGCATTCTGACCGGATTCCTTTCCCACATAGCATTGAGAAAGGAGAAGGTCTACTACCGGGTCAAAGGAAACCGGGAACTGATGCTCTTTCCCGGCTCCGGGCTTTTTGGGGGCAAAAGGGCAGGAGAATGGATTGTCTGCGGAGAAATCGTCAAAACTTCCCGGCTTTTTGGACGGATTGCCGCCAATATAGAGCCGGAATGGCTGGTGGAGCTGGGAGACCACCTCATCAGCCGCAGCTGGCACAGCCCCCTGTGGTATCAGGATAAAGGGGCAGTGATGGCCATGGAGCAAAAGCGGCTTTTCGGCTTCGTCATCGCGGAAAATCAGGTGCCCTACGGCCCCGTGAATCCAGGGGAAGCGGAGGATATTTTTATCCGGGGGGCCCTTTTGGAAGGAGCGGTAAAAGACCCGGCCCACTGGCCTTTTCTGGAGAAAAACAGGACTCTCATAGACTCCATTATGAATATGGAAAACAAGTTGCGGCGCCGGAACTTGCTGGTGAGCGAGGAAGAGTTGTTTCTGATTTATAAACAGAGGCTGGGAGACAAGGTTTACGATTTAGGGCTTTTGGAGGCCTTTTTAAAACACCATGGCCAGGAAGCCCTGGTCATAACAGAAGAGGATCTCCTAAAAGGAGAGGCGGAAAAGTCTGTTTTGGAGCAGTTCCCCGATACTCTGAATCTGGGAAATGTGGACGTAGCGGTGGAGTACAATTTTGAACCGGGGCAGGAGGATGACGGGGTAACCCTCAAATTACCGGCTTCCCAGGCCCGGACTTTGTCGGCGGCCTCTTTGGACTGGGCCATCCCGGGGCTGCATAAAGAAAGGATAAGCGCCCTTATCAAGGGTCTGCCCAAAAAAATCCGGAAAAATCTGACTCCTATCAATGCCACAGTGGATGAAATCCTGAAAGGGATGAAGTACCGTAACAATCAGCCCCTTACCCAGAGTCTGAGCGAATTCATCTATACAAGCTGGGGACTTAATATTCCCCCGGATGTCTGGGACGAACAGGCCTTGCCGGAGCATTTAAAAATCCGCATAGCCCTCAAGGATGAAGGAGGCAAGGTTATTGAAAGTGCCCGGGACAAAAAACTCCTATATAAAAATTTTGACACCCTTGTAGACCCCCAGGTTCTTAAGGCCGCCCGCCGGAACTGGGAACAGCATAATCTTACCTCCTGGACTTTTGGAGAGATTCCCAAACAGATTAATCCCCAAGGCCCCGGGGGCGTTTTATATACTCTCTATCCTGCCTTAACGGACAGTAGAAAGGGGGCAGCCTCCCTTATCCTTGTGGAGAAGCAGGAAGAGGCTGCCGATATTCACAGGGAAGGGGTGGCCCTTCTTCTGGCTCTTGGTTTTAAAAAGGAACTTTCCTCCTTTGTTCAGGAACTGAACCGTGCCTTTCCCTTTAAAGAGGGGGCCTCTTATTTTGGAGGGCTCCGGGGGGTGGAAATGCAAATCCGGGAGCGGGCTTTTCTGGATATTGTTTTGGGTCTTACCCAAGTCCCCCGGGATGGGAGAGCTTTTGAGGGCCTGAAAAGGGAAATTGCCCCCCGTCTTTTCGGACTGCTGGCAGAGCTTTACCAAAAGGCTGGCTCTGTTATGGAGACTTTTAAGAATACCCGATTGTTTCTGTCCCGTATGGAAGGCCGTCAAGGTGTTCAAAAGCCTTATATTCAAGCCAGGCGGGAAGAACTTGAGGCCTTGATTCCCCCAGATTTTATCCGCCGTTATCCTTTGGAAAGGTACTCTGATTTGATGCGTTACATGAAACAAATCAGAATCAGAACGGAAAAAGGCATCCTGGATCCCCGGAAAGATCAGGACAGGGAAGAGCAATATCAGCGCTGGCATCGGCGTTATGAAAAAATAAAGGCAGAGCTTCCGGCCTGGATTCCTCCCAAAATGAGGAAAGCTCTGAAAGCCATGGACTGGTATTTTCAGGAATACAGGATTTTCCTGTTTGCCCAGGAAATGAAAACAAGGGAAAAGGTGTCGGACCAGAGAATGGAAAAAAAACTGGAAAATCTAAAGGTTTTGCTATGAACCCCTTAAATCCTTACCGCCGTTTTTTTATGTCCCTGACTTTCATTATAGTTTTGATCTGTACAGGGATACTGGGCTTTATGTTTCTGGAGGGCTGGAATTTTACAGATAGTCTTTACATGACCTTCGTTACCATATCCACTGTGGGATTTTCCGAAGTGCATCCCCTTAGTCCCGGAGGCCGCTACTTTACGGTTTTCATGATTCTGGTCAGCCTGCTGATTATTGGGTATTTAATTACAACACTTGTGTCCTTTCTCTTTGAAGGACAGTTGGCTCATGCTGTGAGGGAGAGGCGTATGAAACTATTTTTGAAACGCATGAAAGACCACTTTATCATCTGTGGTTTTGGCGAAGTGGGCAAAGAGACTGCCAGGGAGCTGAGCAGCCACAAAATGCCCTTTGTTATTGTAGACAAAGATATTTCCCAACTGGACAGGGAGCGCTATGGCAGTTATGTCATTGTGGAAGGGGATGCCTCGGAAGAAGAAGCTCTGGAACAGGCAGGGATAGAAAAAGCCAGGGGATTGATTTCCTGTCTGCCTGATGACCCCCAGAATGTCTTTGCGGTTCTTACGGCCCGGCAGATGAATCCAGGGCTGAATATCGTCTCCCGGGCTTCCCATGAACGTACCATTCAAAAACTGGAAAAGGCTGGAGCCAATCAGGTCATCACTCCGAAAATCATTGCCGGCCGTCAGCTGGCCGCTGTGAGTATCCGTCCCGCAGTGAGCCGCTTTCTGGATCTTGTTGCTACAGGAGGAGATGATGAGGATGTACATATTGAAGCTTTTGTCATTGGCAGGAATTCTTCCCTGAAAGGAATGACCCTGCGGGAAAGCAATATCGGCCAGCATACCGGGGCAGTAATTGTGGGCATTCTCAGTGCTGATGGCTATCTTAGAAACCGCCAGACCTACCGGAGTACCATTGCCTCTATAAAGCTGGAGGAGGGGGACCAGCTTATGGCTATGGGGAATTCAGAACAACTTCTGGCCTTGCAGAAATTTATCCAGGAATGAACATCAATTCGCTGCTTTTTCAGCTCTTGTTCTGCCGCAGAACATTCAAAGCGGATCCGGCCTTAAACCAGCCAATCTGCTCCTTGTTCAGGGTATGAACAGCCTTAAAACTTTCCCGGGAGCCGTCTTTATGGTTCAAAACCACCTCCAGTTCCGAGCCGGGAGCCAGGGAGGATAAATCCTTCAAGGAAATTCTGTCTTCTTCCTGAATCCTGTCATAATCTCCCGGATCCTTGAAATTCAGGGCCAGAATCCCCTGCTTTTTCAGATTGGTTTCATGAATCCGAATTGAAGACCATTAGCCTTGTAAAATCGGGCATTGGCTGAAAAGGCTAGAGAACTTTCACCGTTTACAAGGTTTTTTCCCTTTCCCGTTTCTCCCGTAAAGGCGTTTACCGCTCCGCTGAGCATATTGTCCGAGATATTGTCCAGATGCCCCCGGTATTTCAGCCAGGGTCCCGCAGGGGAAATATGGTCTGTGGTACATTTTCCCCTAGCCTTGCACAAAAGGGGAAGATCTTCAAAATCCCTGCCATCCCAGGGGGTAAAGGGGCTTAGAAGTTGAAGCCGTTGGGAATCCGGAGCTACCAGTACTTTTACATTTCCTCCGGCAGGTGCCCGGTATCCTCTTTTTTTGTCGTCATAACCCCTTTGAGGCAGCTCATTCCCTTCTGGAGGAGCAAGACGTACAGCCTCCCCTTGGCTGTTCTTTACAAAGTCCCTGTCAGGGTCAAAGTCCAGCCGGCCGGAAACAGCCAGGGCGGTTACCATTTCGGGACTGGCCAGAAAGGAGAGAGTTTCAGGATTTCCATCATTTCTAGCACGGAAATTCCGGTTAAAACTATTAACAAGAGAGTTTTTGGTTCCCTTAGCCACATCTTCCCTTTGCCACTGGCCGATGCAGGGGCCGCAGGAATTACTCAGAACCAGGGCCCCGGCCTTTTCCAGAAATTCCAGATGACCATCCCGGGTCAGGGTGTCCTTTACCAGGCTGGAACCGGGGGAAAGCAAAAGGGGCAGAGCCGGTTTAATCCCCAGGGACAGAGCCTGTTTTAAGATGGAAACACAGCGGTCAATATCCTCGTAGGAAGAATTGGTACAGCTTCCCACAAGGGCTGCCGAAAGTTTGACAGGCCAGCCGTTTTTCTCAGCCAGAGCCTTCATCTCCTTTACGGGGTTCACTGCATCGGGGGAATGGGGGCCTGCTACCCGGGGTTCCAGAGTGGAAAGATCAATATCAATAAGCAAGTCATAATATTGTTCAGGATTTTCCGCCGTTTCCGAGTCTGCTTTCAGAAGGTCTTCCGCTTCTTCCGCTGCCCGGGCCAGTTCTTCCCGTCCTGTGGCCTGGAGGAAGGCCCGCATTTTCCCGTCATAGGGGAAGAGGGAACAGGTGGCCCCCAGTTCCGCCCCCATATTGGTAATGGTGGCCTTTCCCGTACAGCTTATGCTTCCACAGCCCTCGCCGAAGTACTCCATAATTCTATTGGTGCCCCCCTTCACGCTTAAAATTTCCAGAAGGCGGAAAATCACATCCTTGGGGCTGGTCCAGCCCTTTAGCTTTCCCGAAAGCCTTACCCCCACAATTTCGGGATTTTTCACTTCCCAGGGGAGCCCGGCCATCACATCCGAAGCATCAGCTCCGCCCACACCACTGGCTATCATTCCCAATCCTCCGGCATTGGGGGTATGAGAATCGGTTCCTATCATCATTCCCCCGGGAAAAGCATAATTTTCCAGCACAATTTGATGGATAATCCCCGCTCCAGGCTCCCAAAAACCCATATTGTAACGGCTGGCTGCAGAAGACAGAAAATCATAAACTTCCCTGTTTTCATCCATAGCCCGGGCCAGATCTGTTTCATTTCCCTTGCAAGCCCGGATAAGATGGTCGCAGTGAACCGTGGCAGGCACTGCCGATTCTTCCCGTCCGCTGAGCATAAACTGGAGAATGGCCATCTGGGCGGTGGCATCCTGCATGGCCACCCGGTCCGGCCAGAGAAGGAGAAAACTCTTGCCCCTCTCCAAATCCTGTTCTTTCGGATCTTTTAGATGACCAAAGAGGATTTTTTCTGCTAAGGTCAGGGGCCTGTTCAGCCTCTTCCTTATAATGTCCAGATTTTTCCGGCTGCGGTGGTAACAATTTACAGCCAGAGATTTGGGGGTACTGCGTTCAGACATGGGGACTCCTTACTTCCATAGTTTCTTAATGAGTTTAACAGAACAACGGATAAATAACAATTTGGGAATGGGTATTTTTATCTATAAGAAAGCTATGGAAGAAACAGAAGACCGAATAAAATCAGAGTCAGGGCGGCAGCCATGGCTAATCCGGTATGAATTTTTTGGCAAACATCAAATCAATCCCATAATAGACACCCGCATGCTGTGGAAGAATTCTGATACAGACCCTACAAGGGCTTATGATAAATACGATGGAATTTGTTATAATCAGAAAAAGCATGTGCATTTCAGCTAGTGTCCTGAATTGCATATGAATTCACAAAAATGTTTTTGCTGTTAAGATTTCTGTATGGGACGACCAATATTTAAAATTGAAAATATTTCCACTACTGATAAAAAAGAACTTCAACGCCGAGTCAAGGCGTACAGTGCATCTCATAGAGATATTTTGCGTGCTTCAATAATTCAACAGACACGGTGTTAACAGAATCTGGTGAAAAAATGATATAAAACCTTATCTGAACAAAACCTTCAAACTATCGAAAGATAAATATTTTCAAGAAAAGTTTTAGGATATAATAGGCGTTTATCTTGACCCAATTATGGACAACTACTGTACTCATAAACCCTCGGAAGTAAGAAAGTGGTTTGAGAGACATCCCCGGTTTCATCTGCATTTTACCCCGGCAGGTAGTTCGTGGATGAATCTTGTTGAACGTTTTTTTGCTGACATTACTGCAGATGTAATTCGAGAGGGTAGCTTCAATAGTCTTAAAAACCTTGAAAAATCAATTACAAAATATCTTGAAAAAAGAAATGAAAATCCAAAGCCTTATTTGTGGAAAGCTGATGGTAAAAAAATCCTGGAAAAAATTAACAAAGCTTGTAAATCCATAGGTTGGGAGCCTTATTGTGAACGGAATTAGAATCCAGGACACTAGTTTTATGCTTCTATCTAAATATGCAATTAATCACATATGTGGAAGATTCTTATATTATATATTTTAATGAGGTAGATTTTTACTCCCCCCATGTTTTAAAGTTTAATTTTTTATCATAACAAATAGTTTATCGGCGCACTATTTGTTAGTATTAATAGAATCGAAATGCAAATGTTTCTGCGCGGAAACAGTAATATACTAAGTAATATTTTAAATTGTTCCGCGCAGAACGATTTAAAGGTATACCGCCCCAATTATCAAAAAATTGAAAATTAAAAAATCCAATCAATATGGAACTTTAGAAAAGTTCCAACATATTTAAGCATTATATAAATTTCTCAACACCAAGGCAGTAATAGCAGCTAATCAAATTCGTAGTTGAAGGGAAATCTCTTTAATATAAATTATATGAATCTTGTGAAATATGCAATCAATTGAGTATTTCTACTATAAATCGGCACATGTATGCCGATTTGGATTCCTGCTAAGTTTACAAATTCGCACACATGTGCGAATTTAGAGCATTCATAAGGTTTAGTATTATATTCCCTTTTTATAATTTAAATAACTTATCTTCAAATTCCCAGTCGATGGGGAATTTCGGTTTTAAAATGTTTAATCAGTCTCAAATTTTAAAAATTCATATAGAATTTATTTTTAATGGAGTAGAAAAATACCATCCCATCTTTTATCGTCTTGGAGAGGCTCAAAGAATCATAAAAAAGTGAGGGCTTATGTCGGTTGAACCAACCCCAGCCGTCAGTTCAATGGCATAAATTAACTGGTAATTTAGAGCTAAAAAGCCCCCTGTTTTAATTGCACCCTGTGTAATTTCTCTTTCATATTTTTCCCGGTAATTTCCATCTATTCTCCGTAATTTCTAAATCTAATCTCTGCTCATAACATAAGGACAAGCAGGTTCTTTTTAACTTTTATTCTTTCCCTGGAGCCCTCTGGATTCATATCCGAACCACAAACCCAATTAAATCAAATTTCGCTACTGTTCGGCTGCGAACCCGTCAGCCAAAGGAATGTGGCTCTAGGATAGCTACGCTCACCATGATTTGGAAACTATGCTGTAAAGCTGAAAAGACTTGGAAAAAGATGAAGGAATATAAACTTATACCGAAGGTTCTGGAAGGAGTCTTTTGTAAGGATGTCATCTTCGTTGAAGATGTTGCATAAAAAAGTTAAGGATTATGCTTTCTTTTCATCCACAACATTTGACAATATCTCTAATCCCGTGAGCGAGTTTCAATCCACGCTCCCGCAAGGGGAGCGAC
>PDWI01008249.1_pt1 | contig 12327 bp, 8 predicted proteins | sample 1430891 | NCBI WGS metagenome assembly PDWI01 (sample SAMN01162508, study PRJNA174530) | Oral metagenome, whole genome shotgun sequencing project. | biome: Marine environment; feature: Marine mammal; material: Swab sample of the gingival sulcus; isolation source: swab sample of gingival sulcus...
ATGAGAAACTACTTTTTTATCTCCAATTATTTTAAATATGCTAGTTATACTAATATCTTAAATATGCTCTATTTAATTCTTAGAGATTATGGAAAGAAAAATCTTCCTATGCCAAAACCACCTGAAGAAGTAGAAGATATGGGTGTATATGATATTAAGAGCAAGAAAATATTTAAGACCCTTAAAGAATATGAGCAGTGTACTGATAAAAAAATAGGTCAAAGGCCTGTTGTACTTATGTTATTTTATTCGCAGAACTATCCCAATGATTCCAGTCAGTGCATTGAGCATATCTATAAAAAAATAGAAGAGCACTTTGATGTTTTTCCAATTTCTATTGCAGGATCTATTAATAAGGATATGGATAAACTAAGAAAATTTATCCATCAGCTAGATAGACCGATTGATCTAGTTGTGAATTTAATGTCTTTTCGGTTTGCCGCAGGGCCGATGGGCGGAACGCCTGAAAAAGGAATTGAGCTATTAAAAGAAATTAATGCACCCGTATTAAGTCCTTTTATGATGTCTAGAAAAACGGAAAAAGAGTGGCTATTATCTACTAGAGGATGCTCTGAATCAGAAATTATTATATCTGTTCTTTTACCAGAACTCGATGGAGGACTCGAAATTTATCCAATTGGGGCTCTTTCAGATGGAGAAATGGATGAAGATTATGGCGTAAAAAAAGAAGAGCTTATTGTGATAGAAGATAGGCTGGATAAACTTATTGGAAGAATAAAAAAACATATTGAAGTGAAGAATAAACCAAATTCAGAAAAAAGAGTAGCAATCATCGGTTATAATTATCCTCCTGGAGAAAATAATGTATTTGGTGGCGCCTTTTTAGATACATCAGAATCCATTGCTACTATTTTGTTTCATTTAAAAGAAAATAGATATCATACCTCTCATTTAAGTAAAGAAAAGCTACTTAATATCTTTTTAAATAATAAAGTATTAAATATGGCAAAATATGATTATGATGAAGAGGATTATCTCATTTTTAATAAGAAAAAGCTAAGAACAGATTATCCTAAAAGAGAGCTTGTAGAAAATAATTTTGGCACCTTTCCTGGAGACATTATGATAACAGAAGATCATAGAGACTTTTTAATACCAGGAATAGAGCTTGGAAATGTTTTTGTTGGTATGCAGCCTGCTAGAACATCAGGAGAGGATGATCCAAAGAGCTACCATGATAAGAACCTTCCCCCACACTATCAATACATGGCTTTTTATGATTATTTAAAAAAAGATTTTAAAGCTGATATTATTATTCATGTGGGAACACATGGCACCTTTGAATTTCTTCCTGGAAAGGAATGCGGGCTGAGTAAAGACTGCTATCCTGATTATTTAGTTCAGGACTTTTCTCATATTTATATTTACTATGTAGGAAATCCAGCAGAATCAACCATAGCTAAAAGAAGATCCTATGCGAATTTAATCAGTTATAAACCACCTATTTTTGTAGAAGGAAAGCTATATGGAGAGTATTTAAATTTAAAATTATTATTAGATGAACTTCATCATGACATGCTTTCTAATCTAAATGCAGTAAATAGCCAGTTAAGTATTATAAAAAAGGAAGCAGAAAAATTAAATTTGCCGACTGATCTTGAAGAATTAGAAAAAGAACTCTACCGAATGGATACCGCTCTTATTCCAAAAGGGCTTCATATTTTTGGTGAGCCTTTTAGTAAGGAAGATGCAAAAGACTATGTAAGAGGAATCCTTAGATATGATCATAAAGAGAATAAATCACTTAGAAAGCTGATAGCAGAAAAAGAAGGTTTTGATTTAGAAGAATTAGAAGATAAGAAGGAATACGAAACAATTAAAGCTATTGATAAAAAAGCAAAAGAGTTTTTTGAAAAATATTTTAATCAGGATAAAAAAGGATTAGAAAAAGAATTTATTCAAACCCTATCTTATGGAGAAGAGATATTTAAAAAAGTTAGAACAACGAATGAAATGACAGGGCTATTAAATGTACTTTCTAATGGGTATAATGAAGCAAAACTTGCAGGCGATATTTACAGGTTCCCAGAGATTCTTCCAACTGGAAATAATTTATTTCAGTTTGATCCAAGAAGAGTGCCTTCAAAGAATGCCTATGAAAGAGGAAAGAAGATTGCTGAAAATTCAATAGCAATGTATAAAAAAGATCATCATTCGTATCCACTTTCTACTGCTGTTGTTTGCTGGGGAATAGAAACTTCCAGAACGCATGGAGAGACAGTTTCTCAGATACTATATTATATAGGCGTAAGGCTTTCCAAAGATTCTAAGCTATGGAAGCCAAAGTTTGACATTATTGATTTAAAAGAACTGAAAAGACCTCGAATTGATGTGACAATAAATATTTGTGGTTTCTTTCGAGATATGTTTCCTAATCTTATTGATAGTCTTTCAGATATTTTTCATGAAATCTATGAATTAGATGAATCAGAAGAAGAAAATTATTTTAAGAAAAATACCAATCGAATGTATAAAAAATTACTAGAAGAAGGGTATGATAAAGAGGAAGCGAAGGAATATGCTCTGTCAAGAATTTTTGGACCAGAAGCAGGTAATTATGGTAGTGGGATTACAAAATTATTTGAAACGAAAAGCTGGTTAGCAGAAGAAGAAATCGGCACGATGTTCATGGATAATGTAAGCTATGTATATAGTAGAAATATGCATGGGAAAAGAGTAGAAGACCTCTATAAAGAAAATTTAAAAACAGTTGAAATAGTAACTCAGATTAGAAGTAGCCTGGAATATGAACTCACTGATCTTGATCATTATTATGAGTATTTTGGTGGACTGAGTAAATCCGTTGAACTCTGTAGCGGGAAAAAAGCAAAGATGTATATAACCGATACAACAAATGATTATATGTATACAGAAAGCGTTGAAAAATCAATTAATAGAGGCGTTCGAACGAGGCTTTTAAATCCAAAGTGGATTGATCATATGCTAGAGCATGAATATCATGGACTCCAGCATATATCCGATCGATTTGAAAATATTATGGGGCTTTCTGCCACAACAAATAGTGTAGAAGAGTGGATTTATGATGATCTTCATAAAAAATACGTAGAAGATGAAGAGCTTAGAGAAAGACTAAAAGAAAATAATCCATATGCCTATATGAAGATATTAAATCAAATGATGGAGTATTCGAGTAGAGATTACTGGGATGCCAGTAAGGAGCAAATAGAAAAGATAAAAGAAGTATATTTAGAACTTGAAAATGAAATGGAAGGGGAGATATAATGTATCCTTTTAATGCAATTGTAAAACAAGAAGATATGAAAAGAGCACTAATTTTAAATTTGATTAATCCAGCTTTAGGTGGCGTACTGATTAGAGGAGAAAAAGGAACAGCAAAATCAACAGCTGTTAGAGCGCTTTCAGATATTATGCCAGATATTAAAGTGATTAATCTTCCGATTAGTGCAACAGAAGATCGAGTAGTAGGAACGCTTGATATAGAGCATGCACTAAAAACCGGAGAAAAGAAATTTGAGCCAGGGATTCTTCATTATGCAGATAAGAATATTTTATATGTGGATGAAGTAAATCTTTTAGATGATCATGTGGTAGATGTTTTATTAGATGCTGCTGCAATGGGAGTCAATAGAATTGAAAGAGAAGGGATATCCTATGAACATCCATCTAGATTTATATTAGTGGGTACGATGAATCCAGAAGAAGGAGATCTTAGACCTCAGCTCATTGACCGTTTTTCTCTTGTTGTGGATGTATTTTCTGAAGATGATATAGAAAGTAGAGTAAAGGTTTTAAAAAATAGAATAGAATTTGAAAAAGATCCTACTTCTTTTAAAAAGAAATTTGAGCAGGAAAATAAATTGTTATTAGAAAAAATAGAAGATGCTAAAAAGCATCTAAAGGAGGTAGAATATTCAGATGAAATACTTACCATTATAGCTAAAATTGCTGTTGAGCTTGAGCTAGATGGTCATAGAGCAGATATATCAATGCTTAAAACGGCAATTACCAATGCAGCCTTTGAAGGTAGAAGAAATGTGATAAAAGATGATTTAAAAATTGCTGCAAGGCTTTCTATTCCTCATCGAATGAGAAAAAGACCTTTTGAAGATGGATATATTGATATCAGTGAAGTATATGAGATGATAGATATGCACTAAAGAGGTTTACCTAGAAAGAATAAAGATTAGAATGATGAGCTTTTGGCAAAGGTAAAGAGAGATGAATAGTAAAGTATTTTGGAGAAGATATGAACGAATAAAACACTTTCTAGTCAACTTACCTCTAGGAGCAAGAGAAAGACAGAAATATGCAGATAAATCCAACTTGTGAATAGATGGTATAGCCTTAAGATTTCACAATAATTTAGATATGAAGTTAACAAAAATATGGTAGAATATAGTGGATAGATATTCAAGAAAAGGTGGTCAAATGGATAATAATTTAGTAGATGTAAATGTCGATAAAGAGAAAATGGAAGAATCAGCAAAAGTGCTTGATAATTCAGATAATGCGATAGCAATAATTAGTGAAGAAAATTTAGCGGATAAAATATATTTTGTTCGTTCACAAAGAGTTATGTTGGATTTTGAACTTGCTGAAATATATGGCTATGAAACAAAGAATTTTAATAGACAAGTGAAGAATAATATAGAGAAGTTTGATGATGAAGAATTTATGTTTAGACTTACCACAGAAGAATTTGAAAACTTGAGGTGCAAAATTTTCACCTCAAGTTCAAACTGGGGTGGCAAACGCTATACACCCTTTGCATTTACTGAGTCTGGAGTTTATATGCTGATGACTGTTTTAAGGGGAGAACTTGCTACAAAACAGAGTAAAGCTCTAATTCGCACCTTTAAAAAAATGAAGGATTACATTGTTGAAAATCAAAATATCATAGGTAAGGAAGATTTATTATCTTTGTCACTCCAAACTTCACAGAATACTTATAAAATATCTGAAAATAGTAAAAATATAGTAGAAATTAAGGAGAATATGGCTACTAAGGAAGATTTTAGGAAGGTAATGGAGAATTTTATTGACCCTAACTCATATAAGCATTTTCTTATTATGGACGGACAAAAGATAGAGGCAAATGTAGCCTATACTAGCATCTATCAATCAGCAAAAAAATCAATTTATGTAGTGGATAATTATATTAGCTTAAAGACTTTAGAATTATTGAGGTCAGCTAATAATGGTGTGAAAATAATCATATTTAGCGATAATAATCGTAGTAGAAATATGCTAACATCTTCTACTCTTGAAGATTTTAGAAGTGATTATCCTGATGTAGAGATAGAGATTAAGATAACAGATGGTAAATATCACGATAGATATATAGCAATAGATTATAATAATTCAAGCGAGAATATATATCATTGTGGAACTTCATCGAAGGATGCTGGTAGTAAGATTACTACGATTTCAAGAATTGATGATACAGTTATCTATCATCAAATGTTTGATGAATTACTTGAAAATAGTGATTTGGAGATATGAGATATTTATAGAATATTACTTGTTTGTAGTAAGTGAAAATTAAGGAGTAATATTTAACGTTTTTAGAAGATAAAAAAATAAAAATAAGACTGCAATTGATTTAGATGCTAATGAGCTTTTAGCTTGGTGGAATGATGGCAAAGTAATGGAACACGCAGGATTTCCAAAAGGTGTAAACACAACAAAAGATAAAGTTCTAGAAAATATAATAAATCAGAATGAAAGGTTTTTTAATCTTGTCGAATAAAACTGTAGATGAGTTTGATATAAATGAATATGATTGCCTTATATTATCTGGATGTAGTGACCTTAGATTGTCATTAAGAGATGACAAGATAACTAGTTTTTTAAAAACATTTGAAGGTAATAATGATTTTGTAATTGGTGCTATTTGTGCTGGTCCACTTTTTTTGTCAAAGGCTGGACTTTTAAAAGATAAAAAGTTTATCAATTCATTGTATTTAGAAATGAATAAAAAGTTTAAATTTGTTAATGAGAATAATATTATGTATCAACCTATTGTAGAAGATGGAAATATTATCACAGCAGTTGGAACAGCGTATAAAGGATTTGCTATTGAGATTGCTAGAAAGATAGGATATAATTGTCCAGATACTGCATATTGGGGGATTTCTGATAATTGGAAACCCGAAGATTTTATATATCATTTAGAAAAAGATGAGTTGGAAGAATTTGAAAAAGAATTTAATGATTTATTTTAATATTTAGATTAGAGAAGTGTAGGTTATTTTACAAATGTATATCTTAGATAAAATTTTATATATTTTCATCTAAGAATTTGTTAAATATAGGGAGGATTATGTCTGTTACAATAGATGAATTTAATATTTTAGATAGTTTTGAGTTAAATAATATTTCAAATGATGATTGGAAAGATAATATAGATTCAATAGTTTATAATTTTATTTATTCTAAAAATGATATAGAAAAGATATTAGTTTTAAAAGTTAATAATAGAATAGTAGGATTTATTTATATGTATGTAATCTCTAATAAGTTGCTTATCCCAGAATTTATGTATATTAAAAAGGAATATAGAAAAAAAGGGTATGGAAGTAAGTTGCTTAAAGAAGCAGAAATAAGATCGGGTTGTCAAACATCTCAGATATTTTTTAATAAAGCGTTATCTACATATTATGAAAAAGAAGGTTATACTTTAGGGGAGAATCTCGTTGTTGGTATAAAAAATTTATAATAACTGGTTGCAAAATACTTGCAAAAATCGTGGAAACCTAAATTTATAATATAATGTATGTAAAATGTGAATATGGAAATTCGGATATGCTAAAAAACATATTGGAGATTTACTAGACAAAAATGAATTATTGCCTATGGAAATTAAATGAAAAAAGGGTATAATGGGTATTGTTGAAATATTCAAATAAATAGAAAAGAGGAAAAAATAATGAAAAATCTTGCTAACTTTTTTATAGCAGCTATAGGAACAATATTAATATTAATTTATGGACAATCAATATTAATTCAGTTAATCATTGCGTTTTTGCTTTGGTTTGCTACTGTTCAAATCAAGAAAAGATTTCGCAAAATAAAGGCTTTTGATACATTATTACCAAATGTGCTGCAGTCTATCATCATTGCCTTTATTGTAGTATTTGTAGTTTATTTGGCGATGAGTTTAATTATAACGAATTTATCTGAAATCATATCTTCTTATGAATCTTATGAAACAAATATATCAAATATTACATCGAAAATAGAAGATTTATTGAAAATTAATTTAACAGAGCAGATAACAACAGTGCTTAAGTCGCTTAATATGCAAAATATTTTGACGCAATTAGCAAATGGCTTATCTAGTATATTCTCTAATTTTATGATGGTGCTTATTTATTTACTATTTATTTTCCTTGAATCAAATAGTATAAATCTTAAAATAGCAGCACTTTTTCCAGAAGAAGAGAGAAGACTACATTTTAATACAGCAATAGGTAAAATAGAAAAATCTCTTGCAGAATATTTTAGAGTAAAAACTTTAATGAGTCTATTAACAGGTTTCTTAAGTTTTGTTGTACTGAAAATTATCGGTGTGGATGCGCCTATTTTCTGGGCATTTCTAATATTCTTACTAAATTATATACCAACAATAGGTTCTCTTGTAGCAACCGTATTTCCAGCAATCTTTAGCTTGCTTCAATTTGGTACTTTTATGCCATTTATCATAATTGTTGTAGCGATTGGTGGTATACAAATGGTTGTAGGTAATTTTATAGAACCAAGACTAGTAGGTAAAAGTTTAAATGTAAGTCCTATGGTTACCATAATAGCCTTAGCGATATGGGGACAGTTATGGGGCATTATAGGAATGTTATTAAGCGTTCCTATTACTGTGATTATGATTATCATATTATCACAATTTGAAAGTACGCAGAAGGTAGCGATTATCTTATCTGAAAAAGGTGAGCTGTACTAATAAATAAATGAGCTGGTAGATTGTAACATCTGCTGGCTTTTTGTTTTTAGAGATAGTTAAATTATCCAATGGTTTAGTATTTTTCGGATAGCTATTGTTTATTAATTATTTTGAAATATTGAATGAATAGTAATTGGGTGTTATTATTAAGTTGATATTAAAATGTTGTCAAAGGAGAAAATATGAAAAATAATAAAAAAGTTATGTATTTGATAGTTATTTTAGTTATCTTTATTATAAGTTTGTTTATTATTAAATCTATATCTGAAAAAGAAGAGACTGTTTCAGTTGAAAATAATATGCCTATTGTAGAAACTAAAAAAGCACTGAATACATGTTATTCAGAAAATGAAACGACAAGTCATTATTCCAGTATAGGTTTATTTAGAGATCCTAGTTTGTATGATTTTTATTGGAGTTTTAAAATTTTAGAAAAAACGGGGCATATTGAAGAATTTAAAGACGAGTTAAAGAAACTTACTATTTCAATTGAAGAATCAATTATATATGAAAATGAGCGTATGGAAGTTATTTCAAATATTGTTGAATTACAAGTGAAATTAGGTCTAGATATTAAAAGAAAAGATGAAATTGTTGCAGTTTTAAATCATAGATTTCTAAAAAAAGAAAAATTATTTTTTGATGGAAATAAAAAGGAAAGTTTAAAAGAAAAGATATATGTTACTAAATATGCAATGTCAATAATAAAATATTTAAATTTAGAGACAGATTATGATGTAGAAGGAATATATAAAGTAATTTCTAATGAATATTTAAAGGAATCAAATTTTAACAATGAATTTAATGAAGTTATTTTTAGTACAGGGAGTGCAATAATTAATTTTATGTATCTGCATAAAATAAACTTAGATCATTTTAATGCTGAAGTAAATTCTAGAAGAATGGAATGGTTAAAAAATTTAAATGCTAATTATTTAAAAAATGTTAATTCATTCTATGATTTTATTTCTGTTATGAAATTAATTAATTTATTGGAAATGAATAGATATTTTGAAAATAAATTTATTATTGAGAATCAGTTAATAGAGAAGTATCTAGATAGTCAGAACTTTTTAGGTGGATATGGACCATATATGTCAAATATTGATCCATCATCAACTTATGATATGATTTTATTATGTTCATTAAATAAGAGTGATTATACAAATATTCAGAGTCTAGTAAAATTTATAGAAAAGCAAATAAATTCTGAATTTCGTATTACTGGAGATTCGCCTGTATCTATACCAGATAATTATTACGGATTGTTATTAGCTAATACTGTGGATTTTGAATATAATAGTGAAAAAGCAAGAGAGTTTATAAAATTAAATTATTTATCATATATAGAAGAGGATGTTATCACTTTTGATAATTTTGAAAAAATGCAAGATATATACTATATTCTATTGAGTTGTAAGGAAATGAAAATAGATATAGAGGATAAGGATAAAGAAAAATTACTTAGAGGTGTAAGATCTTTTTTAAATAAACAAGAGTACGATGAAGATGTAAATTCTATATTAAAAACTTTTAGGATGGGATTAGAGATAAGTATGCTTTGTGATGAGAATATATCAGAGCAGTATTCTGAAAATATTGAAGAAATGATAAACTTGACTATAACTAATAAGCGATATGAGGATTTGCTGATATTGTATGAAATGGTTAAATTGCTAGAATATACAGGAATTGATGGGTATGATGATATTATTTTAAAAGCAATACAGAATTTATATAGTAATGGAGGGTTTAAATTATATAATCATCCACAAGCTGATACATATATTGGTTTTTTAGCAAAAGGTATCTATATAATGAAGTATCTTAATATTATGAATGCTGATGTAGCCCTTGAAGCAAGAGAATATTTAAATAGTCTTATTGGTTCAAAGTTTATATTTAGAGAGGAAGCTCCAATTGATCTAAGAACAATCTATCAAGGATATCTTGCAAATAAGTATTTGGATGACTTTCAAAGAAAGTAAATTTAATATTAAAATAGAGGATAGGTTTAAAATGAAGATAAATCAGAAGAACTATGTATGGAGAAATCAATAATGAAGAATACGTATCCATTTAATGCGATCGTTCAGAAAGAGGATATGAAAAAGGCACTTATTTTAAATATTATTAATCCTAAAATAGGTGGCGTTTTGTTATCAGGAGAAAAAGGAACAGGAAAGTCAACTGCTGTAAGGGCTTTATCTGAAATAATAGAAGATGTCGATTTTATTAATCTGCCTTTAAATATAACAGAAGACCGATTAGTTGGTAGTATTGATATTACAAGTGCAATAAATCATAAAGAAAAAAAGCTGGAATATGGCCTTTTAAAAAGAGCAGATAAGAATATTTTATACATTGATGAAGTGAATCTACTGAGTAGACATATTATTAATATTATTCTTGAAATACATTCTAGTAAAATAAATAGGATTGAGCGAGAAGGACTTTCTTATAGTCATTCATCTGATTTCATCTTAGTAGGCTCTATGAATCCAGAAGAGGGAATGCTTTCTAGTCAGTTTATTGACCGATTTGGCCTTTTTGTCAGTGTATCTTCAGAAGAAGATATTGCTGCTAGAAAAGAAATTATGAAAAGAAGGCTACTTTATGAAAAAGATCCTACTTCTTTTTTAGAAAGATATAAAAAAGAAGATGAAAAACTGATTCATGCGATAAAAAATGCAAAACAGATGATAGATCATATTAGGATTACAAAAGAAAATCTACATCTTATCATAGGAATTTCAAAGTCTTTTCATACAAAAGGTCATAGAGCGGAGATTGTCATCTTAGAAGCAGCTAAAGCAATTGCAGCCTATCAGAATAGAGATTATATCCTAGAAGAGGATATTAAAGAGGCAGCTCGGTATGCTCTTCCTCATAGAATGAATGAAGAAATGGATATCAAAGAGATAGAAGAGGAAATAGAAAAGAAGTCAATAGAAACAAAAGAATCTAATTATCCTACAGATACAAAATCTACTAAGAATATAGAAAGTAGTAAAGAAAAAGAGCATGATGTAGAAAAGACCAATGAGAAAATTGAGTTAAAGATAGCTAGTAAAGTGAAAAAAGAAGATAATAGTTCGGGAAAGAGAGTAAAAGTACGTTCGGATGTTAAAAAAGGAAGATATATTAAATATAAAAAGCCATCTTCTAAATCATTTGATATTGCAGTAGATGCAACGATTAGAAATGCTGCTCTTAAAGCGATAAGTAGAGATAAATTTGAAATTAGAAAGGAAGACATCAGAGAAAAAGTTAGGGAAAGAAGAACAGGTGCAGTCATATTATTTGTTGTGGATGCAAGTGGCTCAATGGGGGCTAGAAAAAGAATGTCTCTTGTAAAGGGGGTAACGCTTTCCATACTAAATGATGCCTATGAAAAAAGAGATCGTGTAGGAATTATTGCTTTTAGAAATCAGTCAGCAGAGCTGATTTTAGATATGACCCGAAGTGTAGAACTAGCAGAAAAAAAACTTAAAAAATTAAAAACAGGTGGTAAAACGCCACTTGCTCTCGGTCTTCAAAAGGCATATGATGTCTGTAAAATAGAAAAAAGAAAGAAGAAAAATGCCCTATTATATCTTGTTTTAGTAACGGATGGGAAGGAAAATGTAGCGACAAATGAAAAAGTGATTGAAGTGGCTCATAAAATAAGAAAAGAAGGTATAGAGGCTTTAGTTTTAGATGCAGAAAATAATGTGATTGAATTTGGCTTTGCAAAAAAAATAGCAGAGAGTTTAGATGCAGAGTATATTAAATTAAATCAGTGCTCTAAATCAAGAGTTGAAAGAGAAATAAAAGAGTTAGTGAGGAAAAGATGATTGAAATAAAAGAATTAGGCTTGATAACAAATGGTTATGAAAAAGGAAAAGCGCCTCGTCAAGGGTTTTGGGGTGATAAAATATCTATTTTAAATTTAAAAGAGGAATATATAGAAGCGGCTAGTGATATAAAAGTAGGAGATATTATTCAAGTTTTTTATTTTGCTCATACAGCAGATAGAACAAAACTGAGAACCATTCCTCCAGTAAAAGAAAAGTATGTTGGTGTGTTTTCGACAAGGTCTCCTCATAGACCAAATACAATCAATGTCTGCATTTCAAATGTTATAAAAATAGAAAAAAATAAAATATACGTCAATAATTTAGATGCTCTTGAAAACAGTCCGATTATTGATATTAAGGGCTATAGTAAAAAATTACATGATAATTTATTAAGATAATTTTATTTTATTATTGGAATTTTATGATAAAATGTTTATTATCCGTATAATCCCTTTAATATGGTAAGGGAGTTTCTACACAGATGCCTTAAATATCTGTACTATGATAAATTGTTATTGATAATTTCTTCAA
>PDWI01008250.1_pt1 | contig 12326 bp, 12 predicted proteins | sample 1430891 | NCBI WGS metagenome assembly PDWI01 (sample SAMN01162508, study PRJNA174530) | Oral metagenome, whole genome shotgun sequencing project. | biome: Marine environment; feature: Marine mammal; material: Swab sample of the gingival sulcus; isolation source: swab sample of gingival sulcus...
TGAAATTAGAGATATAAGTCCGTTACAAAATTTATCAAGTTTAAGACTTTTGCATTTAGGCAAGAATGAAATTAGAGATATAAGTCCGTTACAAAATTTGTCAAATTTAGAATTTTTGTATTTATGGGACAATGAAATTAGAGATATAAGTCCGTTACAAAATTTATCAAGTTTAAGACTTTTGCATTTAGATAACAATGAAATTAGGGATATAAGTCCGTTACAAAATTTGTCAAATTTAGAATCTTTAGGTTTATGGCACAATGAAATTAGAGATATAAGTCCGTTACAAAATTTGTCAAATTTAGAATTTTTGTATTTAAGGGACAATCCAATAGATGAAAGTCAAATAAATCAATTAGGAAAGTATTTGCCGAATTGCAGTATTCGTTGGTAATAATTATTTTACTGTAGATAAGATATTAGATAAAGAAAATTTTATAATACATTATGCAAGAAAGAATAGCAAATAACAGACAGTCAAGAATATCGCCAGAATTACAAGAATATATCAACGAGCTTGTAAAAGAGGTGGTATTAAACGGTAAAGACTTTAATTCTCAAAAGAAGTGGCTTAAGAAGTATGTGGAAGCTGAGAATGGTGATTTTGATACCTTAAATGAAAATTTAGAGGAGTTCATAGAGGCTTTACCTGAATATAAGATTTCTAATAGCAAGTTTATGAAAAAGCAAGTAGAGATGCTTGCTAAAACTTGTTATATTACTAATGAAACATTTAGTAAACTTTCTTTTATAACTACTGTAACTGAATATTTACCTCCTGTTTATACTACAAAATCATTGACTAGAAGTTATATAAACCAAGATGCTCATTTATCTCAACATGTGGAAAGTGTAAAAGCAACAGTAATTGCTATTGCAGATGGATTACGTAGTCATAGATATGCGGAGAAAGGTAGTCAATTTGTAGTTGAAAAAGTAATAAAATTAGTTGTTACAGAGTTGGAGAATAATAATACTAAATTGAATTATAATAAGATATTTCATACAGTTCAGCAAGAGTTGGACGAATATGTTGCAAAAACTTATGCCAATGATGATACTATTGTAGAAAGAGGAAGTTTTGGGACAACACTCATTCTTGGAATTGATTTTCCGGATAAATTTGTTGTTGCCTACATAGGGAATGGATCTGCTTTTAATATCTCAGGACATTTTTCTGATTTCTCAGAAGCCTTTTATCTTCCTTGGAATTCTATTAATGTTTTAAATCCGCATACAGTAGAACAAGATGGTAAAGAAGCTCTTTATAAGCTTTTTTCTTGGAAAGGAACAAAAGAAGAGTGTACACCTTCGGTTATAGAACTTCAAAAAAATAATGATTCTGCAGGGCAAATATTTATATTAACGACGGATGGGGTATATTCTTCAGATCATGTGGTTTCTGCAAAAGATGAAGATGGTAATATAATAACTTCTTCTACTCCTAATATGAAAATGTTATATAGGCATCTTAAAAAATATTTGTTAGAAACAAATAGTATTACCAATGATAATTTAGGAATGATGTTAGAAGATTATCTAGTTGATATAAAATGTTATGGAGAAATGCATGATGATACAACTTTGGGAATTATTATAACTAGTAGGTGTATAAAGTATTATTCTACCAAAAAAGAAAATGTTTTTTAATAAAAGTTTGTATTTAATATGAGATTATTGATGTGAGGCTCTGCAAAATATAATTATGATTTTTTGCAAAATAATCATACAAAACAGTAAAAGAATTTAGTTATGCAAGAAAGAACAGCAAATAATAGACTGTCAAGAATGTCTTCTGAATTACAAGAATACATCAACGAACTTGTAAAGGAGGTAGTGTTAAATGGTAAAGATTTTAATTCACAAAAAAAGTGGCTTAAGAAGTATGTGGAGGCAGAAGGTGGCAATTATGAAAATATAGAGAAAGGTTTAGAGAGGTATTTAGATAAAGTTGATGTATATTCAAAAACTAAAGACAAAACATTAAAAAATCAAGTATCCTCAGAGTTAAACACATTATTTGTTTCAGAAAAAATAACAAATGAAATAATAGCTGAAATAGAACATAAAAAGAATAATAAAAAGTCGAGTAAAACAAATATTTACATAGTAGTTTTTGTTATTATTATAGGTGTTATCAGTGTTATAATTTATAATAATCATCAAAAAGAAAAGCAACGAAGGTTCTTAAGAATACAAGAAATTTGTTTAACTGACACATTATATTTAAAAAAAGAGAATATTGATACAGATATCGAATCATTAATATCTGATTACAAGTTGCATCTTCAAGATATTAATTTTGTTGAAAAAAATAAGCATAATAAAAGTTTTTCTTTAGGAGAAGAATATAAGAATGATATTAGGGAATACAATGTACCCATTGACATGATAAGAAATGACCCTTTTCTGGTCGAACTTATACTAAAATCCAAGTCTATAGCATCATATGAAGAGAAAAGATACTGGTTTGGACTGTATGAATTTATGAAAGAAAGTAAGATTGAAAAATTATATGATATTTTAATACGAGAAAGAAAAAAGCTCAATAATATAGAAATAAGTTACATTTTGGAACGAATAGATGATGAAAAAAAACACCTAACTAAGGCTCATCAATATGAAATATTATACCAAATTAGTGAGTTTAAGCAAGAAGTAATAAATATGGCTTGGTATAAAATATTATTAGGTGAATTTGACGAAGCTTTAAGAATAGCTAAAAGCTATCAGGGGGAAAATACCGGAAGCAACTATTATGTAAATGAGTTTAATATGGCATTATCATATATGTTAAAAAATGATTATAAGAAGGCTTATGAATATTATATGTCACTTCTTAAAAAATGTCAATACAATAAAGATATTCAGGATGTTTTAATTTTATCTGTTGATGATATTAGATTTTTCATAGCACATTCTAATTATAATTTTGATAGGCATTTTGCTAATTTAATACTTGCTCTTCATTACTATTATGGGAACGGTATAATTAATGATGAAAAATACAATTACGATAATGGGTTCGAGTGTTTTTTATTAGCATTTGATGAAGAAAACAAAGAATTAGAATATATTTCCAAAGAAGTTAAGGATATAGTAAGATAAGTCTCTATGAAAGAAAGAACAGCAAGTAATAGACAGTCAAGAATATCGTCGGAATTACAAAAATATATCAACGAACTTGTAAAAGAGGTAGTGTTGAATGGTAAAGACTTTAATTCTCAAAAAAAGTGGTTAAAGAAGTATGTGGAAGTTGAAAGTGGTGATTTTGATACTTTAAGTGAAAACTTAGAGGCGTTTTTAGAGGCTTTACCTGAATATAAAACTACCAATAGCAAGTTTATGAAAAAGCAATTAGAAATTCTTTCAAAACAATGCCATATCACAGAAGAAACGTTTATTAAATTGCATTCTTGGACAGATTCAAAACACGGCTCTTTTACCGACAGCCGAGATGGCAAAGTCTACAAAACAGTAAAAATAGGCAATCAAGTATGGATGGCAGAGAACTTAAATTACACGGGTAGTGGCATCCGCCATATAACTGATGATAAAGAGTGGAGAAATAACACAAAATATGACGGCTGGTGTTATTATGATAACGATGCAAGTAAAGGTAAAACATACGGTGTTTTATACCAGTGGGAGGCTGCAAAAAAAGCCTGTCCTGAAGGCTGGCATTTACCAAGCGATGCCGAGTGGCAACGATTATTAGATTATGTTGATAATAAAGATGTTACTGGTAAGAAGCTAAAATCAACAAGCGGTTGGAGTAATTCTGGTAATGGTACTGATGATTATGGCTTTGCAGCCCTGCCGGGTGGCGTCTGCGACTACTATGGCTCGTTTGCCTCCGTTGGCTACGGCGGTACCTGGTGGAGTAGTACACAGAACGATGATTCTAGTGCATGGTACAGTGTCATGAAGTACGATGGCACTAAAGTGAACCACTACAACTTTGGTAAATCGAGCGGTTTTTCAGTACGTTGCGTAAGGGATTAGATTATTTATAATGACCGTTATCTATTATTTAGTCATTTACAGTCATAGGTGGGACTCAAAAAAGGATAATTGGTTAATGAGTGTATGTAATAAAATATTAGAATTAAGTTTCAATCTTTTACTTGAAATTATTTCATATTGCAAACTATTTAAAATAAATAAAAATTATGTAATTTCAAAACAATTATTAAAATCAGACTCGTCAATAGGAGTTCATATTTGAGAATCTCAAAATTATAAATACTATGCAAGAAAGAACAGCAAATAATAAACAGGCAAGAATATCGCTGGAATTACAGGAATATATCAACGAGCTTGTAAAAGAGGTGATATTAAATGGTAAAGACTTTAACTCACAAAAAAAGTGGCTTAAGAAATATGTGGAAGTTGAAAATGGTGATTTTGATACTTTAAATGAAAGCTTAGAGGAGTTCTTAGAGGTTCTACCTGAATATAAGATTTCTAATAGTAAGTTTATAAAAAAACAAGTAGAAATCCTTTCAAAGCAATGCCACATAACAGAAGATACATTTATTAAATTGCATTCTTGGGCAGGTTCAAAACATGGCACTTTTATCGACAGCCGAGATGGCAAAACCTACAAAACGATAAAAATTGGCAATCAAATATGGATGGCAGAGAACTTAAACTACACGGGCAGTGGTATCCGCCATATAACCGATGATAAAGAGTGGAAAAATAACAAAAAGTGTGACGGCTGGTGTTATTACAATAACAATGCAAGCAAAGGTAAAATCTACGGAGCATTATATCAGTGGGAGGCAGCAAAACAAGCCTGCCCTGCAGGCTGGCATTTGCCAAGTGATGCCGAGTGGAAAGAGTTAGAAATATATCTTGGTATGTCGCAAGCAGATGCTAATGGTTTAGATTGGCGAGGCACAGATGAGGGTAAAAAAATAAAAAGTACAACCGGCTGGAATAAAAATGGGAACGGCAACAATCGTAGTGGTTTTACTGCCCTGTCGGGTGGCTACCGCATCAACAATGGCTCGTTCTACAATGTTGGTTACTACGGTATCTGGTGGAGTGCTACTGAGAATGGTAGTAGCAGCGCCTACGACCGTTACCTGGACTATAATAACAGTTATGTGAACAGGTACAACAACCCTAAGTCGTGCGGCTTCTCGGTGCGTTGTTTGAGGGATTAATTTATTTGACTATTTACCGCCGTAGGCGGTCGAAATTTTTTTTGAGGGGAAAAGGATAATGTGATAATTAGCAAATGAGTTAATGTGATAAAATATTAAGAGATGAGTAGTAATAATAAAATATTAGAATTAAGTTTAAGTTTTTCACTTGAAATTATTCCGTATTGCGAATTGCTCAAAATGAATAAAAATTATGTAATTTCAAAACAATTATTAAAATCAGTCTCGTTAATAGGAATTAATATTTGAGAGTCTCAAAATTATAAATACTATGCAAGAAAGAACAGCAAATAATAAACAGTCAAGAATATCGCCAGAATTACAAGAATACATCAATGAGCTTGTAAAAGAGGTGGTATTAAACGGCAAAGATTTTAATTCTCAAAAAAAGTGGTTAAAGAAGTATGTGGAGGCTGAGAATGGGGACTTTGATACTTTAAGTGAAAACCTTAATAGTATGTTTGAAGGGCTAAATGAATTAAGAGTTAATAATTCAGAACATATAAAAAATGCTATAGAAAAATATGCTAAGGAATCTAATATAAAAAGAGGTGTGATATATTCATTAATGAACAAGATATCAAATCCAAATGGAGAGAATGAAGAAAAATGTAGTTTTTGTGGAAGAGGATGTTATAATGAAGATGTGGAATTATGGATAAAAGGTGTTGATGGAACTATTTGTAATGCTTGTATTGAACAAGCACACAGAATTACAGAAGAAATACTTAATGATTATTATGAGAGATAAAACAGCAAATAACAGACAGTCAAGAATATCATCAGAATTACAAGAATACATCAATGAACTTGTAAAAGAGGTGGTGTTAAACGGTAAAGACTTTAATTCTCAAAAGAAGTGGCTGAAAAAATATGCGGAAGCTGAAAGTAAAGATTACAAAGCAATAGAGCAGGAGATTTTAGATTTTTTTGAACTTTTAAAACCCTTTCAAGTATTAAATTTAAAGAATAATTGGACAGATATAAATAAGGAATTAATGTATATATCAACTACTGTCCTATATAATATTCTTTATGAATTTAGTGGGTGTGTGAAAAATATTAACCAAAACAGAGAAAGGTTACAAAAAGAAAATGTATTATTAGCGAAACAATGTAAAGAATATTTCCAACAGCTAGGTGTTTTATCAGATGAATTAGTGAAACTTAGACAAGAAAATTCTCGACACAATGAATTGAAAATAGCACATAGCAAATTACAAGAAAATTATGAAAAATTATTTGAAGATATAGGAATGCTTTCTGACGAATTAAATATGTATAAAAATAGTGCTACTATGTAAAATAAAACATTACTAATTTCCATAATGGGTTTTAGTTTTAAATAGTTGAAGAAATAAAGAAGAAAATGAATCCTGAATTTACAAAAGATACAAATTATCACCAGTGGCTATCCTCTATTTTGGAGCGCATAAAACATGCTCAAATTCAGTCAGCAATAAAGGTAAATACAGAACTACTGACGCTTTATTGGGAAATAGGAAACTCTATTCTTATTCATCAAAAGCAAAATAAGTGGGGAAGTAAAGTGATAGATTTTCTATCCAAAGATTTAGAAAAGAATTTTCCAGACACATCAGGTTTTTCTGTGCGTAACCTCAAATATATGAGAACTTTTGCAGAAGCATATCCTCAATTCCCATTTGTGCAAGTACCACTTGCACATAAGAGAGATGAATTTGTGCAAGTGTCACTTGCACAAATTACATGGTACCATCATATCACACTATTATCAAAAGTAAAAGATATAGAAGAAAGATCATTTTATATTGCCGAAACAGCTAAAAATGAATGGAGTAGAAATGTAATGGTATTGCAAATTGAAAGTAATTTGTATGAACGACAGGGAAAAGTACTTAATAATTTTCAATATACGCTTCCTGATTATCAGTCGGATTTAGCCAAAAGTATTTTTAAGGATCCCTATAATTTTGATTTCTTAATGCTCAGACAAAAAGTTAAAGAGTTAGAAATAGAACAATTATTAACAGAAAAAATTACTGATTTTCTTTTGGAATTAGGCAAAGGCTTTGCGTTTATTGGTCGGCAATATCCTATTACCATAGATGATTCTGCATACAAAATTGATTTATTATTTTATCATACAGTATTGCATTCGTATGTTGTGGTGGAATTAAAAACGGGAGAGTTTATGCCTGAGTATATTTCAAAACTTAATTTTTATATTAGTGCTATTGATGATACTTTGAAAACCCCTACAGATGAGGCAACAATTGGACTATTATTATGTGCTTCAAAAAGTGAAGTGAAAGTGGAGTATGCAATGCGAGGATTTGATAAACCTATTGGGGTGGCGTCGTATCAATTAGAACAATTTGTCAAGGAAAATTTAAAGAAATTAAATACTTAATGAATAAATAATAAAAACTTACAAATAAGTTTTTTAGAACTATAAGAGATAGCTTCAAATATATTATACCTTATAAGAAACATAAAATATAATTGTACAATTAACCAGAAAAAGCAATGCAAGATAGAATAGCAAATAATAAAGAGTCAAGAATATCTCCAGAATTACAAGAAATGTTAGGTAACCTTGTTATTGATGTCGTAGAAAAGAATCAAGCATTTAATTCACAAAAAAAGTGGATAAAAAAATACGCAAGTATAGAAGGGCTTGATGCAGAACAGCTCGTTTCTAATTTAGAAAATTATTTTAATGAAATTTCTAAAAACAATATTGATAATGAAAAAATTAGAGAATTGGGAGAAGCTGTTTATATTACAGACAATCAAATTAAGCTTACTGTTGAAAAAGTAATTGACAAAAGACATAAAATTGCAGAAGAAGAGCAGAGAAAACAAGAGCAGAAAAGAAAAGAAAAACAAAAGAAAATAATATTAAACATTCTAAAATGGGTAGGAATAACTTCAGCTGTAGTTTTTGTGATTTTTCTTTTGTTTCAATTTATTATTATTCCAATTGTTGTGTGGATTGTAGAACATATTTGGTGGATAATTGCAGGGATAATAATTGTAGGAATTATTGCTATTAAAGCAAGGTGAAATTCTTAGTAAATCTTTAAAAAGTGATAGGTATTGTGGTCTTTTGTTAAGTATTAATATATAACGAACGATTGTAAATCAAATGAAAATAAATGTAAATATAATTTTACTCTCATTAATCTTAATTAATTGGAGTTTTGTAGAAGGGCAAAACATAGGAGACGAGTTTAAAAAAGGGAAATTGTATTATAAAATCACTTCCTTATCTCCACGAGAAGTGGAAGTTGCTTCTCAGAGAGAAACCACACCTTTAGGGGATGATGAAGAAGCACTTGTAGGAAGTATTAGAATTCCAGAAACTGTTGTTTTTCATCATCAAGTTTATACCGTTAAATCGATAGGAGTTTATGCTTTTAGTGGTTTGCGTATATCTTCCGTCATTATTGGAGATTCTATTATTGATATTAAAAAACGTGCTTTTGTAGGTTGTGAATACTTAGATTCTATTGTTATAGGAGGCTCTGTTAAAAATATTGAAGACCACGCTTTTTTTGATTGTTCAGCAGTAAAAACAATCGTAATTCCAAATTCTGTTACTTACATAGGAGAAGGGGTTTTCGGTTTTTGTTCAAATTTAAGAAGTCTTTATATAGGTAGTGGGGTTACTTATATTGGGATGTCTAATTTTGAAGCAATGTATCTCCTGTCTTCTATTAATGTAAGTGAAAACAACACTACATATTCCTCGGAAGAAGGTGTTTTATTTGATAAAACAAAAAGTATATTATTTGAGTATCCTAGATCAAAAACATCTATATCATATACGATTCCAAACTCTGTTAAAAATATAGACGGTTACTCTTTTGCTTCTTGTCAAAATATAGAATCGTTAACTATTGGTAGTGAAGTTATTAATATTGGGGCATATGCTTTTTATCAATGTCAATATTTAAAAACTATTATTTCCCTTATAGAAAATCCCCAATTAGTCGATTTAGAAGAACGTATTTTCTACCAAATCAACGAAAAATGCGTCTTAAAAGTTCCAAAAGGGTCTCTAGATGCTTATAAGAATAGTGAAAAATGGAACAGTTTTAAGGTGATAGAAGAATATTAGTTTGATTAAGAAGTTCTAAAATAATCTATATATTAACCAAATGTTAATGTCTATGAAAATTACACACTTATTATTATTGGCTGTAATCATTATTGTAAGTGCTTGTCAGCAAGAGCATGCAAGAGTTGTTGTAAGTCATCAGTTATTATATCTTGATAGAACTGATGCTTCAGAATTATTTGTGGTTGATACTGTTGCTTATAACGATTATACTATTGCATATACCGATAAAATTCATAAAATCAATAGTGATATAGACGCCGGTGTTTATCAAGAACAAATAATTACTGATAGGACTTATTATTTAGGTCAGGACAGTATTAATGTCTCTTTTACCAACTATTGTACAAATTGGAATGGCTTAGATAGCTTGGAAACGCTTTTTCTTTTTCCTAATGGAACCTTCGGTTTAATTTCAATAGATACGTATTCTCCAGGAACAAATGGTGCTTGTGGTGGTAGTAATTACGTACAAATGAGTGTTTTTGAATATAATAAAGCAGGTAAACTAAAAAAACTCACATCTATTGAATTTGATGGTTGTCTGGGAGAGTTAATTCTTGATAAAAAAACACTTGGGGGAGAATTATTTATAGATAAAGTATATTGGAGTCAGGATAAACAAAGTTTAATTTTCGAGAAAAGCAATGGTCCGACAAGAGATGGTTTTCTAACTTACGATATTGTTAAACAAGAATGGATATTTTAACCTTATAATTATGAAACGGTTTGTTTTACCAATAGTGTTTTTTATTTGTTTTGCTCCAACAATAAAAGCACAAACGCACGAAGAGATTATAAACACATTACCCGAAGAACTCATAGATAAGTTTGGTGAAGAGAAGGCTTTGAGAATTATGGGAGAACATACGCTAATCGAGATTAATAAAATAAGAGTTGAACATCATTTAAAACCTATTGTTTACGACACCATTTTATCGCAAGCCGCACAATATTGGACAATGTATATGGCTAAGTATAATCATTTTTCGCATACCTCTAAAGAAGGATTGAAGTACCCAGATATTGTTTATGGTATTGATACTATAAATAATGCAGATTATTGGCCTATTATGAATAATCTTGGATTTGGAATTCTGACGATAAAACAGTTTTTAGAAAATCAAAAAAACTCTCCACCTCATTGGGCTACTATCATCGAAAAACAATTCAATTATGATGACGATGCATTCTCTATATTTGGTTTCGGATATAATAAATGTTACTATATGATAGGCTTTGCTCGGAGGTTTGAAAGATAGCCTATACCTAGCTTTTTAACTCCCGCTTCAACAAATAATACAACTTTTCTATCATCTCAGCATCCTCTGAAAAGTTCGATACTTCCCCTGTTGGGGGTACAAAGCAGAATTCTCGTTTAAAATGAGTTTTCTGCTTTTTTTATATTCTTTATTTTAGTTGTAAGGTTTTAAGGTTGGAAAATTCCAACCATAACGGACAACAGAAAACCAACGTACTGCATCTCTACAAGGTTTGTTTGTAACAATCCTCCTCCGTAGCCCTATTTCAACTTTACGAATTTTTGTACAGACAAATCATAATTTACCTCTACTGTTTAACAAGTTTTCTAACAAAACGACCTGCCTTTATAAAGTATATCCCTTTTGTCAAACCAGATATGGAAATTTTAGAGACTTGATTACTTCTTTCGGGATGTTGAAATTTAAGTAACTTTCCTTTTAAATCATAAATCTCAATTACATTAACATCATCAGGTAAATTAATATATACAAAATCTTGAGCTGGGTTAGGGTAAATATTAAGCTTAATACGCTCAACTTCCGAAACATTAGTAACCCAAGAAGCATAATTGGAGTTGAGGTATATTAAAATATCGTTCTTTCTAACACAAATATTTTCCCAATATGGAGCATTCGTTGTGATTTCCGATATATGACCTAATAGTCCATTTTTAATACTGCCAATGCCTTCAACAATATAATCAGGGCTTTGCAGAGAGTTGTTATTGACCTTAAATCTTTTTCTGTAGCTACCGCCCATTAACACAGAATCAATATCCAATACAACGGATGAAAAAGCTCCGGACTCATCATGCTTGATAGTGTCTCCAATTTGTTTTGTAAAATCGTAAAGTAAATATTCTCCTTCTGTTTCAAAAGTTATCGTGCTTCCTATATAATAAACTTTCTGATTTTCCTCTCTTAAACCTCCAATTGAAACAAACCCGGAGTTGTCCATATTGTCATATTTCATACATAGTTTAGAGTATTCAATATTATTAATAGTGGTATCGTTTTGAATGGTATAATGAATTAACAATGTATCGTCATACATCGTGCTGAATAAAACATACCAGTCAACACCTTCTGTTGGAAATGGAGTGTATTCTTGGCTGAAAGCATTTAAAGAGCCAATGCTTATTAACATTAAAATAATTATTTTCTTCATGACGTATTTATTTTAAAACAACACCTAAAACCTGCATTTTTTAGGTAATACAACATGTATAATCTCTTGTGAAAATTATCTCAGAAAAGCAGAAGGCTATTGCACAGAAATCAAGGAAACAAACAACAGCCTATCTTAGTCTCCTTGCGTCTTATGAAGTAAACAGTATTCCATAATATTTTTGATTTATACAAAGTTAGAAACTTTAACCATTAGTAACAAGTATTTTGAGAAGTTATACAAGGCAAACGCAGCATAAAATCATTTGTTATTTAAATTTTTTCATCTACATTTTCTCATCATGAAAAAATATTTAATATTTAAGTATTTAGTTCTTGTTTTTCCCGGTTAATTATTTGTATATTGCACTAATAATCAATATTTTATAAAAGATGAAACAAGACAAAAATCTATTAACTATTTTTAGCCAAGTCGAAGATCCTAGGCGTGATTTTGGTAAAGAGCATAGTTTAAACGAGATCCTCCTTATCGGTGTTATTTCTGTAATCTGTGGAGCTGATTCTTGGAATGATATGGAGCAATATGGTCGAGCAAAATTTGATTTCCTTAAAACTTTTCTCAAACTAGAAAACGGGATTCCTTCCCATGATACT
>PDWI01008255.1_pt1 | contig 12324 bp, 8 predicted proteins | sample 1430891 | NCBI WGS metagenome assembly PDWI01 (sample SAMN01162508, study PRJNA174530) | Oral metagenome, whole genome shotgun sequencing project. | biome: Marine environment; feature: Marine mammal; material: Swab sample of the gingival sulcus; isolation source: swab sample of gingival sulcus...
TTCATCACCTTGTAAATCTGCAAAATCTCTCACCACCTTATACAATTCATAAGCCTGCTTAGAATTGGTCTGATAGAAGGATTTAGCCCTTATCTTGAATGTCAATTCTTCCATCCGTTCTTCGATGTAGGTCTGACCTGAAAAACATATAATCTCCTGATCATAGATTGTATCATTGCCTTTTGAATTGATTACATAGAGCAGGGACGTAATTGCAGGGAATTGATCCTTTACAGCTTGAAGAAGCAGTTGAATGGCTTCCGGTTTATCTTCAAAAAACTGAACTAAAACCATCATTTGGCCAGTTGATGAAATCCGGATCATCATGGTTCTCAGAAAACCTTCCTGTGAACGCGGGTCGAAAAAGGGCAAATGATGCTCAACAGCAAATGCTTTGATAAAATTCCTGATGCTGTTAGACGGTTCTTCCTGTAAATGACACTGGTCTATATCCAAAATCTTATCCCACATACCCGAAACATGAAAACCACATGCCGGCTGCGAATCGATGACATCTTGTTCTTTGATTTCAATGGGGGTTAACCAACGTTTGGACGCAAAGGAAAACTCCATTTTGTTGCGGTAATAATAAATATCATCACACCCCAAAATGGGTCGATGCTCCGGTAAACCCAAATGACCGATACGTTGTAAATTATTAATAACCTCCCGCTCTTTGTAAAACAACTGATGCTCGTACGCCATATTCTGCCATTTACAGCCACCGCACCACTCAAAATGCTCACATACCGGAATGGCACGTTTATCAGATTTTTGTTGAATATCCAATAACCGGGCTTCATAATAGCCCGAGCGTTTTTTGGTGGTTTGTACAGTGACCACATCTCCGGGCACTGCACCTTGTATAAATACAACTTTCCCATCCGGAGCTTTAGCAACAGCCTTACCTCTGGCACCGGCGTCTATGACTTCCAGGTTTTCAAATGTTTTTTGTATATGTCTTCGTCTTCCCACGTATCAAAAATATAAATTGTTTATCATCATACCATCAGGATATTTCTCAGTACGCTAACCGCGTTTTTCGCATAGCATAACTAATATGCTCCAGATGCGGGCAAAAATAAAAAAAGCATCTACCGGAACAGCAGATGCTTAATATAAAAAATAATTAATTTTTTACTCCTCTAATGAACGAATATAAGCTGCTAAAGCTGCCAGGTCTTCACCCGGAAGGTTTTTAACCACTTCGATATTCGGTTTCATTTGGTCATACAATGCAGGATCAACGATTGGTTTAGCATTCCCTTTCAAGAATTGAACAATGTTTCCACCTTTTTCTTTGTAAACTTTGGCTACTTCTTTATAAGCAGGACCAATAGTTTTAACGTCAACCTGATGACAAACCACACATTTGTTGGCCGGATCTAATTTTGCGACAACAGCATCAAATGCTTTCTTTTCAGGTGTTGCCGAAGCGTCAGCAGCAGGAGCTTTTTTCTCAACTGCAGGCTTAGTAGCCTTTACATCAGCTTTTTTCTCTTTTTTGCCACAAGAAGCCAAAGTAACGGCTAATACAGCAACGATTATTAATAATTTTTTCATGTTGATTGGTTTTTATTTAAAATAATGTATTCTTGCAAAGATACGAAAAAAAACAATATTTTTTTTGAATACCCATAAATTAATATCCCTGAAAAAAAACTATAAACAGTTTGTTTTTCAGGGAATTAAATTACCTATTAATCATAAAATAGCTCTAAACGCTTAATCTTCCTTGTTTCTGAATACCAATTTTTCGTCAAAAGCATCCAAGAGAATATGAGAGGAAGTTGTGATATGACCACTCAGAATTTCTTTGGACAATTCATTGAGCACTTCTCTCTGAATAACCCGTTTGATAGGTCTTGCGCCAAACTGTGGATTAAAACCTTTGCGAGATAAACTCTCCAATGCTTCAGGACTGTAATCAAAGTCAATACCTTGTTCTTTGAGCAATTTACTCAAATGCTTGAGTTGTAAGACTACAATTTGGTTGACTTCCTCCTGGTTGAGTGGTGTAAACATGATAATCTCATCAATACGGTTGAGAAACTCCGGACGTATAGTTTTTTGCAATAACTCTACAACTTCAATTTTTGTCAATGCCGTAATTTCTTCACGTTTGTTCATATCCAGTTTTTCAAACCTGTCCTGAATGATATGAGCACCCATATTGGAAGTCATGATAATAATAGCATTGCGAAAATCTGCGGTACGTCCTTTATTGTCGGTCAGGCGTCCTTCGTCTAAAACCTGTAACAAAATATTAAATGTATCCGGGTGGGCTTTTTCTATTTCATCTAATAAGACCACCGAATAAGGCTTGCGTCTTACCGCTTCAGTCAGTTGACCGCCTTCATCATAACCCACATAGCCCGGAGGTGCACCTACCAGACGGCTCACCGCATGACGTTCCTGATATTCACTCATATCAATACGGGTTAAGGCATCCTCGCTGTCAAACAGGTATTCTGCCAGCGCTTTGGCAAGTTCTGTTTTACCCACACCGGTAGTTCCCAGGAATAAGAATGTACCTATGGGTCTTTTTTGATCCTGCAACCCTGCCCTGCTCCTGCGTACTGCATCTGCTACGGCTTGTATGGCTTCGTCCTGTCCTATCACACGTTTATGCAATTCTTCTTCGAGTTGCAATAGCTTTTCCCGCTCTGATTGCAACATTTTTTGCACGGGAATACCCGTCCATTTGGCTACGACTTCGGCGATATCTTCACTGGTCACCTCCTCTTTGATCAACGCCTGACTTTTCTCCTCATTCATCTTTTCCTGCAATGATTTGAGCTTAGCCTCAGACTCTTTGATCTTACCGTACCGAATCTCAGCAACCTTCTCATAATTCCCCTCCCGCTCTGCTTGTTCAGCTTGCAATTTGAGGTCTTCAATCTCATTTTTCACATTTTGAGTCTCTTCAACGACTTCTTTTTCACCCATCCAACGTTTGTACAATACATTGCGCTCTGATTTAAAATCGGCTAATTCTTTTTGTAAACTATCCAATTTCTTTTCGTCTTTCTCCCGTTTGATGGCTTCAATTTCGATTTCTAACTGCATGACTTTTCTATCCAAAACATCCAATTCCTCAGGTTTTGAATTGATTTCCATACGGATTTTTGCCGCTGCTTCATCCATCAGGTCAATGGCTTTATCGGGTAAAAAGCGGGATGTAATATAACGCTGCGACAACTCTACTGCCGCAATTATGGCATTATCCTGAATAAGCACCTTGTGGTGGGCTTCATATTTATCTTTTATACCACGCAAAATAGAAATAGCACTTTCAGTATCGGGCTCATCTATCAGAACTTTTTGGAAACGGCGTTCCAAAGCTTTGTCCTTCTCAAAGTGTTTTTGATATTCATCTAATGTAGTAGCACCGATAGCCCGCAGTTCCCCCCTTGCCAAGGCAGGTTTTAAAATATTAGCGGCATCCATAGCACCCTGACCACCACCGGCACCGACCAATGTGTGAATCTCATCGATAAACAAAACAATCTCTCCCTGACTTTCCGTAACTTCTTTTACTACTGATTTAAGACGCTCTTCGAATTCGCCTTTGTATTTAGCACCGGCAATCAAAGCGCCCATATCAAGAGAATACAACTGAATGTCTTTAAGATTTTCAGGAATATCACCTCTGATGATACGGTGTGCCAATCCCTCGGCAATAGCTGTTTTACCTACACCGGGATCACCTATTAAAACCGGATTGTTTTTAGTTCGCCTGGCCAATATTTGTAATACTCTGCGGATTTCTTCATCACGACCGATGACAGGATCCAGCTTACCGGTTTTAGCGAGTTCATTGAGATTTTTGGCGTATTTTGACAAAGCATTATAGGTTTCTTCCGCACTGGCAGAATCGACTTTATGCCCTTTGCGCAATTCTACAATAGCTTTTTTAAGCATATCCTGAGACAACCCGGCATCTTTCAGTATTTGAGCTGTCGCATCATTGGAATCTAAGATAGCTAAAAGTAAATGCTCCAAAGCCACATATTGATCTTTTAATTTTTTAGCTGTACTTACAGCATTAAGGAGCATTTGGTTAGCGGTACGTGAGAGCATCAGATCTCCACCACTTACTTTGGGTTGTTTGTCCAATTCGGCATCTAATTGTTCTAAGATACGAGGTTCATTTACCCCTGTTTTACTGAATAAAAAAGGGATAACGTGTTCATCAACTTCCCGAATTGCTTTAAGAATATGAGCATTTTCTATGTGTTGATGACCCATCTCCTGGGCCAGTTGCTGTGCCCGTTGGATGGCTTCTTGTGATTTTATGGTAAAATTATTTAAGTTCATACGTTTTATATTTTTTTGGATTTATAACAATTTCGTCAGATGTCTTTCAAGAAACATTCCAAAGCCAAAAATCATTAGAAATCAGACAATTTGTCGTATAAACTTCTATTGTACTGACAAATTATTCACATAAAAAGCCTGTTATTTTCAAAATTTTAATGTAATTTGCAAACGCTAGAAACAACACACTATGACAGACGATCACAAATTAGAATTAGAATACAATACAGACAGAACCACAATGGCTATTCCGGAATACGGACGTCATATTCACAAACTGGTAGAATTCTGCAAATCTGTAGAAGACCGCGATGAACGCAATAAAGTAGCTCAAGGCATTATAGATGTCATGGGTAATATGGAACCACACTTAAGAGATGTCAATGATTTTAAACATAAATTATGGGATCAGCTCTTTATTATGGCCGATTTTGACCTTGATGTAGATTCGCCATTCCCTATTCCCACCAAGGAAAGTGTCAAAGGCAAAATCAAGACTTTGGCATATCCCAAACAAGCATCTAAATACCGTTATTACGGCAATAATATAGAAGCTATGATCAATACGGCAGTTTCATGGGAAGACGGTGAAATGAAAGATTTACTCATTCACGCACTCGCCAATCACATGAAAAAGTGTTATATATTATGGAATAAAGACAGCGTAACTGATGACATCATCAAATCTCATTTGGAAGAATTGTCTAACAACCAGTTGACTTTTGATCCTGAAACAAAACCTTTAATTGATATGAACGTATTAAAAAAAGTACAGGACAGTTTGAACTATTCATCCAAAAAGAAGAAAAAAAGAAAATAAACCGTTAGGGGTTCATGAATTGATTGGTTATCAATATGTAGCTTTATCAGAATATTTGTTGGCATCTTAACACGAGTGTTTTAACCCTCTGTTATGTCCATTAAAAACAAAACACAGAATCGTAAAGCCTCAGACCAATAAAGCATTAACTTCATTAACGTTTAACAAAAGCCTATTGTCATGGGAACTTTTAAAATTAAGGGTGGTCAACGATTAAACGGCGAGATTACACCCCAAGGCGCTAAAAATGAAGCTCTGCAAGTCATTTGCGCAACACTTTTAACCGATGAAAAGATTACCATCCACAACATACCCAACATTATAGATGTAAGAAAATTGATCTATATTTTAGGTCAATTGGGTGTGACAACAGAGCGTATCAATCCAAACACTTATACCTTTAAGGCTGACAACATCAACCTGAACTATCTGACCTCTGAAGAGTTTAAAAAAGACGGTAGTCAGTTACGGGGATCTATCATGCTGGTAGGACCGTTATTGGCAAGATTCGGCAAAGGATATATCCCACGTCCCGGCGGTGATAAAATAGGACGTCGCAGACTGGACACCCACTTCAAAGGTTTTATTGAACTCGGCGCATCGTTCAGATATAATCCCGAAGAGTTTTTCTACGGTGTAGAAGCCGATGAACTTCGCGGTACATATATGCACCTTGACGAAGCTTCGGTAACGGGAACTGCCAATATTATTATGGCCGCAGTACTCGCCAAAGGCACAACAACTGTTTATAATGCAGCCTGTGAACCTTATATCCAGCAATTGTGTAAAATGCTGATCAGTATGGGTGCTAAAATAGAAGGAGTTAAATCTAATCTGCTGACCATTCACGGCGTTGACAAGCTCCGGGGTTGTGAGCATACTGTCTTACCGGATATGATAGAAATAGGCAGTTGGATAGGTATGGCAGCCATGACCCGCAGTGCGCTGACCATTAAAAACGTGAGTTATGACAATCTGGGTATGATCCCCAAAGTTTTTAAAAACCTCGGAATTACCTTAGAACGCAAAGGCGATGACATCTTTATTCCCCAACAAGATCATTATGAAGTGCAAAACTTTATGGATGGCTCAATTTTAAGTATATCCGATGCACCCTGGCCCGGCTTTACACCGGACTTGTTAAGCATCATTCTGGTGGTAGCGACACAAGCCAAAGGTAGTGTACTCGTACATCAGAAAATGTTTGAAAGCCGTTTGTTCTTTGTGGATAAACTCATTGATATGGGGGCTCAAATCATCCTTTGCGACCCTCACAGAGCAACCATTATAGGTCAGGATTTCGCCTCTCCACTACGGGCGACAGTCATGACATCACCCGATATCAGAGCCGGTGTTTCGCTATTGATTGCCGCACTGTCTGCCGAAGGCACCAGCACCATTCATAATATCGAGCAAATAGACCGCGGTTATGAACGTATTGATGAACGATTGAATAAGCTGGGTGCAAAAATTGAACGTATTGATTAAATTGAATGAATTGAAACTTTCGTAAATGTTTAAATTTCTCAAAAAATTAGGCCCCGGACTGCTTTTTGCAGGCGCAGCCATAGGCGTTTCACATTTAGTACAATCCACACGTGCCGGTGCTTCTTTCGGTTACGGTTGGGTTTGGGCATTGTTGCTTATACACGCCATAAAATACCCGTTTTTTCAGTTTGCCCCACGCTATACCACCTCTACTGGCGAGAACCTGATTACAGGTTATCACCGTTTGGGACGTTGGGTATTGGTTTTTTACTTTATCATGACTTTGTTTACGATGTTTACCATTCAGGCGGCAGTTACGGTAGTGACGGCAGGACTGGCTAAATATCTCTTTGGTATTGAATGGTCCAATGTAGTCTGGTCGGCGGTTATTCTACTCTTTAGTGCAGGATTTCTGCTCAAAGGTCGTTACCAACTTCTGGACAAACTGATGAAAATCATTATCATTACCTTGACCATAAGCACTTTAACGGCATTTCTAATAGGAATTTTCCAAACAGATAAAGATTTGGGATTGATCCAACGCCTCCCCACTGAAGCGGCAGACGTTATATTTCTCATAGCCTTCCTCGGTTGGATGCCCGCACCTCTTGATGTTACTATCTGGCAATCCCTGTGGACAGAAGAAAAACAAAAAGCCATGGGACAAACCTTTGATACCAAACAATCTGTTTTTGATTTCAATATAGGGTTTATAGGGACTATTATTACCGGACTTCTGTTTATTTCATTGGGTACTCTGGCGTGGTACAACACACCTGAAAGTCTCAGTCCTAAAGCCGGGGTATTTGCCCAACAATTGATTGCGGCTTATAAATCTAACCTGGGTAATATTGTTGGTTTTATTGTTGGTATTGCCGCTTTGACCACCATGTTTAGTACAACAATTACCACCTTGGATGCTTCACCACGCGCCATGAGTAAAACTTTTCAATACCTTACCAAGACCAAAGTAGATGACTCTTACTTATTCTGGATGGTAATCCTGGTCGTTGGCACGTTGATTATTTTAGGATTTTTGGTTACTGAAATGGGCTTAATGATAAAAATTGCCACTATTATTTCATTCTTGACTGCTCCTTTTTATGCCATTGCCAATCTTATACTCATCAACAGTAAACACGTTCGCAAAAAATGGCGTCCGTCCAAACTGTTGAACATTTGGGCAATTATAGGGATTATACTATTGTTTGTCTTTGATGTGTGGTATCTTACATCTTTGTTTTAAGCCGCTCCACTACTTCAAACACAGCCGGACAAATCTCTGTGTTTTTTACGGTTAAATCGGCTATTTGAATAAACTTTCTACGATCGGTATGCGGATATTCGGCACATGCCTTGGGTCTGTAATCGTAGATTAAACAATAATTATCAGCGTCGAGAAAAGGACAAGGGGTTTGTTGCATTACCCAAAGCCCGTCTGTATCCCTGTAGAGGTATTGATCGATAAAATCAACTTCTTTAAGGCGTAAATGTTTGGCAATACGCGTAATATCTCTCTCAGTGACAATGGGACTGGTCGTTTTACAGCAATTGGCGCATGCCAGACAATCGATATCTTCAAACACCTCATCGTGTAAATTATGAACGATTTGATCCAGATGTCTGGGCGTTCTTTTTTTAAGACCTTTAAAGAACTTTTGATTTTCAGACTTTTTGTCTTTGGCTTTTATTTTCAGTTGCTTAGGATCAATCATAATTAATCAGGTGAATACTTGTACTGTTTTCGCAGCTTTTGCTTCCAGTGTAATCTATAGAAACACATCTGCACTATAAGTTTATAAATATAAAAATGCGAGGCCTTATGAGCCTCGCATTTATACCTTGTCACTAACTCATCTTTATTTTACAACCTTGATATTTTCAATAAGTTTATTTAAGATATCAATAGCCGCTTTGGACAATTGTGTTCCGGGTCCGAATACACCGACGACACCGGCATCATAAAGGAAGTCATAATCCTGTTGTGGAATAACCCCACCGGCAATGACCAAAATATCATCTCTACCGTATTTTTTAAGCTCTTCAATCACTTGAGGCACCAATGTTTTATGACCGGCTGCCAATGATGACACACCCAGTACGTGAACATCGTTTTCCACGGCTTGTTTGGCGGTTTCTTTTGGTGCTTGGAATAAGGCACCTATATCCACGTCAAAACCTAAATCCGCAAATCCGGTAGCCACGACTTTGGCGCCACGGTCATGACCGTCTTGTCCCATTTTGGCTATCATAATACGCGGACGACGACCTTCAAGTTCATAGAACTTATCGGCTAAACGTTGTGCTTCTGTAAACATCGTATTATTTTTTATTGTTTTTTTATACACACCGGAAATGGTTCTGTGCGTCGCTTGATGACGACCGTAAACGAGCTCTAACGCATCGGATATTTCACCCAGGGTTGCCCGGTGTTTCGCCGCTTCAATAGACAACGCCAACAAGTTTTCACCACCGTCTTTGGCGGCTTTACTAATCGCTTTAAGCGCTGCTATAACTTTGGTATTATCTCTGTTTTTCTTCAGTTCTTCCAAACGTCTGATCTGAGACTCTCTTACCGCAGCATTATCAACTTCCAGAATATCAATAGGATCTTCATGTTCCAAAACATATTTATTCACCCCAACGATAGTATCCTGGCCACTGTCAATTTTGGCTTGTTTTTCTGCCGCTGCTGCTTCAATACGCATTTTGGGAATACCCTTTTCAATGGCTTTGGTCATACCGCCCAACTCTTCTATTTCCTGTATTAAATCCCAGGCTTTGTTAGCGATATCTTGCGTGAGTTGTTCTACATACTCAGATCCTGCCCACGGGTCAACAGTTTTAGTAATCTTGGTCTCTTCCTGAATATAAATCTGCGTATTACGGGCGATACGGGCAGAGAAGTCTGTTGGTAATGCAATCGCTTCATCAAGAGCATTGGTATGCAGTGATTGCGTACCACCCAAAGCGGCAGCCATAGCTTCTATAGCTGTACGGGTCACGTTGTTAAACGGATCCTGCTCTGTCAATGACCAACCACTGGTTTGACTGTGGGTTCTCAGGGATAGAGACTTTGGATTTTCCGGATTGAATTGTTTGACCAATTTTGCCCATAACAAACGTCCGGCACGCATTTTGGCTATTTCTCTGAAATGATCCATTCCTATAGCCCAAAAGAATGATAGACGCGGTGCAAAATCATCGACTTTCATACCGGCTTTAATTCCGGTACGGATGTATTCCAAACCGTCTGAGAGTGTATATGCCAATTCGATTTCAGATGTAGCACCGGCTTCCTGCATATGGTAACCGGAAATAGAAATACTATTGAACCTTGGCATGTTCTGACTTGTAAACTCAAATATATCTGAGATAATCTTCATCGAAGGAGTCGGTGGATAAATATAGGTATTACGCACCATAAACTCTTTGAGAATATCATTTTGAATGGTTCCCGACAGTTGTTTCATTTCTACGCCTTGCTCCAAGGCAGTCACAATATAAAACGCCATAACCGGTAATACAGCTCCATTCATCGTCATTGACACAGACATTTTATCCAATGGAATCTGGTCAAAAAGCATTTTCATATCTTCTACAGAGTCTATAGCCACACCGGCTTTTCCTACGTCCCCTTGTACGCGCTCATGATCTGAATCATAACCACGGTGGGTGGCAAGGTCAAAAGCTACTGAAAGCCCTTTCTGACCGGCCGCCAGATTACGACGGTAGAAAGCGTTACTTTCTTCGGCTGTAGAGAAACCTGCATATTGACGAATAGTCCAGGGTCTGCGTACGTACATGGTACTGTATGGCCCTCTTAAAAATGGTGGTTTACCGGACACAAAGTTTTCATGAGAGAAATGTTTTTCTCTCCCTTTGATCGGTTTTACTTTTATTGATTGAACGTTTTTTCTAGTCATGGTAAGAAATTAGAAGTGCAAAGTTACAAAAGTCACTTAATTTAGAGAGCTTCTAAGAGAAAAAATATCAAAAGGAATGGTTTAATCGTCAAGCGAAGTTGTGAACTAACAGAACACCTCTAATCGTTATTCCAGATTTGTGGTTTGTTCTGATTGGCTGCGCCTCGGGTCAAAGTTCTATTTTTACATGAAAATTTATTGGTTAGAATAATTTTTGTATTTTTATAATCGTAAAATAGCTTGTTATGATTATGTTTATTACATCTGTTATTTGTCTATACTTCTTTATCAAGTACGTGATTCTAGGCAAAGAATAAGTTTTTTTTGACCTTATATATACATTTAACAATAGTGCCTTACCCGGCAGGTATTTTCTTTTTGTCTTGTTGTGACTTAATTTTGCTCACCAAATATTTAATTTTGTTTTGGTGTTCGCTCTGTTCGGCCACGTCTCAGGTCAAAGTTCTATTTTTACGTGAGGATTCACAAGGGGTCTTTTCGGTAATTTCAGAGCAACAATTAAAATAACAGATAATGGTATTGATGTGAGATTAAGATCGCACGGGAGGTCAAAGGGTATTCAAACCCCGAGTATCTTGTAAATGGGATGTTAAGCGACAGAAAAGCACCGGAGGGATTTAACAGCTTCAGGACATTAATAAGAGACCTTAAACGGCAATGTGAAAACAAATTGACAAACCCTAAGAATAGTAATTATAGTATGGCACTTGACTTAATTAACATCAAAAATATCTACATAAACAATCTTATTCTTGAATTAAACAGAAACATCAACACCGATCAATACAAGCGTTTGGATAAAATGATATTCATTAACAGGGGAAAAGTGGTTAGTTTAAACCGTAAAGAAATAGTTAACAGAGACTATAAAGATCTTCTAAAAATACAATAGACACCCCAAAAGGTGTCTAAGGAGGCGATCTCAGTCAGACCTCAATCGCAATACAAATATACAACAAATGTTTATAATGTCAAAGTTGTGAATTAATTTAGCTCACCAAGTATTTATTTTGTTTTGGTGTTCGCTCTGTTCGGCTACGCCCCGGGTCAAAGTTCTATTTTTACGTGAGGATTCACAAGTAAACCTTTAGAATAGAGACACATGGTTATGCAAACCATGGCTAATCCTAAAGGTTTAATAGTACAAATATACTTACAAATTTTTATATGTCAAGTAAGTTGTGAATTAATTTAGCTCACCAAATATTTATCCTGTCTTGGTGTTCGCTCCGTTCGGCTACGCCTCGGGTCAAAGTTCTATTTTTACGTGAGGATTCACAAGTGTACATTGAAACCGGAGCTACTACCACCGGTTGTGAATTAATTTCAAAGTTCTATTTTTACGTGAGGATTCACAAGTAGTTGAGTTTGATATTGACGACTGGACAGGTTGTGAATTAATTTCAAAGTTCTATTTTTACGTGAGGATTCACAAGTATCGACCACTTCATTACAAAAAGGACACCGTTGTGAATTAATTTCAAAGTTCTATTTTTACGTGAGGATTCACAAGAGTTACTTGAAATACTTGAAACCTACGGTTGTTGTGAATTAATTTCAAAGTTCTATTTTTACGTGAGGATTCACAAGGCAGTTTTTCTATGGCTATTCACTCGACTGGTTGTGAATTAATTTCAAAGTTCTATTTTTACGTGAGGATTCACAAGTATTCTATCGATGGGACCTGTTGCCTGGTGGTTGTGAATTAATTTCAAAGTTCTATTTTTACGTGAGGATTCACAAGAATCG
>PDWI01012806.1_pt1 | contig 12322 bp, 11 predicted proteins | sample 1430891 | NCBI WGS metagenome assembly PDWI01 (sample SAMN01162508, study PRJNA174530) | Oral metagenome, whole genome shotgun sequencing project. | biome: Marine environment; feature: Marine mammal; material: Swab sample of the gingival sulcus; isolation source: swab sample of gingival sulcus...
CAAAAAAGGAGTAATGCAAAAGATATTTTCAAAAAAGATTAGGTTTAGGGATAAAAATGGAGAGGAATATCCAGAGTGGGAGGAGAGGAAGTTGGGGGATATATTGAAAGAACCAAAACGAATAGCTGTTAAAAATCCACAAGATATTGAATTGCTTACAGTTCAACTACATTGTAAAGGGATTAAAAAAAGTGGTAAATTTCCAAGATTAACTAAAAATGGAAGACCATATTATCAAAGATATAAAAATGAACTATTGATAGGCAGACAAAATTTTCACAATGGTGGCATAGGGATTGTTTCAGACAATACTGATGGCTTAATAAGTTCAAGTGCTATAACTTCTTATGTTGCAAAAAATAGCAACAATATATTTTTTATTTTTTGTTACATTTCTAGAGAAAATTATTATAGAAAAATTGAAGATTTAATAGGTGGAACGGGGCAAAAAGAAATAAGTAAGCAAGAATTTAACAGCTTAAAAATACAACTCCCACACCCAAACGAACAACAAAAAATCGCCACATTTTTATTATCACTTGACAAAAACATAACTCTTCATGAACAAAAACTTCAAAACCTAAAAAAATACAAAAAAGGACTTTTGCAAAAAATGTTTGTGTAAATCTCATAAAAACATTGACAAAATATAATTTTTCTTATAAAATTTTTACCTAAGTAGGAGAAACTATAATGAGCAAAAACGAACTAAAACAACTTGGCGATACACTTTGGAAGATTGCAAATGAACTAAGAGGGTCGATGAATGCGGATGATTTTAGAGATTATATGCTTTCATTTATATTTTTAAAATATCTTAGCGACCAATATGAAAATGCAGCAAAAAAAGAGTTAGGAAGTGACTATCCTCAAAGTAAAGAGGGGCAAATAACTCCACTTCAAACATGGTATAATGAAAATGAAGAAGATATAAAAGATTTTGAAGAGCAGATGAAAGTAAAGGTTCTTTATGTTTTAGAGCCACAATACATGTGGAGCAATATCTCCGAATTAGCTAGAATTCAAAGTGATAAACTGCTTGAAACTTTACAAAGTGCTTTTGATTATATAGAAGACAAATCCTTTCAAGATAGTTTTTCTGGGCTTTTTTCTGAGATAAATCTTACATCAGATAAGCTAGGAAAAGATTATACTCAAAGAAATGAAAAACTTTGTGCAGTTATACAAAAACTCTCAGTTGGCATTGCTGAATTTTCAAGTCAAAGTGATATTTTAGGCGATGCTTATGAATATCTAATAGGGCAATTTGCCGCAGGAAGTGGCAAAAGTGCTGGAGAGTTTTATACTCCTCAACAAATCTCTACAATACTCTCATCAATAGTAACACTAGATAGCCAAGACCCAAGTACCGGCAAAAAGAAAAAACTAGATAGTGTTTTTGACTTTGCATGTGGTTCGGGTTCACTACTTTTAAATGTAAGAAACCAAATCCAAAAAGAGGGTGGAAGTATAGGTAAAATCTATGGACAAGAAAAAAATATAACCACTTTTAACTTATGTCGAATGAATATGCTTTTGCATGGTATGAAAAATACTCAAGTTGAAATTTTTCATGGGGATTCTTTGGCTAATGAATGGGAACTTTTACAAAATGTGAATCCAGCAACCAAAATAACTTTTGATGCCATTGTAGCAAATCCTCCTTTTTCGTTGCGTTGGACACCAAAAGAAGAAATGAGCCAAGATGTGAGATTTAAAAATTATGGCTTAGCTCCAAAATCTGCAGCCGATTTTGCATTTTTGCTTCATGGATTTCATTTTTTAGCTCGTGAAGGAACGATGGCTATCATCTTGCCTCATGGGGTTTTATTTAGAAGTGGGGCTGAGCTTAAGATACGAACTAAACTTTTAAACGATGGCAACATTGACGCAGTTATCGGGCTTCCGTCAAATCTTTTCTTCTCAACAGGCATACCTGTTTGCATTTTAGTTTTAAAAAAATGTAAAAAAAGCGATGATGTGCTTTTTATCAATGCAAGTGAGCATTTTGAAAAAGATAAAAAGCAAAATAAATTAACACATGAACATATCCAAAAGATAATCGATACTTACCAATATCGCAAAGAAGAAGATAGGTTTAGTCGTAAAGTAAGTTTGGAAGAAATACAACAAAATGACTATAATCTAAACATATCACGCTATATAAGTACGGCTTTGCCAGAAGAAGAGATAGACTTAAAGGAGGTTCATGATGATTTGATTGCTGTACAAAATGATATAGAACAAACTACAAAAGATTGTAATAAATTTTTAAAAGAGTTAGGTCTTGAGCCTTTATTTTGATGGGGTATTAACAAGCTCTTAGATTAAAAAGGAAGCGTAATGAAAAGCGATGAATTTTGCATGGTCATGACGACATATTTAGATGAAAATATTGGCAAAAAGATAATAAATTCTTTACTTTTAAAAAACTTAGCTGCTTGTATTCAGGTGCAAAATATTCAAAGTTATTATAGATGGAATGGGGTTATAAAATGCGATGATGAAAAATTGCTTTTGATTAAGAGTAAAAAAAGTTTATATGAAAAAATCGAAAAAGAGATTTTAAAGCTTCATGATTATGAAGTGCCTGAGATCGTTTGTGTGAGTATGCAAATGGGCTTTGAAGAGTATTTTAAATGGATCGATAAAGAGTGCGATAAGTAAAGAATGAAAAAACATTTTTAAGGAATAATATGAAAAATGAAAAAACTATAAAATGCCCAAGTTGCGGTGAAGTAATCGATGTAAATAAGATTTTATATCATCAGTTAGAAGATGAATTTAAACAAAAAAACTTACAAGAAAAAAAGAGATTTGATGATGAGATAGCACAAAAAAGAGTGGAGTATAAAAAGGCAATTGATAGCTTAAAGCAAAAAGAGGATTTCATAAAAGCCCAACAGCAAAAATTTGATGAAGAGTTGCAAAAGGCTACTAAAAATGCTTTAAAGCAAGAGAAAATTAAACTTACTAATGAACTAAAACAGCAGATTTTTGAAGAGCAAAAAGAGAGTATGGAGCTGCTTAAAAAAGAGTTAGAAACCAAATCAAACGAAGTAAAAGAGCTAAATCTTGCAAGAGCTAACATAGAAAAATTAAAGCGAGAAAAAGAGGAGATTGAGGCTAAGATAAAAGCTGATAGTGAGTTAGAGCTTAGTAAAAAAATAGCCCTTGAAAAAGAGAAAATCCAAAAAAACTTACAAGAGCAAAATGAACTAAAATTTAAAACTCAACAAGAGCAAATGGAGCAGTTAAAAAAGCAACTAAATGAGGCTCAAAGAAAAGCAGAGCAAGGAAGCCAGCAACTTCAAGGAGAAGTGCAAGAACTCGCAATCGAGGAGTATTTGGAGACAAAATACCCATTTGATACAATCGAAGAGATAAAAAAGGGTGCAAGGGGAGGGGATTGCATTCAAATAGTGCATACAAGAGAAGTGCAAAATTGTGGCAAGATTTATTACGAGAGTAAGGGGTGTTTTGGTAAGTGAGGTTTTGCCAAAAGAGTTAGATAGAATGGGTTTAGTCGATGGTATTTGGGTTTGCACTTATGAAGAGTTTAAGGGGCTTAGTGCGGTTTTGAGAGAGGGCATAATAAAGATAAATCTAGCTAAAAAATCAAACGAAAATAAAACCGATAAAATGAACCTACTTTATAATTATTTAACTAGCACAGAATTTACCATGCAAGTAGAAGCTATAGTTGAGGGTTTTACTCAAATGAAAAGCGACCTTGAGAGCGAAAAACGCTCCATGAACAGAATCTGGAAACAAAGAGAAAAACAAATCGAAAAAGTTCTTGAAAATACCATTGGCATGTATGGAAGTATAAAAGGAATAGCGGGTAATAGTGTGGGAAGTGTTAGGGCTTTAGAGTTAGGGTTTGAAGAGGACAAGAATAATAAAAATGAAGAAATTGATTGGTAGGTAAAAATAATGATGGAGCTAGTAGTTATGTTTTAAACAAATGTTTGATATAATATTTGCTACATTATGTAAAAACAAGGATAAAATATGGGTAATGCAATGATTTTGGTTGAGCTGAAAGATTTAAAATTGGATTTAGAAAATCCTAGATTGCCACAATCTTTTCAATCAAAAGAGCTAGATGAAGATTCAATAATAAATTGGATGCTAGAAGATGCTTCTATTATTGAGCTGATGTTGGCAATTGGACAAAATGATTTTTTTGTAGGGGAATCATTACTTATTATTGAGGATGAAAAAGATAGCGGAAAATATATTGTGGTTGAGGGCAATAGGAGATTAACTTCATTGAAACTTTTGCAAAAACCTTCTTTGGCAAAAATTCATACAAAAAAAATATCAAAGGTTATGGAAGAAACACAATTTCGTCCAACTAAAATTCCTTGTATAAAATTTGATAAGCGTTCAGAAATTTCACAATATTTAGGATATAGACATGTAACAGGCGTAAAGTCATGGGGTATGCTTGAAAAAGCTAGATATTTGTACTCTTTATTGTCTACATTACACTCTTCTATACTTAATGAGCAAGCTCGTGAATTAGCTAAAAAAATTGGAAGTAGAAGTGATTATGTTAAAAGGGTTTTAGTGAGCTATGAGATATATAAAATTGTTCAAGATAATGGATTTTATAAAATCCCAAAACTTGACGATACAACGATCCATTTTAATTATTTTGCAGATTCTTTGCGTCATGAAAATATATCAAATTTTATTGGTGTCAATCTGGATAATATGAATCCTTTAAAAGATATTTCTCAAAATAATTTAGAAGTATTAACTAGATTATTTTTTGAAAAAAATAGTCAAAATAAAAGTAGGGTGTTGGGTAATAGTGATAATCTCACGAAGCTTAATAAAATATTTTCTAATGAAGAAGTAAAAGAAAAATTTTTAAATGGATTAACCATTGATGAGGCTTATACTCTTGTAGAAGTTGATTCTGATACTTTTCATAATGAATTACTTAGTTCTATGAGAAACCTAAAAAGAGCTCTTGGCTATATACATCAGATAAAATCCCACAATAGTTCAGATATAGAAACATTAAAAGAAATTGTTGAGCTTTGTAAAATTATTAGGAATTCTATTCAAAACAAAGAAGATGATTGGGGACTTTAAAATGATCAAAAATATTGATAAAGTTCCAAATCAGTCATATTTTAATGCTCATTATTTTTGTGATTATATTGAATTGTTGGCTTTAATTAATAATGACTTGATATCTGTAAATGATGTATATGATAGATTTTTAGAAGATGAAAATATACATATTCCTGAAAATACTAGTGATGCAGATTTGGGAAGCAATGCCTCTATAATCTATGATGAATGGGAAAACAGAATAAAAGAATGGTTTTACATCTTAGAAATAAGAAAAAGTGTTTTTAATAGTTTCTACCCTTTTATTGTCGCAAACAACACTCTTAAACTTGTGTCTAATCTATCTTTTAAACATAAAATATACTTATTTCTTCTATTGAGTTCAAATCAAAATTATATGCAAAATAATAATCAGTTGACTTCTGATTTTGAAGAATTATCTTTGAATGCATTAAGGAGTTTTTTACCTAATACCGCATTGTGTTATAGATTTGGAAAGTCTGTATTAAGAGGTAAATATACTGGACATATTACAGCAAAAATAGATAAGTTGGCTAAGGATTTAAAATATGCTACAAAATATCAAGAGCATTATTTTTCAAAAACAGATAATGGTGATGGTGGTTTAGATTTGGTATCATGGATTCCTTTTAAAGGAGATGAAAATCAAAATAACATTCAAGTATATCTATGTCAATGTGCTACAGGTAAAGAATGGTATAAAAAACAAAATGATATAGATAAATTTATTGATAATTATATAGATTTTAAAACTCAGGTTAATTCAGTAATATTTATACCATTTGATAATAGAAACGCAGATAGAATGTATAATGAAGAAAAAGAAATTAAAAAAAATATTCTCTTTGACAGGATTAGATTATTGTATCTTTTAGAAGATAAAGAAGATACAATTAGTAAACTAAAATCATTTCAAATTGTTGATGAAATCATTGAATTTGAGGAAGACATTGTTTGAAAATATATCGCATTTTAAATTAAATTTATTGATTTTAATTAACTTAATTTATGGTTTTGTTATAATTTATTTGATAGAATAGTGGTTCGCAGAATAGATCTAATCTCAATTGATGATTTAAGTCTTATTATTCATATTTTTAAACACATGCTAAAAGGGAGCATATTGCTACACAAAGTTTATCCTGAAAATTATAATTCATCTTATTTTATTATTGACATTAGAACTACTCAAGCATATTTAAATGGACATGTTAAAGACGCTATTAATCTTAAAACATATAATGAGATTCGAGATTTTTTGCTTACACAAAATGATTCAATAAAGCCGCTTTTATGTTGTTTTGCTTCCACTAGGGCAAGAGATATGGCAAAAAAATTATCAGACGAGTTTGATATAAGTTATCTTGATGCTAATCTTCTTGAGCTTCAAAGCGTAGTTGAATTTGAAAGCATCAATGATGAATTTATCTTAAAGATTAATCGTACAAAAGAAGAAATTTATCGTAGATATATAGAACAAAAAAAAGCATGGATAGTAGCTTTTAGTGGCGGAAAAGATAGTACATGTGTTTTGCAGCTTATGTATGAAATGATTTGTCAGCTTCCAAAAGAAGATCTGAATCCGACTTATGCAATAGTATCAAATACTCTAGTCGAAGCTCCTGTTGTAGATAAGTATTTGGTTGAACTAGTAGATATTATAAATATGGATGCAAAAAAAAAGTCTTTGCCATTTGAGGTTATTTTAGTTGAACCAGAACAAAAAGAGCAATTTTGGGTGAATTTAATAGGTAAAGGATATCCTAGTCCAACTAGAACTTTTAGATGGTGTACTGATAGGCTTAAGATTCGTCCAACTCAAAGAGCAGTAGAAAAATTAGTCTCAAAACATAAGTCAGCAATTTTAATGTTAGGTGTGAGGAAAAGTGAAAGCTCCAATAGACAGAGAAGCATAGAGAAACGAGAGCTTAGTGAAGATGGTTTTAATAAGCATGATTTTTATCCAAATACTCTCATTTATAGTCCTATTGTAGATTGGACGCTTGAGGACGTATGGGGTTATCTTACACTTTTTAATCCAGCCCCATGGGGCGAATCTCACATGAAGCTTTTTTCACTTTATGCTAAGGCAAGTGTTGATGAATGTCAATTTATACTAGACAAAAACCAATCATCATGTGGCGGAAGTCGTTTTGGTTGTTGGGTTTGTACTCTTGTAAATGAAGATAAATCCATGCAAGGTTTTATAAAAAATGGAGAAGAGGGATTAAAGCCACTAAATGAGTTTAGAGATCTTATAAAAGATATGAGAGAGGATAGGGCGTGGAGAAGTGATTTTCAAAAAAATGGCAATTTTAAACCAGGACCTTTTACAAAAGAAGCTAGAATGAAAATACTTAGAGCTTTACTTAATGCCGAATTGGAATATCGTATTTATAATGATGAATATCTTATAAGCGACGAGCAATTAAAATTAATAGCTTCATGTTGGAATGAAGAGTTTGATAGCGAGCAAATGTGTTTACAAATAGCAAAGGAGTTTGGAAGAATGGAAAATGTTAAATTGACAAATCATAAGATACTTCATGAGGAGATTTTTGAAGAGGGAGATTTTTTAAATTTCAGTGAAGTTCAAAAAAAACTTTTAAAGTCTATTGTAAAAGATGTTATTCATGAAAGCAATAATGCAAATGACGATTATTATAATATAGTCAAGAAATATATTGATGATGCAACCATGAAGATAAAGGATGAAGTATGACTTTTTATAACAAAATAATTATTTGCAATTTATATTCATATTATGGAACTCAAGTTGTTAATTTTAAATCAAAAGAAGATAAAAATCTATATCTTATCTACGGGGATAATGGATTTGGAAAAACAAGTTTTATAAAATCTTTAAAACTTTTATTTAAAGGCACTCCTTTTTCAAAAAGTCAAAATATTTTATTTGATGGTAGAAGTTTAGAGGGAAGATTTTTTTTTGGAAGAGAAGGTTCTACCAATGAGGGACTTTTCAATAAAAAAGCAGTTTATGAAGATAAGAATGAGTTTTTTATAGAACTTCATTTGGTTTATAACGATAGAGAAATTACTATTAAAAGGAAGTGGAAAGTTTATCCCAACATCAAAGAGACATTGAGCTTTATAGACGAAGAAAATGAGTACTATGGAAATATGGCTCAAGAAAAAATAAATCAGATTTTACCTCAATCTTTTGTTGATTTTTTTATATTTGATGGAGAAGAAATAGGAAAAATGGCTGAAGAGCTTCGAGGAGAATTGAAAAGTAAAATTCAAGATATTTTAAATATTAAACCACTAGACAAAGCAATAAATCAAACAAGAAAGTTACGGAGAGATTATGCTGCTAAGAGTATGTCAAATCAACAAAGTGTAAATGAATTAAAGGCAAATGAACATAGACTAGAAGAAGCTAGGTCTAGCTTGGAATTATGCAAAGAAAAAATCAAAAGTCAGTCTAAAATCTTAAAAGATGAGAAAGAAGCTCTAAGGAGAGAGGAAGCAAATAAAGAAGAAATTTTGCAAAATAAAGGCGAGAAAATGGGAAGATTGCAAACTGAACTTAAATATTGCGAAGAAAATTTAAACGTTGCAAAGGAAGGTTTTTTGCAAAACTCTCATGCTATATTGTTTTTAAATCTTAATGTGTTTTGTCAAGAAATAATAGAAAAAATTCAAATTAATCAAAAACGCAATAATATAAAATCAAAACAGCTACAAAATATAAAAGATGATTTTTCAAAAAAATTGGCTGAAAAACTTCATAAGAAATTAAACAATATAGATTCGTATGATTTAAGGGATATAATTATAGAATCTTTTGAAGATATTATTAAGCAAGGTGATAATGATGAATTTGCAGATTTTGAATTGAATGGACTTGATATTAGGCTTGAAAATGCTCTCAAAGAAGCATTGAAACTAGCAAAGAATATTTGTAATATACAAGAATTATCAAGTTCATATGTAAATACGCAAAGAAGACTAAATGAACTTATTGATGAGAATAATGATGTAGACATACAAAAACAAGAAGAAGAATTGCAAAACTTACAACAATCAATAAAAAAACATGAAAAAGATCTTGAAGCTTTTGAGCATGATGAAAACAATCTAAATCGTGCAATGCAAGAATATGAAGAAAACATAGAGCATCTTACCAATAGTATCCAAAAAGATAAAAGACTCTCTAGGCAGATGGAGCTTTGTGAAAAAGTATATGATGGTTTAAAAGCCTACAAAGATACATTAATATCGAAGCTATTAAACGAACTTAAATATGAGATTTTAGCCAATTACAAACTGATTATTTCTAATGACAATATTGACTGTATCGAGGTAGATGATAAATTTTCTATAACTCTTAAAGGTATTGATGGTAATGAAATTTCAATACAAAGTCAATCAGCTGGACAAAAGCAAGCTATAGCTATTGCTATATTTTGGGCATTATCTAAACTTTCGCATCGAGAACTTCCACTTGTAATAGATACTCCATTAAGTAGGATAGATAAAACAAATAGAAAAAATATTATTGAAAATTATTATTTTAAAGCTTCAAATGAAGTCATTATTTTACCCCATTCTGGCGAATTTGATGCTTATGAATATCAAATTGCAAAAGACCAAATAGCTCAAAGTTTTATTATTACAAATTCAGCTCAAAGAAATAGTTCTCAAATTGTGCCAAAAAATATGAAAGATATTATAGGAGAAATATAATGGCAAGCAAAATATATACGACTTCAAAAGAAGAATACCTAATAGACAACATTAGAAAAAATGGACTCGAACTTAGTAATTTACCTAAATATATTATTTTGCGATTAGCTATAAATATTTCATTTACCTTAAGTTATAAAGCATTAAATGATATATTTTATCAAGAACATGTTTTGAATTTTGAAGAACAAAAAAAAGGTTCAGAATATAACCTAGAACAGGTAACAGGCAAGGGAACAAAAGGTGCTGAAAATTATGATGAACTTTTAAGGATTATGTTTTTTGTTAGGCACAAAGATGAAAAGTTGGATTTTAGTGATGATGATATTTTTTGTAATACATTAAAAAAATATATCAATCGCGGACTTTATGAATTGGATAAAATTTATAAAAATCAAGATGATTTTTATCAATTGCTTATAGATACTTTTAAATTAAATCAGCTTCAAAATATGAAAGATGAAGCTTATGATATAGAGTATACAAAGCCAGATTTGTCATCTTACTTAAAGCAGCTTGATATTGATTTTGATATAATTAACCAAAGTGAAGCTTTGCACGAGGATTTATATAAAATACGCTTAAAAACCCAAGATGATATAAAAAGATTAGAAAAAAATTTAGATACTTTTTCTTCTCAATTTGGATTACATGGAGAAGCACATATGCAGCGTATTTTGGGGGAAAGTATGTGTTATTGTGTAGCATTGCCAAGGGAGGCTAAATTATGGAGAAAATTTGGTAAAGATGAATTTTTATATGATATTAAAAATGCTACTATTAAAGATCAAAAAATCATTGCTTATGCTGGTAGAGATTTAAATGAAAAAAGTGTATTTTTTGATATTGCACAAACTCCTCATCTTTTTGTTGCCGGTACTACAGGGAGCGGTAAAAGCACATTTTTGCATAGTTTAATACTTTCAATACATAAACTTCAACCAAAAGTAAAACTAATACTAATAGACCCAAAAAATGGTGAAGAGTTTGGTGTTTATGAAAATATAGATAAAATTAGAGTTTTAAAAGATGTTAGTAAGAGCAAAGAAGTTTTAGGAGATATCGTCGAAATGATGGAGCAAAGAACTGCTGGAAAGCAAGAAAAAACTCCATTAGTTGTGGTTGTGGACGAAGTGGCAGATTTGCTATTAAAAGATAAATCTTTACAAGAAAAAATAGTATCTTTAGCTCAAAAAGCTCGTTCAGCAAATATACATTTAATTCTTGCAACTCAGACACCAAACTCTGAAATATTTAGTCAAACATTAAGAGCAAACATACCTTCAAGAGTGGCATTAAAAGTTGTAAATTCTAGGGCATCATTGATTGTTATAGATGAAGTAGGTGCTGAAAATTTACTTGGAAGTGGAGAATTATATATTAAGCTTAAAACTGGCGAAAAACAAAAACTTATTTCTCCATTTTTAAGCCAAGAAGATATAAGAGAGTTATTGCATATTTTATAGTAAAAGTAAAAAGGAAAAACCATGAAATTATACGGCATAAAAACCTGCGGAAGCGTTAAAAAAGCGATGAAATTTTTTCATGAGCATAACATTGAGTATGAATTTATTGACTTTAAAACTGCTCATGTAGATGAAAAAGTTATAGAAAAGTGGCTTAAGCAAGTTAGTATCGATAAGCTTTTTAACTCCCGTGGGACGAAGTATCGCATGCTAAAACTAAAAGAGCTAAACCTCGATGAACAGGGCAAAAAGCAGTGGCTTGTTAAGGAAAATATGCTTATCAAAAGACCTGTGATAGAACATGAGGGAAAAATAATCGTAGCTTACAATGAGGAAGTTTATAAAAAAGAGTTTTTGTAGATGAAATTATACTTAAAAGTGTTAAAAGCGGTCAGTGGAAAAGCAAGGAAAATGTTGCCTTAAGGTTAAAAGAGCTTCAAAGTTATATAAAAAATCAAAAGAAAAAGGCAATCTCCATAAGAGTAAGCGAAAATGACATATACGAACTTAAGAAAAAGGCTTTGCAAAATGCCATGCCTTATCAAAACTTGATACAGATTTTAATCCATCAGTATGCGTCAAGTAAGATCAAATTGAAATTATAAGGAGTTTAGTTTTCACCTTTAAAAAGTGCTTGAAGTTTTAAAAGCTCTATTTTGCTATCAAAAAAATTACTAGTTGATATTTTGGAGCCAAAATCAAACTGATTTAAGTCAATACTTCCGATTAGTTCTGGATTTTTCATGAGAGCTTGAAGTCCATTTTCTTTTCCCATAAGTTTAAAAAGCCAATCGTTTTTGCCATTGTTTGCCCCGTGAGAGTCATAATGAAGTAAAAAATCCTCAAAACTACCTTCATCTTTTTTGACAGCATTATATTGGGCATAACTAATACTAGCCATTGGGTCTAAAGCAAAAAGTGATGAGTTCATGAGTAATCCTCGTATAATATATTTATCAATTTACTAGATCAAATATGAGTAGTAATTTGATAGTTATTTAGACTTTGGTAGAATTTTAAATTGTTTTACTAAT
>PDWI01008260.1_pt1 | contig 12320 bp, 8 predicted proteins | sample 1430891 | NCBI WGS metagenome assembly PDWI01 (sample SAMN01162508, study PRJNA174530) | Oral metagenome, whole genome shotgun sequencing project. | biome: Marine environment; feature: Marine mammal; material: Swab sample of the gingival sulcus; isolation source: swab sample of gingival sulcus...
GTGCAACCATATCGTATTTTGGCGTAAGGACATCAACGATTTTGCCCTTACCTTCGTCGCCCCATTGCAAACCAAGCAATACATCTACTTTCTTCATTTCTTTAATCTATTGTATTCTTTGTTAGTATTCAAATAAACAGTCTCTTGACGAGCAAGATGTCTCATTTTGTTACAAGCCAAAATGCCACAACTACAAATATACTTATTTTTGCGTAGCGAATAAAGCAAATGCCTTAATTTTAATGGCTTATTCTAGCATAAATTTTTTAAGAACTTAGCTTTGCAGCAAAATGAAGATGTTTGTTTTAGGCTTCTTGCTTTTGAGTGGAAAAAGTTTAGCGGAAAACTTTTCAAAACTTAGCGCTAAACTCTCAAAAGTTTTCCCATAAAGTCAAATGAGTTTTCCCAATAACTTTTTTGACTAAGAAAAAGGGATTTTTCTTTTGCTGCGTTTCTCCTTTAATAACAAGAGGATATGTCAATGAAATCGACATATCCTCTTAGTCCTTGTAATTTAATCTTTAGTTGCTTATTTACGCTTGAAGTGCAGGCGTAGAGGTGTCCATTCCATACTTCCCATCATTTCGTAGAGCGTTTTCCAGGTTGGCGTATCTGCAGTCGTTGGTTCGAAATCAGCCAAGGTGCACTCCAGAATCTCTTGATCGTTCTCGTCTTTAATCAAGCGGAAATCAACGAAGGCAGGTCGTTTCTTCGTTTCACTTCCAGAGAAGAGAACATTGACGCCTTCAGTCTTATACCTCGTGAGTGTAATCTTCTCATTGTTTCCCTCTTGCAAGTGATCCTCTCTGCTTGAGTCAATCTGAAGTTCACATTCATTAGTGAAGAAGTTCTTCAGCTTACCTGTTAGCGTAGGCGTTAATTTATACTTAAAGGTATCTCCCTCAAGCTTTATCTCATCACCAGCTTGTACATCAAGTAATTCATTAAGCTCGATGCCGAAGTAATTGTTCGGATCCATTAACCAGTCTCCATTAGCTATCTTTGTAAATTCCCAATTACCGTTTATGTCAATAGGACCTTTGATGGTAATCGTTATCTTCTCATTGTTACCAGGGGCAAAGCCGTCCCTATCAGCAAAGCGAAGAATAATCTTATCCTTGCCATCTTCTTTCTTGAGGAACTTAACTTTGAAAATACCTTTATTACGCTTGCGTGGGACTATCGCTTGAGCATCATCAAGTAAGTCAAAGTGCTCTCCGAGTACAGCCGTCGAAGCAGGATCAACGACAATGCCAAAGCGACTCTCAGTCTTCAATCTATATTTGCCCCCCTTGATGGCTTCAATATGAATGCCAAAAGCACCCATAAATCCAAGTTCCCCTTCAGTCTGGGTGAAGTTAAGTAAGAAGCCGTCTTTGCCTAAGAGATTAAGCATACAGTAGTTTTTCAGACCAATTTCATAGCCTGCTGGCGCTTCTCCTAAGGAAATCTGCACTTTCTTAGGGTTTTCGCTCAATTCCCCCTTACGTTTAATCTCTAAGAGAGCAGACGTTTCCCCTGCTTTGAGCAGAAAAGCACTGTTTTCTAGCTCAAAGTCTTCGTTGAGCTTAGCTTCCCCAGTGAAAGTAACTGGCACTGTGAGGTCTGTCTTTGGTGCTTCCTGAGCAGAAAGCTTAATTGAAACCTTCTTTTGCCCAAGTGTATAATTGAGTTGTTCAATCGTAAGCTGAGGTAAGTGCTTGATAGGCTCTTCCTTGGAGTCGCAGGAGCAGAAAAGCAAAATACCCATCAAAGCCGTTATGATTCGTTTCATTGGATTATTGTTTTGCGTTTTCATATTCTTCTTTTATCTTTTGTTCTTTCGCCTTATCTTCGGCTGTCATCGCCTTTGGCTCTGGAAGTTTATAGATTCTATTTGCACTCTCCTGCTTCTTAATCGGAGGCAGGTCGTCGTACTTCTCACAGGAATAGAGCATAGCCATTAAAGCTAGTAACACTATCCTTACGAGGTGCATTCCTTGTTTTTTTGATATATTCGTATTCATCACTTTAATTGTTTATTCGGTTGTAAAATCATCGTAACCAGCATTCTGCTTTAGTCCTGAAATCTTGACGTCAGTAGGTGGAAGCGGATAGGTATACATATAAGGTAGTGTCGTGAAGACTTGCTCCTTATATAGCACTGAAAATTCTGGCTTTCCATTGCGTTTAAGCTCAAAGAAGCGATCGCTCTCAAGGATAAATTCCTTGCGACGCTCTTGAAGTATCGCTGCAATCAGAGGCGTAAGCGCTTCGCCCATTGCATCTTTTGTGATTAATTCATCAGCCTCTGAGCTTGTCAGGTCTGCCATCGTGAGAAGTTGATATTCCTTAATGCGCTTGCTACGTAAATCATTCAAGGCTGTCAATGCTTCATCTTGGCGTGCAAGGTGGTACAGGCATTCAGCTTCAATAAGCTTAAACTCCGCTGAGCGAACACCACAGAAATATCCTTTCTGAATGATTAAGTTCTCATCTAACCACGAAGTGTAACGAATGTCATTCTTCTTGTCATTATCAGAGAATAGCTTCGTGTAGCGTAGGCTAACGGGACGTCCCTTGATTCTTGACATTGCATTATTAAGTTCAGAGTCATTTGTGACGATACGGTAAGCTTTGATGAGCTGATTGCCTTGCAAAGCTCCGAGCTTGGGATCAAACATTGCCTTATAGATGTCACCCTCAACAAGGGGGTGCTTCGTTGTGATTTCTTGTGTAATAGGCAGAGCTTTTGCCCAGTCTTTTGTCCAGAAATACAGACGTGCTAGATAGGCTTTGCAGACATCTTCCGTGAATCTGTATAGCTCGTTTTCGTTCTTCAGTGCAATTGCTTCCTTAAGGTCGGACTCAATAAGCGTAATGAGCGCTTTTAATGAACTACGTTTGGGGCGAGCCTCTAAGTCGAATGTTGTAACCAAAGGCATTCCCAACTGCTTATCTAGCTCGGCAGGCTTCGGACTATCACAGTATAGACGCATTAGCTGATAATAAGCAACAGCACGTAGTGCATAGGCCGTTGCCTTTACTTCTCTATCAGCTTTAGTACCCTTGTCTTCAATCCCTTCAAGAACGATGTTACAATCACGGATAAGCTGATAATTATCTGCATAAGGCGTATAGGCTTTTGCTGAACCAACGATGTCGCCTACATAAGTCTTGAGCGAGCGTCCTGCAGACAGTGTGAGAGATGTCTCAAAATCATCGCCACAAGCTCCGTCCCATTCATTGGTTAAATAAGCATTGCCTAGAAGATAGTTGCTTTTGCCAAAATCTAAGGCATTTAGGTCGTTGTGCAAAAGTGCCGAGAACTCTTCCGTAGTCTTAGGAATAGTTCTACCATAGGGCTTTATATCGAGATACTTCTTACACGAAGAAAAAGTCATAAATGACAGCAGTGTTAAGAAGTATAGTGCTATTTTTTTCATATTACATCTATATTTAATCATTAAAATCCAATAGATAAACCACAAGAATAAGTTCGAGGAATTGGATAAGTAGCTCCAGGGCTTTCTGGATCTAATCCGTCGTATGAACTTATGATAAAGAGGTTGTTTGCCATCACTGAGAAGCTAACTGAATTGAGGCGTAATACCTTTTTAGTCCAATCACTATCAAGCGTGTAGCTAAGGCTCATTGAACCGAGCTTAAAGTATGACAAGTTCTGCAAACGAGATGCCCTCGTGATATTGCTACTGTTTGGCACGTAGTTATCTAAGCCTAAGTACTTACCGTGGGCATCAATGATGCGTGGGTGAGCATCTGTTCGAGGATTCTCCTCAGTCCAACGGTTGGTAACATCTTTATTGACATTCAGATGATGTATGTAGAGGTCATTTTCCACTGTTGGGACATATTCAATTCTTTTTTTGTCTAAACTGCCGTGACGTGCTGGATAATTGAGGTTATCCGTTACCTTAGCTCCCATAGAGAATGAGCCGCCTACATAGAAATTGAGGTTTTTATAAGATAAACTCATTGAGTAACCTCCATTGTATGGCGCAGAAGATGTGCCTAGGTAATAGAGGTAATTCTCTGCTCTATTGCGGTCTGCAGGCGTCTCAAGTACAGCATCAGGGCGAGGCTCATAGCTGTATATCCCTAGCTGAGGATCAATGCCTCTAACCTTCCCACTGAATATAGAGCCTAGAGGATAGCCCTCGTAGAAGCCATTGTAAACTCCTGTGATTGGAGGATTGTAGCGTAAGAGCTTATTTTGATTATAAGCAAGGTTGGCAGATGCCGAGAGACGCCAATCTTTTGTTTGAATTAAGCGCGCACTCAACTGTAGCTCCAGCCCTCTATTCTGTAGCTCTGAGGTGTTGAACTTCTGATGTTTGAAGCCTGTTGATTGTGCAATTAGAATGTCAGACACTGCATCGTAAGTATGACGGTCGTAAAATTCCGCCGAGAAGTGAATGCGTTCGTCCCACAATCCTAAAGCTAAGCCAAGCTTAAAATCTCGTGTCTTTTCCCAACGTAGGTGAGGGTTCGGCGCATTCTTAATCCAGCCCATACGGTAGTAGTCCGTATCAGTCTTACGGAAGTCGTGATGATAATCCATCACCAATTGTGGATAAACACTCCTGTTGATATTACCAGTGTAGCCAACTGCTGAGCGAAGGCTCAGGCTACTGATGACATTCTCTAAAGGTTGCATAAAGCTCTCTTTGTCAATGTTCCACGAAAGCCCAAATGAGCCCGTAGGATTGAATTGTTCTTTACTTCCGAAGTTGTTAGAACCATCAATACGAGCCGTTAGACTAGCGACATAACGTCCATCATAGACGTAGTCCGTCGAGAAGTAGAACGATGCAAAAGCAGTTTCACGAATGGAATGTCCATTCATCGCATCCATCAGTTTAGCATAAGCTTGCAACTTACTATAATCAATCGCCGTGCCTTCGGGATAAATTGGCATTGCAGAGTTCCCTGAGATAGGGTCGTAGCCATAACGCTTAGAGTAGATACTCTTTGCATAATGCCCGCGAATTTCCGAACCTAAGAGGGTATTTAAATAATGCTTTTTGTCAAAAGTCTTATTAAAGTGCAATTGTCCGCGGAGTGTATAGTTCAGATTATAAGCCGAATTCTCTGAAATTGAACTATAAACACGCTGTGTAGCGTCATCTTCAAAGGGTCTATCCATCCAAGCTGCGAAGGAGTTCTTATCTAAGAAATTCTCTCCGTTATTTGTAACGTACCCATAAGATGCCAAACCTTCAAATCTGAGGTCTTCAGTTATTTTGTAATCAATGTTTGCAATTGCGGTAGCTGTTAGATTCTTCGTCTTGCTACTCGTTAATTCTAACTCACGAAGAATGTTGAACCCATTTGGCGGAATCGTATTGTCATACTCCCCGTTTGCCTTCTTAAGCATACGGTAGGTGTTGTCAGGCGCATAGCTGCCATCGTCATTGTATGGGCGCTCATAAGGGTTCGCAAAATAAGCATAAGAGAAAGGATCAACGTAGAGCGACGCAGAATGAGAGTTTTGCATTGCTAAATCAACACTGAGGCGAGTTTTTAGTCTATCGCTATGCTTCATATCTAGCTTAGCACTTACATTATAACGCTTGTAATTGTCATTCTGTAAAAGCCCCTTATTATCGGAATAGCCTAAAGATATGTAGAATGTATTGCGCGCAGAACCTCCTGACATTGATAGATAATGACTTTGAGAGAGGCTTGAACGAAAGATTTCGTCAAACCAGTCTGTCGTCTGTGCTCCTAAACGAGCAATTTCATTGTCTTGTTGTTCCTTTGTCCAACCATTGTACTGCCCATAGCCTGAGCGTATCATACCAACTGCTCCAATGACAGGGTAGTCTTTGCCAGCAGCGAAGCCCTTGGCTGAGAATTCGTCCCAAAGCTCTTGCTCCCACGCCAGTTTTTCTTGTGCGTTCATCAGAGAAATTGAGCGAGGAGGTTGGGTAACCATTGACATATTAGATGAATAATTAAGAGATATTTTACCCGATTTCCCGCGCTTGGTCGTAACAACGATGACGCCACCAGCAGCACGAGAACCGTAGATTGCTGCAGCAGAAGCATCTTTTAGAACCGTAATAGATTCGATATCATTAGGATTAATTCCTGAAATCCCATTGGTGAATATATCGCTGAAATCTTTAGATAAAACCTGAGCTTGAGATATTTGAGGAATGTCTCTTTGCAAGGCAACGCCATCAACCACCCAGAGAGGATCAGCATTCCCTGATATAGTATTCGTCCCGCGAATGCGAATCTTAGCTGTTTCTCCAGGGCGTCCAGAGATTGTTTTGACATCAACCCCTGTTAATTTTCCTTGAAGAAGTCTATCTAAGTTAGCCGTTGGCGAGGTCTTCAGGTCTTTTGTCTTAATGACCGCAAGTGAACCCGTTGAACGTCTCTGCGATGTTGTACTATAACCAGTTACGACAACTTGGTCAAGGAGAGACGTCGCTTCTTTGAGCATAATTTGCCCTTTTAAGGCTTTATGGATTGTCAGTTTCTTTGTTTTCATTCCGACAAAAGAAATGACAATCTGGTCACCTTTTTCTACCCATAGATAGACACGACCTTCTAGGTCTGCCATTACTCCTTGTTTTTTCGTCTTGACTTGAACCGTTGCTCCTGAAAGAGGAGAATGCTTGCTATCTACAATTTGTATTTCGACACGAAGCATTCCCTTGCGAGGAGGAGTCTTGAGCTTTTGTCCCAATAGTAATTGTAGAGGGAAGCTTATCAAGACAAATAATAATAATGTTTTGAATTGTTTCATATCCCAATTATTTATCGATGGTTAATAATATCTATGTCATTAAGCTTTAAGCCTAATAAGTTCTTGCCAAAGTAATAGCGTATTAAGTTTTGGTAGTAGGGTGAATCCAAATCGTGCCGTGCTGAAGGGAAAAGGAAATAGTCAAAGGCTTTCCCAGCTTTGATAAGCGCATTTGCCATACGTACAGTATTACCCATTGGCACGTTTTTGTCCATATCTCCGACTGCAAGCATCAGCTTCCCTTGTAAGTTCTTTGCGAGCTCAATGTTTGTTGGTATTGGAGTTGAACCGTGAAAAACTTCGCCCCACCAATTGATGTAAATGTTGTTGTCGTGATTGCCCGAAGCCGCGAAGCCTACCTTATAGAAGGCTGGATAAGTGCACATCGCAGCAACCGTTTGAAAAGCTCCGCCCGAATGTCCATATATCCCAATCCTATTAAGGTCAATAGGGTAAGTCTTCGCAAGTTGTTCAATGCAATACTTATTGTCTTCAAGGGGGTAGTCTCTTAGATTGCCATAACCATAACAATAGAAATCCTTCCCTCTTAGAGGAGATGATCCACGCGAAGCGATATTTAAGACAAAGCAACCCATATTAGCCAAAGTTTGATTGCCGTTGTCATCAATAGCAAATTTGCGAGGTACAAGGTCTGTCTGTGGTCCTGGATAGACATTTGTAATAAGAGGATAAGCTTTGTTCTTGTCGTAATTATATGGGGTATAAAGAACTCCATATAGCTCCGTCTTATTATCTTTAGCTTTCAGCCTGACTAGTTTAGGTGCTTGCCAGCCTACTCTTTCAAGGACATTACGATTAACCTTGGCAAAAACCTTCGCTTTCTTAGGCTTATCAACACGACCGACTTTCCAATGCGTCGGCATATCCATTCGGGAATAGCTATCAACGAAGTATTCTTTACTAGGTGAAAGCTCTAATTCGTGCTGTGCATTCTCAGGAGTAAGGAGGATTTGTCTGCCACCCTTGAGCTTTGTTTTATAGTAATGTCTATAATATGGGTTGTGTCCTTGCTCTGCTCCATAAGCTGCAAATATCATTGTCCCTTTCTTCTCATCAAGGCTAATAATCTTGCCAGCAACTATTGTCTTTCCCTTTGTGAGGCGACGAATAAGCCTTCCGTCCTTATTATACAAGTAATAGTTTCCTCGTCCGGTGCGTTCACTCCACCAAATAATTTGCTCGCCACCTCTGATCAGCTTGTAATTAAAGAGTGAGAGGTTAATGTGTGGTTTAATTTCCTCTGTAATAAGTAGCTGAGGCTTGAAGCCTTTATTTAGGTCAATAAGGAATAGTTCTACTTTAGAGCCAATGCGTGAGCGACGAGTATAATAAATCTTATTCTCGTCTTTTAATAACTTATAGTCAATATCCTCTTCTTCAATGTTCTGAGCTTTTTGGCTCTTCGTATCGTAACAGAATAGTTTGTACTTACGGCAGTTTTTATCTCCAGCTAAAGGCATTTTGAAGGTTTTCGTCTTTGGTCTATCTGCAAGCCAATCAATAACAGACATTTCTCCGACTTGACTATCGTCTCGTAGGATTACGACATATTTATCTCCCCACCATTGACCTCTTGCATTCTTTCGACTTAGCTTTGTTCTATGATGATAGGCATAGCTTACCCCCTCTTTGCCATCAAAAGTTATCTGCTTAATGTCTTTTGTTTGCTTTTGCTGTATAAATAAGTTATATCCTTTAGTCAGTATGTCGTAGTTCGCTTCCTTTGATTTACCTCCTTTTTTTATAGGTGAAGAATGCGTGCTACGCCCATTATTCTTATGCAAACTAAGCTGCGCTTTGGCTCTATCATAATCAAAGAACTTCCCATTGACCTTAAAGTAAAATCTCTGGAATTGTTCGTCTGAAAAGGTTACACCATAATAATTAAGCTGATTTGGATTTATTTTTTCTCCAGTCAGCTGTTTGTATTGCTTTGCAAAGTCTTGCATATTAGAGATAAGCACCTCTTTTCTTCCGGTCTTAGCATCGCAGAGGTAAAGCCTTCGTTCTCCTTGAGAATTTGTTGTTTGATAATAAAAGTGTTGCTTATCCTCTAACCAATGTGGATATACAAAGTACTTTTTCACATAAGGGTCTAGGTGTTGGGCAGAAGCTTGTTCGATTTTTGCCCAGTCAAGCCCTTTTTTCTTGGCCATAAGCTCTTTTGCTATTTGCACTGCTTTGAGAGCATCAACACAGCCTGCCCTAGGAGTCTTTTCTCCTTTTAGAGGTCTTGCCGATTTAACCAAAATTTCTTTGATATCCTTTGCTTTAAGCTCAGGGAAGTATGCTCTGAGTATTCCTGCAATACCTGATACAATGGGAGCAGATATGCTCGTGCCATTTACGGCGTTTTGTTTCTGCCCCTTCATCGTTCCCCAAATCTGGACACCTGAGGCATACAGATCAACATACTTCCCATAATTAGAGAATTTAGCTCTTGCTCCTAAAGCATCTGTTGCCCCTACTCGGATATAATTGGGGTATGCAGCGTTTTTATTCATCAAGCCACTGGGATAGTAGGCTGTCTTATTGAGATCTTTGTTGTCGTTCCCAGAAGCGTGTACCAAAAGGACATCATTTTTCAGTGCATAGTCAAATGCTTCTTGTACTAGGTTCGGCTGTGGAGAGGTATATTTCCCGAAACTTAGATTGATGATTTTCGCACCATTATCAACTGCATAGCGAATAGCAGATGAAATATCTTTGTCGTATTCATCTCCTTTGTCAGGGACAATCCTCAAAATCATCAGTTTTGCTTCAGGATATATGCCTCGCACTTCGTGATTGATTAGCCCTGCTCCTGAAATGACACTTGCCACGAAATTGCCGTGTTCCAAGCCCTGACTATTAAGCTTATTATTTCCATAATATCTGTCACCGCCCTTTGTCATATCATCACCTAAGAGCGTACGCTTATCCACTTCGTCTTCAATACTTTTTAGACGGCTTTCAATTAGTTCTAGGCGAGCTGTTTGCCTTGCTTTAACTTTAGTCCAAAGACTGCTCGTGTCAGCACGCATAATGTTGCTGATAATAATTTCAACCTCTTCTTCCAAGACTTTGTTTTGATTTGGCAAGTGCATAAACTGCCTAATTGTAAGTTTGCTCACATCAAGCTGAGGCTCACGCCTTAAGGTAGAGTCAATTCGATTAAAACTCTGTTGCTTGCGTCGCTCCAAATCACGGAGTTTGAAGTAACTATCAATGTGAGCCTCTCGGCGCATCCTTCTATAATACAGATAGCCTTTGTCTTGACTATCTTTGGGATAGTCTTTATACTGCTTATGCAGGCGCTGAAATTCTCGAAACTCTTGTGTCCCTACAGATGTTAATTCTAGCTTTCCGTCAGCAGAACCCAAGAAATTCCAGCCATACATATCGTCAATGTAACCATTTCTATCGTCATCTTTCCCCTTAATCCCTGTGAGCCATTCTTTTTTATTTGTCCAGAGAGCAGGGCGCACCTCTTCCGAATTCAGGTCAATACCTGAATCAAGGACTGCGATGATAATTTTTTCGGGCTTTATACCTGTTTGTTCTTTTAGGTAACTTAGGGCTTTGTCTGAATTTGTGCCTTGCTGTTGTTTGCTATAGTTTCTGTGCCAATTCTTAACACTAATTGTATCTGTTTGTGCAAGGGTTTGTCCTAATAGTAAAAAGCTCGCGATAATAGTACTTCCAATTCTACGCATTGTAATTTCTTATTATATCTGGTTTTCTACAAATCTAGCTATTTTATTTATAAAACGCAATATTTCTACTGAGTTTGCGTTTTTAATCCGTTAAATTGACTTTTATTTCAATTGGTTTTGTTCCTTTTAGGGAATTGTTGCTCCCCAGAAAACAAAAATGCAGTAGCTCCGATAAGCTACTGCATTGTCTGTAAATATTAGAATTAGTTTATACTTCTAAGCCACGCCCTTTTGGGTCTTCGCCATACTCATTGCTATGAGGATCGCCATCGATACACATAAGTATTAGTAGAGCAATAGCTCCAAGAATAGGGATGAAAATTAGAAGGAACAACAAGCCACTTTTATCAGTATCGTGCAGACGACGTACTGTTAGACCTAAACCTGGGAGGAATGAGGCTATCCCAAAAATTAGATATAGCATGCCCGCGACACTTTTATATTTAGCGTATGGGTCAGTCATTAATTCATTTAGGTCAGTGGACAACGACATTGCATAGAAAAAACAAAGAACAATAATACTTTGAAATAAAGTAAAGCCCCAATACTCTTTACGTCTTGCACGTCCTTCAATGTTGAAGAAGTTTTGAGTAAAAGCTTCTTTCCAATAGGTAAATAAACTTTTCTCTTCCATAATTAAAACATTTTTTAGTATTTGTAAATTCGGTTTCTGCGACTAAATTAATGAAAATGTAATATAATGCAAAATTTTCTTCAGCTTTATGATTCTATTAAAATGCTGTATCAAAAGTATTTTGTATCTTTGTTAGAGATGAAGCAGTGGATATACATAATGATTGTTTACCTCTTGGGCTTGGCAGTGCAACCCTGTGCCGACACAGATTTCTTTGTGTCGGAGCGTTCTCTTGCGCAGAGCGAAAGCTTTGACGGGCATCACGACGAGGGGCAAACGCATCATCACGATCCTAACGAGGTTCACGAATGTAATCCGCTTTGCTTATGTGCTTGCTGTGGTGTGCAGGTCTTGCCAATGTCTGTTGCTAATCCGCTTCAGCCAAAAAGCCAAACGCATTATCGTAAGCTTTTCATCGCCAAAACATCTCAACTACAAGCCAAATATATCAATGATATTTGGCAACCCCCACAACCTTCTTTTTGCTAAGTAGAGGCGAGCCCTTCGGCTATTCTCTTTAGCTTATTCCTAATATAAGTGCTAATCCTTATAGGCATTTCTTGCGCCTATATGCTTGAGATTAGAGACTTATCCTCAAACTTGTTTTTTCCACTTCGTGGTGGACTTTTGTCCACAGCCGTATGGACTTTTTTCCATTCCCTTGTGGACTAAAAAGGTTTCCCAACGCTTTTTGGTGCTTATCCCAATCGCTTCTCAGTTTCTCCCCGAAGAAACTCTAGTTCCTTCCCAAAGAAATTGCAGTTTCTTCCGAAAGAAACTCGCAAGAACGAGGCAATCTCCCCTCTATGGGAGAGCTTAGAGTATTATTTTTTTTTGGTAGAGTGATGCCTTTCCCCTTCATTTGAAGGGGTGGCAGTGAGGGAGCAAAGCGAACGAGCTGACGGGGTAGTCCTTGAAGAAAAGTCTTCAGAGCAAATTTTTTATAAAAAACTACCCCATCTTGCACACTAGGTGTGCAATCCACCCCTTCAAATGAAGGGGAAAGGCTTAGCCCATTGTATACCAATGAAGAGAGATATAAAAGGTAGAACATTAAAAGAAGAAAAGAATGTTAGACAGAATAATACATTATAGTATAAAAAATAAGATATTCATTGCCTTGATGACGCTTGCTCTAGCCCTGTGGGGCATTTGGAGTATGACGCAGATAGACATTGATGCCGTGCCTGATATTACGAATAATCAGGTG
>PDWI01008261.1_pt1 | contig 12319 bp, 10 predicted proteins | sample 1430891 | NCBI WGS metagenome assembly PDWI01 (sample SAMN01162508, study PRJNA174530) | Oral metagenome, whole genome shotgun sequencing project. | biome: Marine environment; feature: Marine mammal; material: Swab sample of the gingival sulcus; isolation source: swab sample of gingival sulcus...
TTCTAGTTGAGCTTTCAAGAGACGGAAAGCAATAGCTGGCTCTGTAGTAGTACCGCTCTTAGAGATATTGATGATACCGAACTTCTTATCCTTCAAGAAGCTTGATAGTTCTGATAGATAATCTTCGCCGATGTTATGCCCTGCAAAGATTACTTGAGGGTTCTTATGCGTTGGCATATAAGCTTCAAAGCTATTGTTTAGAGCCTCTAGCACAGCACGAACGCCAAGGTAACTACCGCCGATACCAATACTAATAATATAATCACATTTAGCTCTAAGTCCTTTGGCTACTGCCTCAATTTCAGAGAATTGCTCTTCTGTAATTTCCTTAGGAAGGTTCAGCCAACCCAAGAAGTCGTTACCCAAACCAGAGCCTTGCTCTAGGACTTCATTAGCTGATTTTGCTTCCTTAATTAGTCCTGCAAGCTCTTCTTTGCTTACAAAGTTTTCAATACCCTTAATATCTAGGGAAATGTTTTGCTTATTATATTCCATTATATTTTGTTATTTGAATTTTAGACTTAATTGTTCAATAGCCTCTTGAATAGGCTTATCTTCATATACAATCTGATAGACAATTTCAGCAATCGGCATATCTACACCATAATGCTTATTGACTTCGTGGATACACTTACAGCCATAATATCCTTCCGCAGTCATCTCCATTTCCTTCTGAGCTCCCTTCACCGAATAACCTTCCCCAAGCATTGTGCCGAATTTACGATTTCGGCTAAAGTCGGAATAAGCAGTAACGAGCAAGTCGCCAAGATAAACGCTTTCGGTTACATTACGCTTAATCAAATGCACGATGTTGATGAAGTTATTCATCTCCGCAATCGCATTTGAAATCAGAACGCTCTGGAAGTTATCTCCATACTTCAAGCCGTTGCAGACACCTGCAGCAATAGCATAGACATTCTTAAGTACCGATGCATACTCTACGCCTACGACATCACGGCTAACGCTACAGCGGATATAGTCGTTTGAGAAAATTTGACTTAGCGAGCGAGCAAGCTTTATATCAAAGCAAGCAAGCGTTAGGTACGAACGTCTTTCTTTGGCAACTTCTTCTGCGTGGCAAGGCCCCGAAATGATACCTAATTGCCTTTTATTAACCTCCTTAACCTCTTCTAAGTACTCAGAAATAAGTAGATTGTCCTCAGGAATCATTCCCTTAACAGCATTGATGATAATCTTACTTCTTAGGATAGAAGCACGAATACGTTTCAGATAAGCACGTATATAAGGAGAGGGAACGCACAAGATAATGACGTCAGACTGACGAGCAAAGTCGTTAGCGTCAGACTCTGAATAGAAGTTGATACGCTCTATGTCAAAAGCGACAGACTTAAGGTAAGACGGATTATGTCCTAACTTCTGAAAGTCTTTGATTCGGCTGTTACTTCTTAAGCACCAGTTGATTGTTCCTTGATTAGCTAGGACTATCTTGGCAAGAGCTGTTGCCCAGCTCCCTCCTCCGAGAATACCTATTTTATATTTTGAATCCATAAGCCTTTCTTTAGTTAAAAGTTTTTTTTAGTTAAGAATTATGAGTTAGCAACAAGCTTGTTAGCTAATTCTCAATTCATAATTCTTAACTATATTAACTCCTAATTATTAACTCTTAATTCTCCTTACGCTCAATCCAAGCTTTAACCTCTTCAAGAGAGAGTGTAGGTAATTCTGCCTGTTTATATTTCTTTCTCACGTCCATTAGACTTTGGTGCAAGCGACCTGCTTTCTCTTCGCTTTGTAGAGCTTCGACTGTTAGGTAACCAATCTTATATAGAGCATAAACCCAACATTCAGGTACGCCTACAGCTAGGAAGTCTGCAACCTTATCTTTCTTTGGCTGTTTCTCAGGACGCATTTGAGGGAAAAGAAGTACTTCTTGAATGCTTTCTTGTTCTGTTAGGAGCATTACAAGTCTATCCATTCCAATCCCCATACCACTTGTAGGAGGCATTCCGTATTCCAAAGCTCTTAAGAAGTCGTGGTCAATATACATCGCCTCGTCATCTCCCTTTTCAGATAGCTTAAGTTGTTCTTCAAAACGCTGACGTTGGTCGATTGGGTCGTTAAGCTCGCTATAAGCATTCGCTAATTCCTTACCATTAACCATAAGTTCAAAGCGTTCTGTTAGGCGAGGGTTGTCTCTGTGTTCCTTCGTTAGAGGAGACATTTCCTTTGGATAATCTGTGATAAACGTTGGCTGAATATAATTGCCTTCGCACTTCTCTCCGAAGATTTCATCAATTAGTTTGCCTACCCCCATTGTTTCATCAGTCTCAATGCCAAGCTTATCACAAGTAGCACGCAGTTCTTCTTCGTTCATTTCACTGATGTCAATGCCTGTATGGTCTTTAATCGCTTGGAACATTGTAATGCGAGGATAAGGAGCTTTGAAGTCAATTTCCTTACCGCCTACATTCACTTTCGTTGTACCCAAGACTTGCATACAGATATATTCAAGCATTTCTTCGGTAAAGTTCATCATCCAGTTGTAGTCCTTGTAGGCAACATAGATTTCCATTGCTGTGAACTCTGGGTTGTGCGTTCTGTCCATTCCTTCGTTGCGGAAGTTACGGCTGAACTCATAAACGCCGTCAAAGCCTCCGACAATCAAACGCTTTAAGTACAATTCATTCGCAATACGCAGATATAGAGGCATATCTAATGTATTGTGATGCGTAATGAATGGACGAGCTGCCGCTCCCCCAGGGATAGGTTGTAGTACAGGCGTATCAACCTCTAGGTAACCACGCTGATTGAAGAAATCACGCATCGCAGTGAAAGTTTTCGTACGCTTAACGAAAATATCTTTGACGCCCTCATTAACTGCCAAATCAACGTAACGCTGACGGTAACGCTGTTCGGGGTCTGTAAAGGCATCAAACACTTGTCCGTCTTTTTCCTTAACGATAGGAAGGGGACGAAGGCTCTTTGCTAAGAATGTAAGTTTCTCTGTATGAATAGAAATCTGTCCCATTTTGGTGCGGAAGACATAGCCCTCAACGCCGATAAAGTCTCCGAAGTCAAGATGTTTCTTAACAAGAGCATTGTACATCGTCTTATCTTCATCAGGACAAAGGTCATCACGGCTAATATAGATTTGCATACGACCAGTACTATCCTGCAGTTCGAGGAAGCTAGCTTTACCCATAATACGCTTAGCCATTACACGCCCCGCCATACGAACGCTACGGCGTGGAGCATCGTCTTCAAAACTTGCTAATACCTCATCACTATAAGCATTAACTTCATATTCCTCAGCAGGATAAGCTTCGATGCCAAGTTCTTTTAGCTCTGCTAAACTTTGGCGGCGAATAATCTCCTGTTCACTTAATTCTAATATATTCATATTCTAACTTTTATTCATAAGTCCAATGCCCCTCTCCACTAATAATTATAGAGCAAAGCATACCAATACAATTACAAATATAACAATTATTACGTATATATCAGAAATTACAGCCTAACCGTCCCCAAACTCTTAATTAAAAGAAGTTCCGATTTGTGATACTTAGATTAGTTTAGGAAGTGTGAGGGAGTAGTCAAAAAAGTTTCTGGGAAAACTTTTTGAAATTACACGGAAAACTTTTCTAAATGTTCCCAGAAACTTTTTTAACAAAATTAGGTTACCTATAAGTTTTTGATAAATAAGGAATTAAGAATAGCTCAAGGTTCTATTTTCAGGCTGTTCCAATTTGTGGTATTTAGTCTCAAAATGTGAGCATATTTTGCTTTTGCTAGGTCGCGGATTTGTAGCATTTAGATAAAAATAGAGAGCGTGCCGAAACTGCACGCCCTCTCTAAGTATTTGTAATTTGGGTGATTAGAACTCTGCGTTGCGTGGCGTACGAGGGAAAGGTATTACATCGCGAATGTTAGTCATTCCTGTAACAAACAATAGTAAACGCTCAAAACCTAGACCAAAGCCCGAGTGAGGAGCTGTTCCATAACGGCGAGAATCCAAATACCACCAAATGTCTTTCTGTGGCACGCCCATTTCTTCTGCTCGTTTTAGCAGTCTGTCATAATCAGCTTCACGCTCCGAACCTCCAATGATTTCGCCAATCTTAGGGAAAAGAACGTCCATTCCTCTAACGGTTTTGTCATCGTCATTGAGCTTCATATAGAAACTCTTAATCTCTTTTGGATAGTCCGTTACGATAACAGGACGCTTGAAGTGTTCCTCTACGAGATAGCGTTCGTGTTCGCTACTTAGGTCTGCTCCCCAATAGATAGGGAACTCAAACTTATGACCATTCTTAACAGCTTCTTCTAAAATCTCAATACCTTCGGTGTAAGTCAGACGCTTGAAGTCATTAGCTAGGACAAACTCTAAACGCTCTACAAGTTCCTTGTCAAAATGCTGAGACAAGAAGTTAATATCATCACGACAATTGTCTAATGCCCACTTAACACAATACTTGATAAAGTCCTCAGCTAAGTCCATATTATCAACGATGTCGTAGAAAGCAATCTCAGGCTCTATCATCCAGAACTCTGCTAAGTGGCGAGGCGTATTAGAGTTCTCCGCACGGAACGTAGGACCAAAAGTGTAAATTGCTCCAAGAGCCATTGCAGCCATTTCACCTTCTAGCTGTCCAGAAACAGTTAGAGATGTTGGCTTAGCAAAGAAGTCTTCATTATAATCTATAGCTCCTTCTTCCGTTTTTGGAGGATTGTTTAGGTCTAACGTCGTTACTTGGAACATTTGACCTGCTCCCTCACAATCACTACCAGTAATAAGAGGAGCGTGGAAATAAACAAAGCCTTTTTCGTGGAAATAAGTGTGTATCGCCATAGACATCTGGTGTCGCATACGATAGACAGATCCGAAAGTATTCGTGCGAGGACGCAAGTGAGCAATCTCTCTTAAGAATTCGAGTGAATGCCCTTTCTTCTGAAGTGGATACGTTTCTGGGTCTGCAGTACCAAGCACCTCAATCGTTTCGGCAAGGACTTCTACACTTTGTCCTTTTCCTTGAGATGCAACTAATTGTCCTGTAACACTAAGACTTGCTCCTGTAGTTATTTTTGATAATAATTCAGAGTCAAACTTATCATTATCTGCAACAATTTGGATATTATGGATAACAGAACCATCATTTAGAGCGATAAAACTAACAGTCTTATTGCCACGACGTGTGCGTACCCAACCTTTAATGTTAATGGACTTGCCTATTTGTTCTACTCCTCCTCGGAGGGCATCTATAATCTTTGTTCTTCTCATTGTTTTATATTTTTCTTTATTCAAACTGCCCAGTTCTAAGCCTACGCACCTCATCTTCATTAAGGTAACGCCATTTACCTCGTGGTAAGTTCTTTTTCGTTAAGCCAGCGAAGTAAACACGATCAAGCTTTCTAACCCTATAACCAAGGTGTTCGAAAATACGACGTACGATACGGTTGCGTCCTGAGTGGATTTCAATTCCAACTTGACTTAAATCATCTTCCTTGATATAGCTAACGGCATCAGCGTGAATTTCGCCGTCTTCTAGCTGAAGTCCCTCTGCAATCTTCTGCATATCCTCTACAGCTACAGGCTTATCCAACCAAACTTGATAAACTTTACGCTTCTCAAACTTAGGATGTATCAGCTTCATTGCCAAATCTCCGTCATTAGTTAGCAAAAGCACGCCTGTGGTATGCCTATCTAAGCGACCAACAGGGAAAATACGTTCATCAAAGTTTCCGCCACATCTATTTATAACGTCTAAAACCGTTGTGCGATTCTCAGGGTCATCAGAAGTTGTAATTGTATTCTTCGGTTTGTTGAGCAGAATATAAATTTTACGTTGTAGTTCTACAACTTTATCTTCTACTCTAATTTCATCTTTTATTGTAACGTGCTTACCGAGTTCTGTTATAACTTCGCCATTAACTTTAATCTTACCAGCACTAATCATCTGGTCAGCCTCACGACGAGAGCATACTCCTGCATTAGAAAGGAATTTATTCAGACGAATTTCTGTATTTTCGTCTAATTCTAAATCATAACGAACAGGTTCTATCGGACGTGCCATTGGCTTACGAGCTTGTGCTGGTTTGCCTCTTTTTGCATAAGGCTTTTTATTCGCTTCTCCCGAAGCTCCACTCTCTTGACGCTTTTGTCTATAACGCTCTTCATAGATAGCTTTGTCTTGAGAAAGCTGAGAGGCTTCTTGTCTGCTTCTCTCAAATGAACGATCACGCTCAATATGTCTCTTCCTTTGCTGAACGTAATCATCTTCCACTTTAATTGCAGAGATTCGTTCTCTTGATGTTGTGCTAGGTGTTTTTGCTACGATACGAACTCGCTTTCGTTTAGTTCCAGATGTTGTACTCGTACTATTAGGTCTCACGACTTCAGAGCCATTTGTTGTGGCAACGGGTACTCTTTTCGTTTTTTCTGTACTTAATTCCAATCCTTCTGCGGATTTTGGGTCAATCATATTCTTAGTTATATATACTTATTTTGTTGTTTTTCAGTATTCTGTACAAATATAGAAATAATCAAACGAACTCACAAACTGCTTAAAACCACTTAATTCGCCTAAATAGGATAAAGGCAAGAGCCGATAGTAAAACAGATATTCCAATAATGCCGAAGAATGCATAAGGTCCTTTGATATGTAAATCAACGTTCATTCCATACATACTGGCAATCATCGTTGGGATTGTTAGTACGATAGAGAGGCTTGTCATACGCTTCATTATGGTATTCACGTTATTGGAAATCAAGCTATCAATAGCATTCATCGTACTATTACAAATGTCTGTGTAGATATTTGTTGTGTTATGTGCTTGACGTAATTCAATTTGAATATCTTCTAACAAGTCTTCATCTAATCCAGAATGTCTAACAGCTGAACGCATACGTCCAAGCATAGCTTCATTACCACGAATAGAAGTGTTAAAATAAACAAGCGACTTCTGCAGGTTCATAATACGCAAAAGAGCTTCGTTTCGTACGCTCTGCTCAATATCTTTTTCAATTCGGTTAATCTCCAAATAAATCAGCTTAAGATATTTCAAGAACCAAACGGCAGAAGAATAAATCATTCTCACAATAAAATCAGCTTCCGTCGGAATTGCTATATTCTTGCGTCTAAGATGTTTGATAAAGTCTGGGATTAACTGAGTTTTGCGATAGCATACCGATACAATAATATCCTTTCCTGTAATGATACCTATCGGAATAGTTGTATAAGGTTGCCCTGCGGTATCGCCGTCCAAAGGAATACGTAGCAAAGTAAGTTGCCAGTCATCTTCCTTTTCGTGGCGAGGACGCTCATCAACGTCGGCAATATCATCTAAAAATTCACTTGGGATAGCTAATTTATCTACTAAGAAAGCTCTATCGTCATCATCAACGCATTCCACATTTATCCAGCAACGTCCCGTTGCTTCTTCGATATAGGGAAGTCCAGAGCTTAAGCTCATATATGTTCTCATTCTATTCGTAAGTTTTTTATCAATGAAATAGCTCTGTGAAACCAAAACTTACGAAGCGACTAAGGGCTTAACTTGTTTTGGCTCACTCTCTCGTACTATTCGGAGGGATTGAGTCGTCCATATCTTTAATTGATTTATAGCTTAAATAACGTTCGCAAAGGTAGTTCAAATAAATAAATTAGACAAATTAAGGAACGCTTTTCCTTTGTATACTTGTAAATGAAAAGTCTAAAGAAGTTTCACCATAATAGAAGCTTAAACAAAAAAAAGAGTAAGTTCTACACCTACTCTTTTATCATTGATTTACCTTCGTTGTCTCGCAAGGATTCGAACCTTGACAAACAGGACCAGAATCTGTTGTGCTACCATTACACCACGAGACAATTAAATTTTTATTTCGCCTGCAAAGTTAAGTATTATTTTGAAATGTTCCAAAAATAAATGCTTAGAAAACTGAAAAGTCTTGAGTTTTAATACCACAAATCAGAACAGCCACAGGCTATTTTGTTAAACCTTTAATAATCAAGCTTATACAAGGACTTAATTCTGTTAAAAAAGTCTTCCCAAAAACTTTTCAAAGTTTTCCGTGTAAGTTCAAAAAGTTTTCGGGATAACTTTTTTGAGTAATAGGGATAACTTTCCAAACTTGTCTAAATATCACAAATCGGAACAACAAAAACCTTCTCCAAGTCACTAAAGATAGAAGCTTATACCTAAAAAAGGATTATAAATAAAATTAATTTAGGGTATAGGGTCAATCTTGTTGCTTATTTAGTTTTCATAGCCTAATATCTCCATAGCTTTCTCCTTATCAAAATGCCCAAATTCAGAGAGAATTGTGCGATAGTTCATTCTGTCAGGAATATAAGGTGCTACAATGCGAAGAGCTTCTAGTTTATCATCTCCAAAACGAAAGAACTTTAAGAGACGCTTCGTCTGATAACAAGAGAAAGCTATCGTCTTGCTATAGAAACGAACTTTCTTCATATACTCGTCCGTGAAGAAAGCTCCTCTAAAATCATCTTTAATAATGCGGTCAAATTCCCTATCACTAATCGTACGACGTTGCCCAATGTAATGAGGGGCGTAGGGACGATTTCCTCTTGGAGGGTAGATAGGTCGCTCAATAATTCGTGGAGCTTCGTGCTTGATAATCTGTTTTTCTGGTCGAATATAGAAGCTATCTAACTTATCCACAAGACGATTTTCAAAAGTAATAATCGTAACTCTGCAAGAACTGTCATCATTCCAACGACGATATTCCCATTCCTCTTGTTGCTTATTGAAGCGACGATAAGCTGGATTACCTAACAGCCTAAATACCTCTTCCTGAGGCTGTCCTTTGTGGATTTGCATCAAAGGAGAGGCTTGTTGCATTAAGAGTGCAGAACAAGACTGAAGGGTCAATATCAGAATAAGGCTAAAGACCAAGGTCGTGAGCCAAGGTTTAATTATCTGTTTCATAATATATATACATTTGTTTCTTGCTGTAAATTTACTTATTGTAATTGAAAGTAACAAGTGCTTTGAGAATTTTTACAAATTAAGGTCTTTCATTAGTTTGTCTAGTAGCACAGGCATTGCGTAGTCTTGAAGTTGATTTTCTGCGATTATTTGATAAGGCTTTTCCTCTTCTTTAGCATTATAAACTTCAACTTCTAAAAGAAAGAGCTTAGCATAGAGAAGCTGATGCGTCAATCTATGCTTACACTCGGCAAGAGCAGTAGGAGTTATTTTTAATCCTTCAAAAGCTTTGCTAAATTCCTTCCAAACTTTGGACTTAATTAAGCTCTCAAAGTCCGTAGCTTTCTTCGTCTCAATAAGAGGCAATTCATAGAGACCTTGCCAAATGTCTCCCGCTTCTCGGCGATGAATAAGGGTCTTATTTCCTTTGATTTTAACGTAAAAATAATTGAGATGTCGCTCTTTTATTTTAATCTTACCTACTTTCTTTGGGTAATCAGTCGGATTGCCTGCGATGTAAGAGAGGCAATGCGTCTCAAAGGGACAGAAGAGACAATTTGGATTGCGAGGACTACAGCAGAGAGCCCCTAGCTCAATCATTGCTTGATTGTGCTGAGCTGGTTCTTTAAGGTTGAGGAAGTTCTGAGCAAGCTCTCTAAATAACTTTTGTCCTTTTGGCTTGTCAATTGGCTCATCAAGAGCATAAAGTCGGCTCAGCACTCGGTAAACATTGCCGTCTACTGTGGCATAAGGCAGGTCAAAAGCAAAGGAAAGAACGGCAGCCTGTGTATAAGGTCCTACGCCTGATAGACGCTTAATCTCATCAAGAGTTTGGGGCATTTCTCCGCCAAACTCCTCAACAATCATTTGAGCAGCACGACGAAGATTCCTAGCTCTTGAGTAGTAGCCTAAGCCTTGCCAAAGATGAAGTACCTCGTCTTCTTCGGCAGAAGCTAGGTCTTCAACTCTAGGATATGTTTCAACAAAGCGATGATAGTACGCCATACCTTGGACGACTTGCGTTTGCTGAAGAATGACTTCAGAGAGCCATAGATAATAAGGATTCTTAGTTCTCCGCCAAGGCAAATCACGAGCCTCACGAGAGAACCATTCAAGTAAGCGTTCTTGCAGATAACTTATCTCAGAGCTAGACATTTTTGTTTGATAAGTTATTCAAGAATTTGTCTAATTGCTTCTCTCCAATCCTCGCCATTAAGAGGCTGATAAGTTTGGAAACCTAATTCTTTTGCCGTTGCAATATTTTTTGCTCCGTCGTCAATGAAAAGCGTTTCTTCAGGGATAAGCCCTGCGTCATCTATCATCTGCAAGAAAATTTCTTTGTTTGGCTTGACCAATCCCATTTCACAGCTTGCGAACTTTCGCTCACAGAAATCGCTTAGTCGCTTACCGCTTGGTAAGAAGTTAGCGCTTTCTGCCAAATCCATTATATATGGATTTGTATTGCTCAAGATGTAAATCGGATATTTCTTCCGTAGCTCCTCTACAAAATCAAACTTATACGCTTCAATCTCCTCAATAAAACCGAGGTAAGCATTCATAATCTCCTCTTGAGAGATTGTTCGTCCTGCTATCTGACTTAGTTCTTTGGCGAAAGATTCCTTGTCCATTCGTCCGTCTTCAATAGCAAGGAAGCACCCTTTTTGCAAATAAGGGTCTAATAACTCTTCTATGTTTGTAATACCTAAGTCATAGAAGCGTTTGCAAGCTTTTTCTCTATTGAGCTTGAGAAAAACACCTCCTAAGTCAAATACTATTTTCTTTATCATTGATTACTTTAACTTATACGAGCGATAATTTCATTTTTATATTGCTTTAGAATAGGATTTTCATCAAGCTCAACAACTCGTCCCTCTTTTACCTCATTCACATATTTATGAGGAATAGGAACTTTGCCTTTAGCTTGCATACGATACCACTCGTATTCAACATCAATATGCCCAAGGTCTAAGGCTTGGTAATCTAATTTGTTTAATTCACTCGCAAGAAGCGTTGCCGTATGCCCTAAAGCAATAAGAATAAGTTTATCTTTAGATACATTCTTCTTCACATAGGTCATTAAATCATCAAAACGACTATAGGCATTTGTTACTGGAGCAATAATACGCTCAATACGTTTAGCTCCCTCAAAGAGGTCATTACCAACCCCAAGACGTGACATTGCTCCTTCAATAATTACCACTTCTCGATTTGTCCATATTTCCCTAAGCTTATCAATATATTTTGGATAATCGAGAATATCTCCTCGCCCCATATAGAAACGAGTAAAATTTGTATCTCCCAAATTTTTATCTAAAGCATATTGGCTTAAAAAGTTTTTTCTCGCTAATCACTCTCTTGCCCAAAATAACTTACCATAAGTATCTTTTGTTGCCTTATCATCTCTCATCTGATAAGGTAGGCAAACAAGAAGATTATTATCGTTACTCTTCAGAACATTCAGCAAACCTTTAGCTAAATTGTCATCATAGCATTGGAAAGTATCAACAGGGAAGTTCTCTGTCGTGCCCCCTTGGAGCAAATGACTTATCATTTGCAATTCTCCATCTCCAAAACGAGCTACAGAACATTTATTCTGAATAATATAATCAACCGTATTGACTGAGTTCATAACTTGAAGACGAGCTCTTTCTTTACGGCTTAAGCATACTTTAAGCTTATATATTGGATATTTCCTTAGAATAAATAGAAATACCTTTATTTTCTCAATATTCATAACATATATTATTATTTGCGTATTGCTTTATTACTTATACTGCATCCAACGCCAAATTTCTTTGAAACTTGGCTTTTTGCCGTACATCAAAATACCTACTCGGTAAATCTTCGCCCCAATATAGACAATAAAAACCGAACTTACAAAAAGAATTGCAAGGCTGACTAACTCTTGCCAAAGAGGGACGTCGTAAGGAATACGCACCATCATCACTACAGGCGAAGTAAAAGGAATAAAGGACGACCACATCGTCAAAGCACTTTCAGGGCTTTTTGTCGCAGCGATACCGATATACATTGACGCCATCATCAGAACGGTGATAATCATCATCATCTGACCGCTATCTTCTTCGCTTGACACTGTAGAAGCTAGTGCAGCACATAGGGCTGCATAGAGCAGATAGCCTCCGATGAAGAAGAGGATAAACATCGTCAGAATCTCCGCAAAGTTAATCGTATGTAGCACAGCCATAAACTGATTCACATCTACATTGTTTGTCATTCCTTGGGAAACCATATCGCTCGTTGTCCCTTCCATTGTCGTACTGATTAGGAAAGGCAAAGCAAAAGATAAGGCTGTTCCGAAGATAATCCAAAGAATCAGTTGCGTTAGACCAACCAAACCAATACCAACAATCTTACCCATCATTAGCTCAAATGGACGAACAGATGAGACGAT
>PDWI01008262.1_pt1 | contig 12319 bp, 13 predicted proteins | sample 1430891 | NCBI WGS metagenome assembly PDWI01 (sample SAMN01162508, study PRJNA174530) | Oral metagenome, whole genome shotgun sequencing project. | biome: Marine environment; feature: Marine mammal; material: Swab sample of the gingival sulcus; isolation source: swab sample of gingival sulcus...
TAATAAACAAATATGTCAGAAGAAATAAGTAAATCTGCACTAGAGGAAAAATTAGCGAGAAATTTACGAAGAATTATGAGCCGAGAGACGCAAGACGCATTTAAGAACAAAGCTTGGGATGGTAAAGCTTGGCGTCCTTCTCGCTTAAGTGATAATCTTCTTATCCAAAGTTCAGCCCTACTCAATAACACCTTGCATACAGCTCAAGGTTCTCAAGTCTTAGTGTATTGTGGATTGCCCTATGCGACGATTCATAATGAGGGAGGGAGTATCCCTATCACAGCAAGAATGCGACGTTACTTTTGGGCGAGATTTATTGAGAGCAAAGGTCGAGAAGAGCATTGGCGAGCTATGGCATTAACAAAGAAGAAAAGCATACATATTCCGCAAAGACAATTTACAGGAATTTCAAAACAAACCGATAAAGCCTTTGAGGAGATAGCTGATAAAGAAATTAAAAATACCGACTTTATGAAAGGGTTTAAACTACGATTAAACATTGATTAAACAACATTAAAACGAAAATTATGAAAAACACACTTATCAATAGCGAATTCTTAAAAACACTATTAACAAGCTTTCAAGATTTATCCCTGAGCTATATTGCTTTAGATCAAGGACAAGCCGATGAAGAACAAGGGAAATACAAGATGATGCAGTATCCCTCTTTATTAATTCAAATAGAGGGGGAAGACGTAAGAGAGAAAACGCACGACTTGAATCAAGCTCAAGCAGAAATTACTCTTCGCTTATTCTTAGATTGTTCTCTTTTTGCTAATACTCTAGCTCCCGAACAACATATCACAATCGTATTAAAACGTTATGACTTGCTTGAGAGTGTTATTACAAAGGGGAAAAATTGTGGAATGAAGTATCAAGGCTTCAGCGAAATTCGACGGGGAAACTCTTTGACTGAGTTCTCTATTCGCTTCCTTTTAAATGGACATCTAGGAGTTTGATGAATTTCTAAAATAAGCAGCCCTTTTCATCTGTTTTCTCTCTTTAGCAACATCTATTTTAAGCATAGAACGGTAACTTTCATAACACATAGGAAAAAGAGGATATATATAATGTCTCCAAATTTGGGCATAGCATTTATCTAGTCTCCCTTTTTCATAATGCTCTTGTGTTATTTTTTGCACCTTCTCGACTTTTTTTAGATAATTCTCATGCATTGATTTTTAAAGATTTAGGTCTATACAAAGATACGAAAAACACCCCAATAGAAAAGATTATGACAATGGAAAAAAACAAGACAAAAGCCTTTATACCAAAGGATGCTGCCAAGTATGATTTAGCACGACGTTTATACTTTGATAAGATTCCTCTCAAGGAGATTGCAGAACGTATTGAGGTCACTCCCCAAACCTTGACTAAATGGAAAAAGAAGGGAGGATGGCAAGAGCGTCGTAATGCCGAGATTCTATCTCCTAAGACACTTTACAATAAATTACTCAAGCAATTGGATGAATTGATTGAACAAGGGGATCCTCTTCACACAGCAGATGCTATTAGCAAGATCTGTAAACAAGTAAAAGATCTACAAAGAGAAAGTACCCTTGATGATACGATTCAATCGCTTACAGAGTTTGGGGATTGGCTTATTCATAATGGCAAGGAATTACGTTGTGAAAAAGTATTCTTACAGCAACTCACACGTTACCAAGATATCTACATTCAAGAGCAGATTAGCAAATCTTCGCCCTTTGATTAAGAGCAAGAAAAACTATTCTTCTCTTTTTAAGAATACACTATAAAACACTCACAAAAATGGCAAATAAAAAGAAAAGAGCAAGTAAAGAAGTTATCAAAGCATGGCAAGAACGAGTTGCTTTGATCCAATCCAATGAATTTGAACTCTCCGAAACACTTGCCGAACAAGAAACACGAAAAAAGAAAGGTCTCAAAGACTACAATTTCTTTTGCCGTAGCTATTTTCCTCACTTAGCTTTCACTGATTGTGCCGACTTCCAAATTGATGCAGCTAAGTATATCAGTGAAGAATCCCGAGCAAGAGCATTGTTTGAATGGGCAAGAGGTCATGCTAAATCAACCCACATCTCTTGTCTTATTCCTTTATGGCTTTTAGCTCGAGCACAGAGAGATTTTAATTTCTTGGTCTTAGTTTCCAAAAGTTTTGATGCTGCTGTAGGTCTCTTGGGAGACTTACAAGCAGAATTAGCCAATAATGAGATATATAAGCGAGACTTTGGGATCTCTGCTGAAGACGGTTCAGAATGGACAGCTGGGAAGTTCTCCCTTTCTAACGGAACAACTTTCGTAGCCCTGGGACGGGGACAGTCTCCTCGTGGCCTTAAGAAAAGAGGACGACGCCCCGACTACATTATTATAGATGATATTGATGATGATGAACTCGTACAGAATGAAGCTCGTGTTCGCAAAGCTCATAAATGGCTTATGACTGCATTGTATGGGACAATGGCTGTTGGGCGTGGACGTTTTATTCTTGTAGGCAATAGGATTGGTAAATTCTCCATCCTTTCCGAAGTTGCTAAGATGGAGAATATCCATCACACCATAGTTAACATTCTCAATAAAAAAGGAGAAGTTAGCTGGAAAGAGAATTACACGCTCGAAGAGGTAAAAGCCATACGAAAAGATATGGGCGAGATCAACTTCTTTAGGGAGTATATGAATACCCCCATTACAGAGGGAGCCGTCTTTAAGTCCGAGTATTTTCGTTATGGTAAGATACTTCCTTTCAAATCCTACCGTCGTATTGTTGCGTATACTGACCCCTCTTGGAAATCGAGTAAGCAAAACGACTACAAGGCAACGATAGTCGTAGGCAAGACGAAAGAAAATAGCTACCATGTGATCAAAGCCTTTGCTGAACAAACAACGGTAAAACGAATGGTTGCATGGCATTATGAGATTGATGCTCTTATAGGAAAGACAGCACCCATTCGCTACCTAATGGAAGCCAACTTCGTACAAGATCTATTGCTACAAGAATTTCAACAAGAGGGAGAGAAACAAGGATTTAACATTACTATCACTGCTGATAAGCGAAAGAAGATTGATAAATATTCTCGTATTGAAGCTATGCAACCCCTTTTTGAGAGAGGAGAGGTTATTTTTAATGAAAAAGAAAAAGAAGATAAGGGAATGCAAGTTCTTGTAGAACAACTCCTAGCTATTGAAGCGGGAAGTAAAGTTCACGATGACGCACCAGATGCTTTGGAGGGAGCTATCTATGCCCTCACAAAAGGAGCGAATGCAGGACGACGGAGGTATGCTATTGCAAGTTCTGTAGATCGCCATTGCTAATAAAAACACCAACTAAAATCTAAAAATATGATCGTTAAAACACATGAAATGCAGACCGTTTGTGATCAATACAAATTGGATCAGATTACAGATAATACAGAAGCTATTATACAAAGCTGTCTTTTGGCTGCTGAGAATAGAGTCTTTAGCTATCTCTCCTATCGTTACAATGTCGAAAAAATTCGCACCCTAGAATCAAATAGTTCCCTTCTAGCTGATTTGAAAGAAATGATAAAGGATATTGCCCTTTATCTCATTATGCGGCGTCACAACGTAGATATGGCATATGAGAGGGTTGTTGATAACTATAAGATGCATAGAGAATACTTAACTCAAGTGTCAGAGGGGAAAGTTCATTTGTTTGGCCTTCCTCTAGCTATCAATCAAGATGGTTCTACTCGAGTTACTCTAGAGATGGGATCTAGACCTAAAAAAGACTTTCAATTTTAATCAAGCTTTCTCTTTTTAGAGGAAGATGGAAAATACAAAAATACTATGGGAAAGGACATAAGATATAGGGTGTCCGTTGATGCGGATATCTCAGAAGCAAAAAGAGCAACAGAAGAATTAGCCCAATCTACAGAAGCTGTACAAAAAAAGCTACAGAGTACAGCCCAAGAGATGGATAAGACGGGGCAAAAGATCGTTCACGAACATCAAAAGGGACAAGAAGCAACGGATAAGACCAAAAGGAAAACAAAAAAGCTAAAGGAAGAGATACAAGCAACGGGAGAAGAGTCGAGCAAAACAGGACGCAAAGGAGAGAGCGCTTTTTCAAAGATCGCTCATTCAATCCAAACGATTCAGCTCACTTCCATCATTCAACAAGTGCAAATAGTTTCTGATGGATTAGGAAAGGCTGTTGCTCCAGCTATAGCTTTTGAACAATCAATTGCAGATCTGTCAGCTATTACAGGTTTTGCAGGAGAGGATTTAGATTTTCTCTCTGAACAATCTCGTAAAGTAGGAAAAGAGTCTGGATTAGGAGCTGCGGAAGCTGGAAGAGCTTTTACCATCTTAGCCTCTCAGATCCAGCTACCAAAAGAAGAGTTAGCCGAAATTCAAAAAGAGACGATTGCTCTCGCTCAAGCAGGAGGAATGGGATTAGAAAGTGCGGCAAATGCTCTTGCTGGAACTCTTAATCAGTTTGGATTAAAAGCAAAAGATTCCTCTCGTGTTATTAATATTTTAGCTGCAGGTTCAAAGTATGGGGCTGCAGAAATAGACGAACTAACAGAATCCTTAAAGGTTGTAGGGGCGACAGCAAATGCTTCAGGCGTCTCTTTAGAAGAGACTTCAGGAGTATTAGAAGTCTTATCTAAAAACAATATTAAGGGTGCAGAAGCGGGTACAGCTATGCGAAACGTTCTCCTTTCTATGCAAACCGTATTAGGGATTGATATTGCAAAGAGTGGTTTTGCAGGAGGGATTAAAGCCGTCAAGCAGTATGTCGAAGGGATTCAAGATCCAGTAGAGAAAGCCACCTTTTTATCGAAAGCTTTCGGAAGGGAAAATATTACAGCAGCTCAGTTCTTGATGGACAATGCTAATGCTGTAGAGCTAATGACAGAAAAGGTAACAGCTACGCAAACAGCTTATGAACAAGCTGAAATTCGCACCAATACAATGGCACATACAATAGAAAAGCTCAAAGCATGGTTTCAAGAAGCTTCTTTAAGTTTAAGTAATTTAACAGGAGGCTTGAGTAATTATGCGGCAGTATTGCCTGAGATCCTCGTCCCTTTTTCTCAAATGTTACCACTTCTAAGTCTTATGAAGACAGGAGTCCTAAGTCTCTTTACTAGTATAAAAAGTCTACAAATTGGTACAAAGCTAATGACTGCGGCTCAATGGCTTTTGAATGTTGCAATGAATGCTAACCCTGTTGGTATTATTATAACAGCTATTGCCGCTCTTACAGCAGGATTATTCGCATTATATAAACATTGTAGACCTTTTCGAGAGTGGGTGGATAAAATGTGGAAAGCTACAAAAGAACTAGCAAAAGTTATTTGGGATGCCCTAGTAGAAGCTTTTAAAGTCCTTTGGGAGTGGATCAAGAAAATCATTATGGCTTATGTTAATCTCTATAAATATATTTTCAATAAAGTTATTGCTATATTCAAAAAATTAGGGAAAGCTATAGAAAGTGTCATTGCTTGGTTTAAAGAATTATTCGGACTAACGGAAGATTCTTCTATTGACAAGGCCACCGAAAAGAATAAAAAACAGACAGCTTCCTTAAAAGAGATGGAGCAAGTGTTAGAAAATTTACTAGAGAAAAGAAAAGCACTACAGGAAGGGACAATAGCCTATAGCCTAAATGAACAAGCTATTGAGAATGTAAAAGGAGCTATAGAGATGAAAAAACGAGAAGCTCCAGGGGGAATGCTCTTACGTATAAGTGAAAAAACAGACCCTAAAAGCTTTATTCAGACTCTTGCTCCAATCAAGAAAGTGCAAGAGCTTACACAAAGCAAGGAAGTGCAAAAAGTCCTAAAAGCTGTAACAAAGACTAAGGAAGATAAGAGTATTAGTCTCAACTTGAATGGAACTTTAGATAAGTTTAACGAAAAGAATCAGCAAATGCTTCTCAATACTACAACCGAAGAAGGATTAAGTAATTGGATAACTAAACTAACAGAGGAACGGAAGAAAGCCAATGGAAAAAAAGCAGTTGAATTGCAAAAACAGATTAATACTTTAGAGAAGCAACTCTCCTCTCTTTCCGCAGGGATTCGTACAGAGGCAAATATGAAGACTGTAGGGGTGAAAAACAAAGGATTTGCACCTATAAAAGAGAAAGAACTACATACCGAAAAGATGATAAAAGAACTCCAGAAAATTGCTAAACCCATTAAAGTGGCTTCAGACTCTTATGGATCTTTTGTAAATAAAATCCTTCGCTCTGCTCCTCAACTCGCTAATGCTTTTGGAGGAATTGGTAATGCTTTGAGTTCGATGAAGAATGAAACGCTACAAGCGGCAGGAGCATGGATTTCTTGGGGTGCAAATCTTATTGGAGCTATTGCTGATTCTCTTCCTCAGATTGCAAAACTCGTAACAGCTCTTATTGCGAAAGCATCTGCAGAACAAATGGCTGAGAATGCCAAATTTGGGCTTCCCGGAATTATAATGGGATTAGCAGGTATTGCTACGATTACTTCAGCTCTAATGAATACTCCTAAGATTACAGCCTTTGCTAATGGAGGGATTGTGTCCGGTCCTACTTATGCAATGGTTGGAGAATATCCAGGAGCAAGTAACAACCCTGAGGTAATTGCTCCGCTCAATAAACTTAAGGATCTCATCTCTCCTCGATCTCAAGATGATGGAGGTGGAAGTGTAAGCTTTCGTATTGAGGGAAGACAACTCGTGGGAATTCTTCAAAAAGAAAAGAGATTCAGCAAATTTTAATAAAAAAGGGACATATCTCCCGACATGTCCCTTTCCATCTTTTATTTCAAATTTTTAATTCGTTATAGGGATTAATTCCCTTTTATTTGGAGATCTTATTCGTACTCGTTTTTTCATTATACTTCTGTCATTGATAGGGGAATAGTCATCCATGTACCTGTTTCATCTCTCTCTTGTGCTGAGATAAAAGACTTACTGATTCTAGGTTGATAACTTTCCTCTATAATTTGGACTCCCTCAATGAAATTACTATCCCCCATTTGTTCAGCAAGTTTACGCAGTTGTAAAACTCGTGAGGGTTGTATGACGCCTTTTTTGTTTTTAGAAAGTAGTCGCATTACGGTTTCAACAAGATGGGCACTTTCCTCATCTTTTGCGAGGCTCTTCAGATAGTTCTTAACCATCTCTATTCCTTCTTCCACTGTATCTCTATAATCATCAATAGTGCGATTCCCAAGTACAATACGGTATTTTCCACTAGAAGATGTAAAACTATGCGTATATTGTTCTCCCATATTATCTTTCTTTTGGATTACTTCCTCTTTCATCTTAAGAATCGTGGAAAAATTTCCAAAAACCTTAGCCTTTATATTTTGCATTTGCTCTGATAGTTCCTGTAAAACTTCTACAGAACTTGCAATCTCATCATCTACAAGCTGATTATATTCCTCTCTTTGTTGTCTACGGATTGCTTTCTCTTCTTTCTCTCTTTTGAGGCGTTTAAACTCATCAAATTCTGCCTTTTCTTCGGCAGATACTACTACATCTTTGTTTTCCATTTTACTTTTTTTATTTTCTATTTAAATCAATCAATGTATTATGCATATTCTGAACAGAAATAATCGTTTTTCTTTGATTAAGATAAGCTCCATAAAGACTTCGCAACTTCTCTCGAGGGATTTTATTAAAGTTTTCTATCTTGGCTGAACGACAAGCAGTCCCAATAACATATTCCATAGTAACCTTCTTTCCTATTACTTCATAGTAGGCGAAAATGGAGCGAATCACTCGCTTTCTTAGGGTGTCCATTGACTCCTTGCCGTGCTTTTTTTCAATCATTCGTGAAAGTGTTGCAATCACGTCAATCAATTGATGTTGACTCAAATCTCTACTACTTTCTACGTCATAAACTGATAACAAACTACGCTTATCTTTGCTCGTCATTCCTAATTGCCCAGCTAGGGTATGGTACTTCTTGATCAAATCTCTCTGGATCTTATCCATTACTTTATTTTCTGCCATAATTTTAATAAGATTAATCAACTAATCTTTCTTTTATTTTGTTGTATTTCATTTTTTCTTTGATATGCCACTCTAAATCTAGATTAGGAAAAGATTTAGAGAAAATTATGATGATATTGTGTGCGACTTCCATAATGAATGAGGGTAATAAATGTTTTATTTTTTTATTTTTTAATATCATCAAAATCTTTTCCGAACAAATAAGACTTAATTCTGTAAAAGAATATTTCTTTATATCCTTGGGAGAGATGGCAATTTCTTGACGAAGATGTTCTAAAAAAGTCTCATCTTTTAATTGAGTTTGTTCTTTTATAAACATTGCTAATTCTATTAATTGAATACATACATCTGCAAGTTTATCCTCCCAAGTGTCTTTGATATACAAGTCAAAAATAGGTTTATAGAAGTCTGCAGGAAAATCTTTATAGACTTCTAAACGAGATTTACTCTCATTGCTATCTCTTGTCTTTTCTACTAGTAAATCACAAGATTTCTTTCGTCTGTAAGCATCTACAGATTTGCTGAGTTCAGTAATAACGAGCATAAGATAATGCTCAAGGCTATATTCTTCATCTTGAAAGCCTTTCTCACACGCATTTTGGTAGATGGCTTTTGCTTGTTCTAGTCGTTCTTCTATTGTCATATCTTTTTATATTATTCGGGAATAGTAAGGACACACCGCCCCCCTAAATCCCCCCATTAAACTTCTGCATAAAACTTCTTTTCCATTTCATTAAATACAATAAAAGGAGCTCCGCCTTTTCCTTCTTTGGTTCGGTAACGTGTCTCACAAAGAGCTTTTCCGCCTTTGACTCGTATCTTGACGTCGGCATCATACTTAAGCTTACGTTGTTTTGCCCCCCACACATCTCCGTCTTTCTCTTGTCCGATGAGGATGAAAAGTTTTTTGGGAAAAAGTTTCCGAAGGGCAATAATCTCTTCTGCAGTATTGTTGTAGAGATAGAGAACAGAATCAATAAAGATGATATCAGCTTGTCGTCTTTTTTCTAATCTCTTCTTCAAAACGTCTAAAGGTTCTCTGTCAAGTAATATGATCTTATCGTTTACTTCTCCCATACCCACTCTTTCCCAAGCTAACTGTAGGGAGGGACATTCACCTTCTTCTAAAGAATTATAAGCAACTTTATTAACAAATTGTGTTAGATATTTAGCGAGTTTTAGACAGTAAGTTGTTTTTGAATTAGCTGATTTGCCATAGATAAACCAGAGTCCGTTAAGAGCCGGTTTGCCAATATGCTCCAACCATTCATCTTAAAGTCAACTAAGCTAAACTTCTTCGCTAGAAAGTTCTTATTTGATATTGCTCGTGCCATAATTTATACTACTTCTTTTTCTTCTTGATGAATTTTCCATATCGCACGCTTAACTCTACGTATATCCCCATCACTTTCTTTGATTACTTCACGAATGCGGCTCCTACTATGAACACCATTTTCTTCACAAATAAGAAGGATATCATCATCCGAAATCTCAGGAAGGTAAACGAACTTACGACCTAAGCGTGAGTAAATTTCTTCATAACCTTTCTTTGCTAAACGAAGACCTCTTTTAATACGTTTCTCGAGATACTTAGTCGCACTTAAAACAATACCGCATTTCCCTTCTAATTCATTGTAAAGCGTAATAAAAAAGTACAAGAGTTGATCGCTTAACTTGTCTGCCTCATCCAAAACAAGTAAGGGTTTTTCCATACGAGAAAGAGCCTCAACTACATCCTCCATCATATCAGATATGCTTGTTCCACTATTGCTTACACCAATCTGTTGGAGCAACTTAGAGATAAAGACTTTGCGATTCCAATGTTCCTTACATACAATATGAAACACTTCTTTATGACTTTTTTCGTAACTTTTTATACTCTCTGTTTTACCAGAACCAGCATCTCCTACAAGCGATACGACAAGGCTGTGTTCTTTCGATTGAGATAAGAGAAAAAGGACGGTTTTTGTAAGTTCTGTCTCTGCTATAACCCATTCGCTATCTTGATTAAGGATTTGATTTGCAACACTTCGCCACATTTCATTAGTTATGCTTTCCCAATTTGTGCCATTAAGCATTTTATTGAGGGTAGCTGAACTAATATTTAAGGTATTTGCTGCTTTTCGTTGACTCCCTTTTCGTTCTACAAAAAGATGCAACTCCTTTACTAATTCTTCTTTATTAATCATAGCTTGTTTTTCTTATCTTTTACAATAGTGGGAACTTTGTCAAGACAAAATCCTAGTTGATAAGCGCCTATGATAAGTAGAAGGCAAAGAGCATTAAATACACCATTTAGTAGTTTCTCTTTCCATGTTCCAAAAGGACTTATTAATAAACCTATAACTCCGATTATCATCAGTGCCATTAAAAAATAAGCACAATACTTTCTCTCTTTTTTTGTTATTGATACATTTACTTTCATAATTTTATTTAATTAATAATCTCTGTTTAATCACTTTTTAATGGCTGTTAAAATAGATTCCATTTACTTTTTCCTTTAATTTTTTCTTCGTTCTCTTTCTTTGGTTTTATTTCTTCTTCTACATCCTCTATATATTCAGTATTTCCTAAAAGATTACGATCTTTAGAACGATTATCTTTATGTTGTCCCTTGCTATCAACTAAAAGGAAGCGTCCTAAAATGCCGTTACGTTCATTACTTGTTCCCAATTTTTCGTAAACGTGTTGCTGTGCAAGTTGTAAGCGTTCTTTTGTTTGATTTATGAGTTTTTTGTTAAATTCATTTACTCTATCTAAAGCTTCTTGATCTCCCTCTTTGCGTTCTGCAAGTGCCATAGCTTGGATGTGCTTACTCTCAAGCATAAATTGGAGAGTTCTATCTTTATTTACGGCTAAAGCTTCACTCAAGTCATTAGGATCATAGAGTACGGTCCAATCCTCATGGGCATGTTCTCTAAATCTTTTATCAAAGCAATCAAAGGCAATTTGTTCGCCTTGAATACGAGGTAAAAGACCATTACTTTGAAGGCGGTTTGTTCGTCCTGTAGTGCTCCCAAATCCTAAGAGATAATCACGTTTAGGAAGCGCTATCTTTTTATCTTCTGGAAGTTTTGCAAATAGCTTGAGAAACTCATCTTTCTTGCGTTGACGTTCTATTTCTAAAATTCCGGCTATTTGTTGACAAACTCCTTTAGCATCGGGAAAATTTTTCTTATTATAATTTAAAGCTTCTGAGTTAGGTTGTTTCTTTGGATCTGTTGTTACCCCATATCCCGACCAGTTACTGCAGAGCTGACAGTACTTTTTATTGAGCTCTAGGAAGTAGCGTTCTACTTTTTTACTTTTTGCATTACCTACTCGAGCGGGAGTTACATGATGTCCTACAATTGCATAAAGAGGAGCGAGTTTTTTCATTGCATAATGGTCTGATTGTACTTGGTAAGCCTTAAGCATTTCTCCTGTTAACTCTTTCGTGTGTTGGATTGCATTCAGTAAAGCTTCTTTGATCAGTGCTGGACTTTCGTGTTTGCCTATAGCATAACCGATAGGATAATCACAAGAGGGATCAAGAACTACAACTACAGTCATACGATGATGATATTTTGTCTCTTTGTAGCCTTTTTTGTTCTCTACGGTTTCTTGGTAAAGCAATTCTGCATCCCAACCATCCAAAGTCCATAATAAAAAAGCTGCCTTGGGTTTTTTACGTTTATTTTGCATACTCAAGGTGTTAGAAAAGTTATTAGCTCCTAATTGTCCTAAAGATGTTTCTAAAATATACTTCTCCTTAAAGTTGGCTACAGTCTTAGATGTGATCTCTTTCCATTTTGGATTTTGAATAGATCCTTGATAATTGTACATATCTGCGATACGTGTATTATCAAGATTGTTATGATGACTGCATAGAAAAAGAAGGAACTTCTCTTGCTCTTCTGTTTGAATTTTACTTGCAGATTTATTCTTGAATTTGCCACTGATAATTTCCTCAAAGCCTTTCTTTGTATAGGCATTTGCTTTTCTACGTAAAGTCGCTGCTGTAGTGGGTAAGGAATGCGGGAACTTTTCATAAATACGAGGTAAAGCAGTAGCAGCTCTTTGCCAAAAGTCTCCTAAGTTTAAACGCTCGTGACCTAAAGAGCTACGTTGATCATTCGCTTCTTCAATCTTTCGTAAAAATCCCTCTAGAATAGCAACATTGTTCGCATATTCCTCTTGCTTATCTAATGGTAGATAGCATCCATCATCAAAAGTGTATTCAGAGAAATAACGAATAGCTTCCGCATTGACCTCTAGTGTTTCCTCAAATGTCTTGCTCTCTTTCTTCTCCACAAAATCAGGATAACGACGATAAACTTCCACCTTATACTTATGAGGCAAACTCTCTATATCATACAGTGCTGGAGTA
>PDWI01008264.1_pt1 | contig 12317 bp, 11 predicted proteins | sample 1430891 | NCBI WGS metagenome assembly PDWI01 (sample SAMN01162508, study PRJNA174530) | Oral metagenome, whole genome shotgun sequencing project. | biome: Marine environment; feature: Marine mammal; material: Swab sample of the gingival sulcus; isolation source: swab sample of gingival sulcus...
AGGAAAACAACAGAACAACCGCGCTCTCTTATTGCCTGCTCCAGAGAGGATAACAGGCAGGAACCGACACCCTTTCTTCTCGAAGATGGATGAACCGTAATCTTGAACAATTCAGCCTCTTCAACGACTGTACCACCGCAGCACCAGCCAATTACGCGCCCGCTTTCCTCGGCCACGAGCTGTACCCCGTTTTTTCTGGAGTACAACTCGTCACCGACAGATTTTTCTGTCCAGCCGGAAAGTTCATGTTTCTCAAAAGCAGCAATTTCTGGAAGATCCAGACTGGTCAGCGGTCGAATAACCACCGGCCGTCCCTATACCATGGAATCTGCGACCTTGATCGTCAAGTCACCAAGCATCCTGGTGTAACTTCCAAACTCATTGTCATACCAACCATAAACAACCGCCTGAGTAACGGGTACCTCAAGGATATTATCCTCTCCACATCCCTCCCCCTTGTCCTTTAACATATCCAGGTTTACCTGAATTGAAGCAGTCCGGGTATGGGTCTCTGTTCCTTCGATAACCGCTGCGGCAGCGGGCATGCCAATAATATCCGAAGAAACATTCTGGTTATTACTGAACTCCAGATACCTGTTATTGCTTGCAAACTCTTCGTATACAGAATTGATATACTCCCGCCTTATTGCCGGGGAATCATTGTCATCCTGCAGATTGAGAACCAGGATTATCAAAGACCCCGTGGAAGTGGGAACTCTCACCGACTCGGCCATAAAACCGATGGATGACATCTCCGGGATGACCAGAGCGAGCGCCTTGGCAGCACCCGTTGTAGTCAGGATGATATTATTGAGAATTGAGCGGTTTTTCCGCATGTCTGCCGCCCCTGTTTTTGGTAAGCGGTCAAGCACCTGCTGACTGCCAGTGGCGGCATGAACCGTAACCATCGAAGCACTTAAAAAGTTCTCCGCACCAATGGTTTCCATGAGAGGCTTGATCATATAAGAAAGGCAGGTTGTGGTGCATGACGCGGCTGAAATAACATTATGAACCGACGGATTGTACACCTCATCATTTATCCCCATGACCATTGTCACCGCATCATGAGGCATCTCGATGCCTTTGGCCTTGATTTTGAAGGGTGCCGAGAGGATAACCTTTTCCGCACCTGCCTGGATATGACCACGCAAGGCTCCTTTTGGCCCCGATGATTCAGCGGTCGGGTCCGTGAAAACACCCGTGGTATCGACAACGAGCTGAACTCCATTATCCTGCCACGAGATATCCTTTGGATTCCTGTCTTTCCGGAGAATCTTCACCGGTAATCCATCAATGACCATGCTCCCCCTTTCCTCATTCAACTCCTGGATCACGCGGGGGGCCTTGAAACCGTGCAGATAAGCACCAAGCCTGCCATAGGTTGAATCTCTCTCTATTGCTGCAGCCAGATCTTCGAGACTCTTTCCCACATCACGTCCGATATTGACAATTATCTCATCAAAATGCTTCCGGGAAATGTGGTTCCATAGAGAAAGTTTTCCAATCCTTCCCAACCCATTGATTCCTAATTTCATAGCATCGGTTCTCCTTTCATTGTAGAATACCAGACCAGTATGGGGTACGTTTCCCCTCTTCCCTGTATGTGCCAGGTATTATAACCCGACCTTTTGGTAGACAATGTGCATCAGCCTTTCAACGACACCTCTTAAAAAAAACATCTGTTCTTTTGTCTGTTATTCAAGGCTACACATTGTCTGCCGAGGGTCTAAACCCAGCTTTTTTTTATCATGGGAGACCTTCATGTGCAACAAATTTGATAAGATCCATAAATACGATTTAATTCGCAGCCATGTGTTGAGTAATTAACTCATTAATTATCCCCAAAACCTGAAACATTTTACAAGACGGGATCACCGAACAGATGATTTTTCCACACCCCCTCATCCATGCGACACTCAGAAAAAGATACAAAAGGTTTCTCGCCGATGTCCAGCTTGATTCTGGTGAAACCATCACCGTTCACTGCCCGAACAGCGGCTCCATGAGAGGCTGTTCGACGCCCGGAAGCCCCGTATGCCTCTCCCTTTCCGATAACAAAAAAAGAAAATACCCGCATACCTTGGAAATGGTCATGGAAAACAATACCTGGATTGGAGTGAACACCTCACTTACCAACAGGATTGTGGCAGAAGCACTCGAAGAAGGAAAGATCAGCGAATTATCCGGTTTTGATTCCCTGAAAAGAGAGGTTAAAACCTCCTCGTCAAGCAGGTTGGACCTGATGCTGGAAAGGGGTGGAAAAAGGACCTATATAGAGATCAAGAACTGTTCTCTTGTGGAAAACGCTCTCGCCATGTTTCCCGATGCCGTGGCCGCAAGGGGAACAAAACACCTGCATGAACTGGCAGCCTTGCGGGAGAAGAAAAACAGGGCCGTTATCTTTTTTCTGGTACAGAGAATGGATGCAATATCTTTTACGCCTGCCTCAGCCATCGACCCGCTTTATGCGCAGACGCTCAGGGATGTCAGCAAACGGGGAGTTGAAATCCTCGTCTACCAGGCCCAGGTAACGCCCACAGCCATAGAAGTTACTGGAAGGCTTCCCTGCACCCTTGCCGGGGAATCAGGTTATTGCGGGAACGTCACCCTGAGAAAACCATCGAAGCCCTGCGCATCCCCGCGTACTTCAGCAGAATATCGCCGCGGTGATCGTTGAGAATGCCAGCTTTTTTCAAGCTTAAACAGAACCTTTTTGAAAGGCCTCCTTATCACCGGCAGTGAGCCTTCCATTCATAAAGGTCATTACAGCCTTTCCCTTCAACTTCCGGCCAATAAAAGGAGAATTCTTTCCTTTTGAACAGATTATCTCCTCGTGAAAGACAAATTCCAGATCGGGATCAACAACAGTCACATCGGCTGCGACACCTTCAGCAAGGGTCCCCCCTTCTACCCCCAGGAGATTTGCAGGATTAACACTCATCAGTTCCACCAGCCTTTTCTCACTGATATGGCCCGCCCTTACGAGCTCGAGCGACAACGGCAAGGCCGTTTCCAGCCCGATGATACCGTTGGCTGCCTGATCAAATTCCACATCTTTTTCAGTGACTGCGTGGGGTGCATGATCCGTTGCAATGGCATCGAGGGTTCCGTCTTTTAATGCCTCGATCACTGCAAGTCTGCTTTTCTCATTCCTCAACGGCGGGTTCATCTTGGCATTGGTATTGTATCCGCGCACAGCCTCTTCTGTCAGGGAAAAGTAATGGGGTGCCGACTCGGCTGAAACATGAACACCTCTTGCCTTTGCCTGTCGTATAAGATCCAGTGACTCCTCCGTGCTGATATGACAGAAATGAACATGACCTCCAGTCAACTCTGCTATGGCAATATCCCGATAGACCATGACAGATTCGGCAGCGTTGGGAATTCCTTTGAGCCCCATGCGCGTGGCGACTTCTCCCTCGTTCATGCATCCGTTTCTGCTCAGGGCGTTTTCTTCTGAATGGGACATAAGAAAAAAACCGTGACTCGTGGCATATTCAAGAGACCTGCGCATCAGCTGACTGTCTGTTACAGGATGTCCATCATCGGTCACCGCTACTGCTCCAGCCTCTTTCATCTCTCCAAAATCAGCCATTTCCTTTCCCAAACTCCCTCTGCTTACAGCACCAACAGGATAGACCCTTGCATCAGCCATTGCAGCCTTTTCCAGAATGTATCTGGTCACAGCACCACAATCATTGACAGGAATCGTATTGGGCATACAGGCAACAGCGGTAAAACCGCCTGCAGCGGCTGCTCTGGTCCCGCTTTCAATATCCTCCTTGTACTCCTGACCGGGATCACGGAGATGAACATGCATGTCAATCAATCCCGGGACAATCCATTTCCCGGCGACATCAAGACATACGGCATCATCTGGAATATCCTTCCCTGCCGGAACAATTTTTCCGTCTTTTAACCAGATATCACCGATTTCATCACGTGATAAGGCCGGATCAATGATACGCCCACCACATAAAATGATATATTTTCCCATCCCTTTCACCCCTCTCCTTTTTCTCCACCCGTCACCAGATAGAGCAAAGCCATTCTGACCGCGACACCATTGGTTACCTGATCGAGTATCACCGACCGGCTTCCGTCAGCCACATCGGGATTCATCTCAACCCCCCTGTTGATCGGCCCGGGATGCATCACCAGCACATCAGGTTTCGCCAGCTTCAGTCGCTCATTATTGATACCGTAATGAATAGCATATTCTCTCAGCGAAGGAATGAGCGGGTCATTCTGTCGCTCCAACTGTATTCTGAGAGTAATGACCACGTCCGCCCCTGCGACTGCCTCCTCGACACTCTTGTAAACAACTGCTCCCATTGCCTCAATACCATGCGGGATAAATGTTGCCGGCCCCGCCAGACGAACCGAAGCCCCCAGTTTGGTAAAACCAATGATATCAGAACGGGCCACCCGGCTGTGAGCAATATCTCCTACGATGGCCACCGTCAACCCAGCCAAATTCCCCTTCTGCTCCAACACAGTATACAGATCGAGCAATGCCTGACTTGGATGCTCATGGGCACCATCACCTGCATTTATGAGAGAAGCACCAACCCGGTTGGCAAGGAGTTGTGGTGCCCCTGAACTTGCATGGCGCATCACGATAATATCAGGATTCATTGCCTGAAGATTCCTCGCTGTATCGATGAGTGTTTCCCCTTTTTGAGCAGAACTTGTGGAAGATGAGACATTGAAGGTATCCGCACTCATCCTCTTGGCTGCTATTTCAAAAGAAACCCTGGTCCGGGTAGAAGGTTCATAAAAAAGATGAACCACAGTCTTTCCCCGTAGGGTTGGCACCTTTTTGATCGGCCTTCTCGATATTTCCTTAAAAGATTCGGCAGTCGCTAAAATATGGAGAATATCTTCTCTACTCAACTGTTCCAGGCCAAAAATATTTTTGTGCCCGAAAACATATCCCGAAGCTTCATCCTCTGCCATGATTCACCCCTCTGTAATTGAACAACCAAATCTGAAATGCTGTCTGCCGGGAAATTTCATTCTCTCAAGTAGTCTGTCTATCAACGTCACAATGAGGGATTACAGATCAACGGATCAAATTGCCAATACGACTAAACTGAATAGTTAAAAACCTGCTTGGAGGAAAAAGCAAAGGCCTGGAAATATCCCATGACCAGTAAATTATCCATGCCTTTCCAAGAATATCCCGCTGATCCACTACCCCCCAAAACCTGCTGTCATAACTGTTATCCCTGTTATCTCCCATCACAAAGACCTTACCTTCTGGAACCGTCACAGGACCATAATAATCACGCTGGGAAACATTGGCAGGATGCAGCTCGCTCGAACTGAAATAGGCATGGATATCTTCCACCTCCTCACCGTTGATGTAAACTTTCTTCTTCCTGATCTCTATGGAGTCCCCTTCTGTTGCCACCACCCTCTTAATGTAATCAACAGATTTGTCCTTGGGAAACCTGAAAACCACGATATCTCCTTTTTCAGGTTCTGTAATCGGAATCAGGGTTTTCCCTGTAAACGGCAGTTTAATACCGTAAATAAATTTATTGACAAGAAGATGGTCTCCTATCTGCAGGGTCGGAATCATTGAACCGGAAGGAATCTTGAACGCCTGAATAACAAAGGTTCGGATAAAAAGGGCAATTATAACTGCTATAACGATGGCCTCAACATATTCCCAGACAACATTTTTCTGTGTTTTATTACTCACAATTGATTTCCTTCTGTTTTTATTGATCTCCTGATAAAAAAGGTCCACATTTTTCGTTTAGGTTTACTACTGCAAATCCCTTATAATTACAAGATCGTTTCCTCTCCTCCGTTCTTCGATTTCTCGACGCCCCCCGAAACTTCTTCTTTTTCACTTCTTCCAGATGAAGAAAACCGAACCATTTTTTCTTTTTTTCTCCTGCGGCCGCACTACAACATGAAGAGTACCTGCAATTTCAAATGTCTACATATTGTGCCGTAAAGTACAAAAATTTTTATTTTCTCCATTAACTGCCTGTTTAAAAAGAAAAAAATCAAACAGAAAAGATTGGGGTTTTCCTTGACAAATACGTTTTTTTATGTCCTAAATAGGGTTTACTGAAAGATACCTTTATGTTAAGCATCGTTCAGCATGTTTTGAAACAGTAATTGATAATTAATTTTACCTTTTTCCAGGACCATGAAACTGCCTTTTTCTTCACAAGATCTGGCCGTTGGCGTAGACATCGGCTCCCATGCTGTAAAAGTTTGCCAGCTCAAGAAAACCGATAAAGGCTATTCGATCCTCAGCGTCGGGAGTGTGACCCTACCTGAAGGAGCGGTTGATGACGGCACCCTCAATGAGCCCGAAATAGTGTCCAAGGCAATCTCTCGACTCTTCTCTAACCTCAAGATAAGAAACAAGAAAGTTGGCTTTTCCATTTCAGGTTACTCGGTTATTGTAAAAAAAGTTAACCTGGCAGTAATGGGAGAAAAAGAGCTTGAAGAACACATCATGGCTGAGGCGGAACAATATATACCTTTTGACCTCGATGATGTTTATCTCGATTTCCAGGATCTGAAAACCAACACGGATGATTCTGACCGGACCGATGTCATGCTGGTTGCAGCAAAGAGGGATGTCGTCAACGACTATCTCGAAATGCTTGACGGACTCAAACTCAAACCGGTTATCGTTGACGTGGACGGATTTGCCCTTGAAAACACCTACGAGTACAGCAACAAAAAATCGGGTAATGTCGCCCTTGTGGATATCGGGGCTTCCAAAATGAACATCAACATTCTCTCCAGAGGGATATCGGTTGTGGCCAGGGATATCGTCGTTGGTAGCAGACAACTGACAGAACAGATAATGAACACCTTCGACCTGGATTATGAAGAGGCGGAAGCTCTTAAACTCGGTCATATCCCGGCCGAAGAGAAACAGGAAGAAATAGAGCAGATTTTCAGTACCACCTGTACCCAATGGGTACTGGAAATAAAAAAGGCCATAGATCTTTACAACTCCAACCACCCTGATCAGCAATTACAAAAACTTGTTTTGAGCGGTGGAGGATCAAAAGTTGCAGGTCTGGTGGACTTTCTGAAAAATGAGACCGGACTCAAGGTTGAACTGTTCAACCCGTTCAGCAATATGGTTTCGAACAACAAAAAAATAGATCCAGACTACCTGAACAGCATAGGGCCGGAAATGGCCATTGCATCCGGCATTGCAATCCGGCCATCTGCGATCTGAGTTATTTGATTTTTCAAGGACACGGTTATGCTTAAAATCAACCTGTTACCCATCAGGCAACTGAAAAAACGAGCGAAAGCCCAAAATCAGATACTCAGTGCTCTCTTTGCACTCGGATGCATTTTGGTCATCCTCGGGCTTATTGCTTTTGTACAAGCCAATACAATCAGTGCATCTCAAAAAAGAATTGCTGATCTCAACAAGGAAAAGAAAAAGTATTCCGCAATTATAGCCAAAATCAAAAAATACCAGGTTAATATTAACGAGCTGGAGCGGAGGATTAAAGTCATCAACAAGCTCCACAAGAACTCTTCTCTCACTGTCAGAATCCTTGATGAAGTGACGAAACGGGTGGATACCAGCAGGGTCTGGCTCACCAACCTCAACCAGCAGGGAGGTTCTCTTTCTCTGACGGGAATTGCGCTTGACAACGAGACAGTTGCACAGTTGATGAACTCTCTCAAGGAATCTCGCTATATCAACTCGGTTGCCCTTGGCAGTTCTTCGCTTAAGAAAGTTTCGGGTAAAAACCTCAAGGCGTTCTCTCTCAGTTGCAGCGTAGGAATCCCGGAGGAGAAAAAGCCCGAGGAAAAAAAGAAAAAACAAGCAGCTAAAGTAAAAAAGAAGTGATGCAGGTATAACAGCTTATGAAGAAACAGCAAGCCGCATTAACAAAATTCATAGACGAAAAGTATATCCCGCTTGAGTTGAAATACAAACTCCTTATCGGGGCTTTGCTTCTCATTCTGCCGGTTGTATTGTTCTGGTTTTTCTTGTTCACTCCAAACAAGGAAGAAATCGCCAGGCTCGATCAACAGGAAACAAAGCTGCAAGAAGAATTACATAAAGCAAAAAAGAAAGCCGCAAATCTTGACAAATTTGAAAAGATCCTTGCAGAAACCCGGGAAAAGTTTGACGAAACAGCAATCATGCTGCCAAAGAAAAAAGAGATACCACAACTTCTCAAAGACATATCGGCACTTGGGCAGAATGCAGGGCTTGATTTTCTCACCTTCAAACCAAAATCGGATGTCCCGAAGGATTTTTATTCGGAAATACCGGTCACGATAAATGTGAAAGGCCCTTATCATAATATGGGGTACTTTCTCGACCAGGTGAGAAAATTGCCGAGAATAGTGTCCGTTTCCAATATCAGGATGTCTTCTCCCAAAAAAGAGGGCGGAGAGATGTTGCTGAAATCATCATGTCAACTTGTCACATACAGGTTTACCAACAAACCGTTAGAAAAGAAGACGAACAAGAAGAAAAGACGAAGATAGAGGTATAGGTCTCCTATAACGTGCATATGACAAAGCCACAACACGCCACACGTCTTATCCGAAAGGTCAGCTCCACTTCGCTGCTTTGTTGTACTCTGATGTTTCTGCCTTTTTCCCTGCCAGCCCAGGGGAACTCTGCGGAAACAAAGCCAGAGTTAACAGTGGAACTCAATGAGCTCAATCAGGATGAGTTCACCTACACCATGGAGGGACGCCCTGATCCTTTTGTCCCTTTTCTTCAGCCACAAGCAAAAAAAGTCTCTTCCCCTGATGTCGAAGTCAATACCTCGGACAAGCTCACCGGGATGCAGCTTTTCGAACCCGGACAGTTGAGCCTCGTTGGGATAATGGGAACGGAAGGTGAAAACATCGCCCTTGTCCAGGATTCGACCGGCAAGGGGTATGTCATCAAGGAAGGGATGAAAATTGGAAGACGCGGGGTTATTTCTGAAATTACCCCAAAGATTGTACGCCTACTTGAGACCACCAGGTTTCGCTCTGGCAAAGAAGTTCAATCAAAGATAGATATGGTACTCAAAAAAGAGGGAGAAGAGTAAAAATGTATAAAAGGCTTTTAAAACTCACCCTGGCCGTTTTCTCCATATTTCTCGCCACCTTTGCAGGTGCGACACTTTACGCAATGGAAGCAGCAAATGGTCTTGAAATAAAGAAGATTGACATCGAACAGAAAGACTCGTCAACCCTGGTGACAATTCGGGGCACCATCGACATAAGCGGTTATGAATCAAAGACGGTGGAAAAAGCCGAATCCGCTCCTGCAAGAATGTTCGTTGATATCGAAAATGCCGTACTGAACAAAGATATCCCGAACGTAATTCCCGTTGGGAGCCTTGTTGAGAAAATCAGACTTGCCCACACAGACAAAGGGGTTCGCATTGTTTTCGATTCTGCGCTCGACTCCCTCTTCAAATACTCCATACTTCCTGTAGATAGAGGAATCCGGATAACACTTTCAGATCCGGCTGCAGCACCTGCAAAGCCTGGATCTGCAGAGAAAAAAGCAGAAGATGCCATAGGAGCCCTTATCGAAGATTCTGTGGCAGTTGCAGAATCCAAATCCGTCGCTGGAGCTTCCCTCGAGGACGAAGATGATGCATATGAGGACTCTTTCTCTCTTTCCGGTTTCAAGAAGGATAAAATCAATATCGATTTTTATAAGGCGGATCTTCACAATGTATTCCGCTTTTTCAGGGAAATATCAAACCAGAACATGATAGTTGACAAAGGTGTGAAAGGGACCATAACCATTTCCTTAAATGATGTCCCCTGGGATTTTGCCCTTGATATCATCCTCAATCTTTCAAACCTCGAAAAGGAAGAAAGATTCAACACCATTGTGATCTACCCTAAAAAGAAAAAATTTGTCTGGCCCGAGCGAACCTCCATCGATAACCTCGAAATTGAAACTGACCAGGAACTGCTCGACCAGGAGACCCTTATCGTAGAGCAGGCAGACAATACCCCTCGAGAGATCATGGAGGCCAAGGAAGCTCTTCGTATTGCCAAACTGAAGGAAAAAAGCGGCGATTATGAAGAAGCTGCCCACCAGTATGAAAAGGCCCTTGAACTATGGAAGGACAATGCCAGAATCGCAAACAGGCTTGCCACTCTCTATCTTGCAAACCTGAAAAACAATGCCAAGGCAATTTACTTTGCAAGGAAAAGCCTTCAAATCAAGGCGGATAATCCCCGTGCCGCTCTCTATGCCGCCATCGCTTCCGCAAACATGGAAAAGAGAGCTGATGCCATTGAATACTTCAATCAAAGTGTCAGTTCTTCTCCACCAATGAAAGAGGCTCTCCTCAGCTATGCGGCCTTCAGCGAGAATACCGGCAATCTTGACAGTGCCTTTGATTTGCTGACCAAATACAACGAGTTCTATGGAGATACTGCCCAGACCATGCTCTCAAAGGCGAGAATCCTTGATAATCAGGGCAAGACAAAAGAAGCAAACGCCCAATATAACATGTTGCTCAATTCAGGTTTTGCCATCCGTCCTGATTTGAAAAAATATATTATGAACAGGTTGGCTCCGATTACGAACGAATAAATAATTTATGGGAAAACAGAAATGATGTTTTTCATGATCCATTCTTTTAGCCCAAGAGGTTATCTTCATGAAGTCTATTAAAAATGGTATCAGGTTTAGTGGCCTCTTGCTGCTTGCGCTTTTATTTGCCTCCTGCAACTCTCAAAAGACAATAGAGGAGTCAGATCTTTCAGCTGTTGAAAAGGGTCCAGTAGAAGAGCAAAAGACCATGAGCAGCAATGAACTCCCGGTTCAATATCAATCACCATCATACATGGTGGATATGGATTCCATCGAGGAAATTTCTGATGATGTTGAAGAATCAGTCCTCAAGGTTGGAGCGTCCATTGTCTCAACACGCGGCCCGGAACCCCTGGATGATATTCTTCGCATACTGGCCAGGGCAAAAGGATTTGGGATTTCATGGGCCAGTGATGTCAACAGGGATGTCTTGGTCGATGTCGACATTAACGCCAATGATGATTACCACGGAGCCATAGAAAACCTGTTGAGACAGGTTGATTATTTCCATGAATTTAAAAACAACACTCTTATCATTAAGTATAAGGAAACCAGGCAGTTCCATATAGCCATGCCTTTTACCAAACAGGAATATACCACGGAAACCGGTGGAAATGTCCTTGGTGGAAATGATGCCTCAAAAAATGTTGACGGAACCATTGAGCTGAAGAGCGTAGGAAACAAATTCGATGTATGGGCAAACATCCGTAAAAACATGGATAAGATTATTGCCACCTGGCAAACCACTACTGATCCCGGCAAGATCGAAGAGGACACGGATGCCGAAAATGAGACCGAAAAAGCAGAAGCTGCGAGACAGGTTTCAAGCGGTAAAACCATGTATATTATTGACGAACCTGTTGGTCTTATCACCGTGACCGCTCCACGGCCTCTTCTTGAAAGGCTGGAAAACTATTTCAATTCCTTAAAGAAGTCCCTTTATAAACAGATTGCCATAGAGGCAAAAATAATAGAAGTACAGCTGAAAAAGAATTCATCCATAGGTATCAACTGGTCCAAAGTGCTCGAAGATTTTCAACTCTCGGGAACCATCGATTTTGGTGACGCATTCAATCAGGTATGGCCCCATTCCAGAGGAAACACCTTCGTGAGATCGATCAGTCTTGGACTCGCACCTTTTGATGTTTTCATCAATGCACTGGAAAAGGAAGGCGACACCCATATCCTTTCAAGTCCAAAACTGAGTGTGATGAACGGACAACCGGCATTGATTTCTGTCGGCCGCAATACAACCTATATCGATGATATTACCGTTGATGTGAAAGACGGTGTCTACACCTATTCTGCGGAAACAGAAAGAATCCTTTCAGGTGTTGGCCTTGCGCTTACTGCAAACGTACTCAACGATAAAGAAGTTATTATGAACCTCGTACCTGTCACATCTCAACTGGAAGAAGATATTGAATACAAGTCTATCGGGCTTGGTGAGGTAGGTCTTCCCATTGTGCGTGTGAGAGAAATGAGTACCACCGTCAAGGTAAGAGATGGTGAAATGCTGGTGATTGGCGGACTCATTGACAATACAACAGATACAACAGGGGAGTTTGCACCGGTACTCGGCCAAGTTCCACTGGTAAGGTACCTCTTTGGTCATGAGGATAAGGTGAATGAGAAAAGAGAGCTCATTATTCTTCTTAAACCGACTATTCTTTAAATATAATGCTGATCCGGCGAACAGAAAAATCTGCTTCGCTGGATAAAGACCTTTGTGAAAACCATT
>PDWI01008266.1_pt1 | contig 12315 bp, 9 predicted proteins | sample 1430891 | NCBI WGS metagenome assembly PDWI01 (sample SAMN01162508, study PRJNA174530) | Oral metagenome, whole genome shotgun sequencing project. | biome: Marine environment; feature: Marine mammal; material: Swab sample of the gingival sulcus; isolation source: swab sample of gingival sulcus...
GAACTTATACTTGAAGGAAAAAGTTTAGAAGAAATAGCACAAATTAGAGATTTACAAATCACTTCAATCTTATCACATCTTACACTTTTGAGTGAGCATAAAAAAATATCAAAAGAAAAAAAAGAAGAACTACTAAAACCACTTAAAATACCATCATTGATAGAACAATGGATACAAAGTGGGCTAAAACTAGAAAGTATAAAAGAATTAAAAAAATATTTGTATCTATATGAGTATTTAAAAAAAGATTAATCTTTCCTATACTCTACTCTATTTCTTCCTAAATCTTTTGCTTTATATAAGTAAAAATCTGCAAGTTTATAAATAGTATCAACATTTAGATTTTTTATGTCATCTTCTTTACTTACTATATTTAACCCAAATGATGCGGTTAAATTGGAATAAGGAGTATTTGCCTCATGTTTTATTCCCAATTTCTCAATATTTCCTCGAGTTCTTTCGGCTAAATTGATAGCATCTTGGGCTGTTTTTGTAGAAAAAATCACACCAAATTCTTCCCCTCCCAATCTAAAAATCATATCAGAATATCTTTTAAATGATTTTCTTAGACTAGCAGACACTATAGTTAAGACATTATCTCCTGCTTGATGACCATAAGTATCATTGTATTTCTTAAAATTATCAATATCCATTATCAAAAGAACAAAAATTTTATTATTTTTTAAATTATCTTTCAATAATTTTGGCATAACTTCACTAAAATATCTTTTATTATATAAAGAAGTAAGCCCATCAGTAATAGATAATTCATAAATTGTTTTTTTATCTGTAATATCTTCGCCAATAAGAGTATAACTTACTATATTTCCACTACTATCAAGTTCAACCTCAACAATTGCCTTAATCCAGTAAGAGCTAGAATCTTTTCTTATATGATTAATTTCTCCTTGCCATTTATTAGCAGATAAAAAAGAACTTTGTATCTCTTTATCTAAATACCTATGCATATTTTGATTTATCAAAATATTATAGCTTTTACCTAACAACTCTTCTTTGCTATAGCCTGATATATCACAAAAAGATTTTGACACCTGAGTTATGATACCTAAATTATCTATAGTTGCAATTATCACATTTTGATCTATGATTTTATTGAATTTTTTAACATCTTCTATATTTTTTTTATTTGAAAAAATACCAATTATTTTAGCTTTTAATTCTTCTTGTAATATAGGCTTTTCTAAAAAATCTGTTATACTATTTTTAAAAAAATCTATTTTAACTTTATTACTCACTCCTGTTGTTATCATAATAACTGGTATTCTTGAATATTTAGATTTATTTGATCTAAGCTTTTTAACAAACTCTAAACCATCTAAATTTTCCATATAATGATCACTAATAATAAGTGATATGTTTTTATTAGTTTCAAGAATATTAAGTGCTTCTTCTCCACTTGATGAAATGTGAGCTTTAAGAAAAATTGTTTGAAGTAAATCACAAATAATCTTGGCACTTATTTTAGAATCTTCAACAACAAGAACTTCCTTATTTTCCATAAATACTAAAAGTTCTATCAAATTACAAACATATTCTAACTGATTAACCGAACTTTTTGATACATAATCTACAACAAAATATTTACTAGCAGAATTTACAACATGATCATTGATAACAGAACTTAATATAATTGTAGGTACAGAATGTTTTTTCAACAGTTCTATAGCCTCTCCATTTTTAGTATTAGGCAAAACAAGACTTGAAACTGCAACAAAAAAATCTTCTTTTTCAATAAGTTTTTCAACTTCTTTCATATCCTTTGCATAATACAGTTCAAATTGATTTTTACTAGAGAAAAAATCAGACAATACATTCAAAATAAAAGACGAGCTATCAATTAATAATATTTTCTTCATACTAATCCTACTTTTATGATGGTATATTATACCATACCATTATAGTTTTATAACTTTTATATCAAATTTACAATACACTATGAAACTAAATTTACAAAAGGGATATATAATGAAATACGAAGAAATAGATTTTAATGAACTATATAAAAAACAAAAAGAACTTACAAGTTTTAAACCAAAAGGAAGAGAAGATTGGGATAAAAAAGCCGAGGGAATGAACAAAAGAGTCCATAAATCTATTTATAATGAAGAGTTTTTAAACCTACTTGATTTAAATGAAATTGAAACTTTACTTGATGTTGGTTGTGGTGTAGGAAATTTATCGTTAAAACTTGCTCCTAAACTAAAACAAATATATAGTTTGGACTATTCATCAGGTATGCTAGACTTATTGTTACAAAATGCAAAAGAAAAAAACATAAAAAATATTCAAACTATAAATAAATCTTGGTATGATTCTTGGGAAGATATTCCAAAAGCTGATTTAGTTATAGCATCACGTTCTATGGAAGTAAAAGATATGAAAGAAGCCTTGCTTAAACTAAATGAACAAGCTAAAAAACGAGTAGTGCTTTCATATAAAGTGGGTGGTTCATTTGTATCACAAGAGATTTTAGATGTATTACAAAGAGATATCATAAAAAAACCTGATTATATTTATGTTTTAAATATCTTGTATTCTTTAGGAATAAATGCTAGTATAAATTTTATAAAAAGTGAAGGGCGAAGCACTATTTATACTTCAAAAGAGAAGTTTATACAGTCTGTTTCTTGGAGTATTGATGGTCTAAGCGATGAAGAAACTCAAAGATTAGTAAAATACTATGATAGCTTAGATTTAGAAAAAAAACAAGAGAAGGATTTTGTATATTGGGCAGTGATATCTTGGGATAAAAATTAGTATTATAGGAGTAATACTCCTATAATACCTCAAGTTTCTCAGCTAGATTTTTAGCTATTTTTTCATAGTTTCTAACATCTAGTAACTTATCTTGTCCTTTTTGACCTATTTGGTCAATTTCTTCTTTTGATAGATTTATGATATGTTCAAATTGTCTTTTTAAAGATACTTCATCAAAATCAACCAACCAAGCATTGCTGTTATGTTCAAACACATTATTGTTATACTGATTATTTGTCATCACACAAGGAATTGCACTTGAATAATAATCAATTACTTTCATAGGTGTAGCATTGTTAAATAAATCAATATTAGGTAAAGTAGCAAGTCCAACATCTGCTTTTGCTATTAAATCCAATAATTCATTTTTATTTTGTGCATTATAAACTTCAATATTATCCTTTAAATGGGAGAAATTTTCTAGTAATCCATCTAAATATTCTGGGTCTTTTGTAGAAATCATAATTTTATAACTCTGTTTATCTATACCTTCAAAAGCTTTTAAAATAGTTCCAAATTCTCTAAGTTTATCTAAACTTCCTGCATAGAAAAACCTTTTTTCACTACTTTCGTGTTTGATATGTTTATGTAAATTTTTTGGATCAATTGCGGAAGGTATAGGAAAAGTTGTGATATTTACATCTTTAAAAAATTCATTTTTCATTTTAAAAGAAGTTGGAAGAAAAATATCACATTGATTTATAAGATTAACTTCTGAAATTGTTTGTATCTTATGACTTACCATATCAAAAAAAGATGCTTCATTTTTTTGAATTTTTGTTATCCTTTTTGGAAAAGATAATCTAAATCCAAGTTTAAAGTCTCGTTTTTCTTTCTTTTTTAATATGTTTTTTAATAATTCTATATCATTTCTAATAACTATAAATTGAAAATCCTCTATATGTATATTAATATTTTGTAATTCTTCAAATAAATTATCTTTATATTTTTGAGGAACTACAATAACTCCATTTTTTTGGATTTCACTATCATATTTATATTTTGAAAAAAATATTGTTTTTATATCAAAATATTTTGGTAAATACTTATGAAATAAAGGGCCTATAAAACTATGATCATTAAACTCATTTTGATCTGTTATATACAAAAACTTGCTCATCTTAACTCCTTTAATTTTAGTTCTACCATTATATCAATGAAGAATCGCAATAAAAAAGCATTTGTTTTTCTTAGCTTTTTTTAAAGCTTACCTCAGCAATTAAAGTTGCTAAGATGATAATAACTGCTCCAAAAATTTGTATCAAAGTAAGGGATTCATTTCCTACAAAATATCCAAAAAAACCTGCACTAACTGGCTCCATAGTAAATATGATAGCAGTTTTACTAGCACTTGTAAATTGTTGCATATATGTTTGAACTAAAAAAGCATAAACTGTTGCAAAGATCGCAGTTATAATCACAGCTTTGAAAAATATATAATCATAAGATATATTAAAAGTTGTGTGATCTAGAAAAAAAGAAAAAATCAAAGCTAAAATAGATACTGTTAATAATTGGATAAAAACAAGTAAATATACATTTGTTTTTTTTGAAAATTTTCCAGTAAAAACAATCTGCAAAGCAAAAAATATAGCACAAATTAGAGTTAAAAACTCTCCTTTATCAAAACTTAAACTTCCACTCATAGTTAAAAAATACAATCCAACACAAGCTAAAATAGCTGCAATTAATGTTTTTAGTTTGATTTTATCTTTAAAAAACAAATATCCTAAAAATGGTACACAAACTACATTTAATCCTGTTATAAAAGCAACTATAGAACTTTTTGTATAGAGCAAAGCAAAAGTTTGAGTAGCAAACCCAGAAAACAAAAGTGTCCCTAAAATAACTCCATATACTAAAACTTTAGTATTAAAAAATTTAAAATATCTTTTTGCTATAAAATACATAAGAAATGAAGCCAATGCAAATCTAAAAAATAAAAATGAATAAACAGGAGTTTTATCGATGGCGTCTTGAACCATCAAAAAAGTAACACCCCATGCGATGGCAACAGTAAGTAGTAAAAAATCAGCTTTATATTCTTGTAATTTATTTTTATTCAAAATTTATCCTTAAAAAGCCCTATTTTAGCATAGTTTTATTATTTGTCATATTAAAAGCTAATTTTTTGCTATAATTTTAAAAAAATTATAAAGGATGAATTTTGAGTAAATACTTTGACAAAAAATACATATTAGCAAGTATAAAAATCTTTATAACTTTATTGCTTTTTATACAAGTAAAAGATTTTAGTCAAATAACAACTTTTTCTAAACTTGTAGTAACATTACTGGAATTTATCATCGTTTTAGAACTAATAAGGATGTTAATAGACTTTATGTTTACTGATGAACATCGAATTAGGATTAGATTTATGATAGATTCAACTATTGTATTTTTTATTAGAGACTTGATGTTGATTGTAAATGATAGTTTTAATCCAAATAAAATATTTACAATACTAGCAGTTATTGCTATCTTGATAGGATTTAGAATAGCACTTATAAAATACAGCCCTTCAAAATTAGAACAAGAATGATACTACTATTTATATAAATAGTAGTTATCACTTGCAAGATAAATCAATCAAAGTACTATAAAATTATAAGTTCATTAAAAACTCAAGTTTTGATGGGAAAAGATACGCTTTCTTAGCCTTGTCTTATTTTGAATTAGATAATATAAAAAATATCTAAAAAAAGCAAGTTTAAATAATATGAAAAAAACTAGCTTTAAATATCGCTAATAATTTAGGTATAAAACTTTAAAAAACTATTAGTGAATAACTAAAAATTAATTTTAAGGCTAAAAATGACACTTAGATTTTTCGGCATCACTTTATCTATTACACTTCTAATTGCTGGAGTTATGTACTATCTATACACTTTACTTGACCCTATGCCAAAAAGAGAGATAACTAATGCAACAGGTAGTAAAAATGGTCAATACTACCAAACTGCTTTAAAATATAAAAAGTTACTAGAAGAAGAAAAAATCAAAGTTACCTTAGTAAATACACAAGGTTCTATTGAAAATATAAAATTACTTAAAGAGAAAAAAGTAGATTTAGCTTTTATACAAAATGGTACGATAGAAAATAATGATACTAATTTAAAAGCTCTAGCATCAGTTTATTATGAACCATTATGGGTTTTTTATCATAAAAAGTTAAAAAATATAAATAGTGTTCAAGACTTAAAAGGTAAAAAAATATCCATAGGAAAAAAAGGAAGTGGTACAAATGACCTATCATATGAAATGTTAAAACTAAATGGTATCACACAAAATATACTAGAATACAGCACAAATGAAGCAAGAAAACTTTTACAAAAAGGTGAAATCTCTGCTATGTTTTATATAGGTTCTTCAAAATCTGATATGATAACACAACTACTGGAAGATGAGAATATCAAAGTTTTATCTTTTAAAAGAGCAAAAGCTTATGCACAAAGATTTGATTTTGTAGGTACGGTAACTTTATATGAGGGAATAGTTGATTTAGAAAAAAATATCCCAGAAGAAAACAAAGAATTAATTACTACAACAGCAACAATAGTTGCAGTAGAAAACTTTCACGATGAGCTAACAAGGCTTTTTTTAAAAAAAATAAAAAATGTACACAATAAAAAAGCAATCTTTGCAAAAGAGGGAGAATTTCCAAATATTCACAATATAAATATAAAAGTAAACGAAGAAGCAAAAAGATACTTTCAATATGGAGATACTTTCTTAGAAAAGATATTTCCTTTTTGGATAGCATCAAACTTAGATAGATTAAAAATACTTTTAATTCCACTTTTAACATTGATGATACCTCTATTTAAAGGTTTCTTTCCACTTTATAGATGGAGTATTCGTTCAAAAATCTATACTTGGTATGATAAAGTACAAGAATATGATATGGTTTTAGATACTTTAAATAAAAAAGAACTTGAAGAAAAAATCAAAGAATTAGAAGATCTAAAAAAAGAAATCAAAGCAGAAACAAAAGTACCCCTTTCTTATATGGGCGAATACTATGACTTGATTATGCATCTAGAACTTATCATTTCAAAAGTAAATTTAAGAATTAGTGCAAAAAATATAAGTAATTAGTTTTATAAACTTTAGATATAATTAGAAAAAAATTAAGGATAAAAATTGAGAATATTATCAGGTATTCAACCTTCGGGAACTATACATATAGGTAATTATTTTGGGATGATAAAAAAGATGATAGAATCTCAAAATGATGGAGAACTTTTTGCATTTATTGCATCATATCATGCTCTAACTTCACTAAAAGATAAAGAGGCTTTAAAACAAAATACTTTTGAAGCAGCTGTAAACTTCCTAGCTCTTGGAATGGATCCAGAAAAATCAACTTTTTGGGTACAACACGATGTAAAAGAAGTATTAGAGTTATATTGGTTATTATCAAATCATACTTCTATGGGATTACTTGAACGAGCTCACTCATACAAAGATAAAACCGCAAAAGGAATACAAGCAAACCATGGACTTTTTTCATATCCCGTATTAATGGCAGCAGATATCTTATTATTTGATTCAAATATAGTGCCAGTTGGAAAAGACCAAATCCAACATGTAGAAATGACAAGAGATATAGCAAATTCTTTTAACAATACTTATGGAAATTTGCTAGTTTTACCAGAATCTAAAGTAGATGAAAATGTTGCAACAGTTCCAGGAACTGATGGAGCAAAGATGTCAAAATCTTATGGAAATACCATAGATATGTTTGCAAGTAAAAAAGCACTAAAAAAACAAGTTATGAGTATAGTTACAGATTCAAAAGAACTAGATGAAGCAAAAGAGTGGGAAAACTGCAATGTTTATGCTCTATGTAAACTATTTATGAATGAAAATGAACTAGAAGACTTACAAGAGAGATACAAAACTCCAGGTGAAGGATATGGCCACTTTAAACTAACTTTACTTGATAAGATAAACGAACATTTTGAACCATATAAAGAGAAAAGAGAAGAACTCATAAACAATCCTAAAAAAGTAGAAGAAATACTACAATATGGAGCAAGTAAAGCAAGAGTAATAGCAAGTGAAAAGATGAGAATATTAAGAGATGCAGTAGGTTTGATATAAGAAAACAAAGTAGTTCTAAGCTACTTTGTTTTAAAAAAAATTAAGCCAAACTTTTTGCTAAACTTTTTGCACCTTTAAAGTCTTTTTTACCACTTCCTAGTTTTGGTACTTCCTCAACTATCTCTATAATTGAAGGTATCATAAGTTTATTATCAAAGTTTGCTGTTATATTCTTTTTAAGTTTTCTAAGACTATCTTCTGAAATATGAGAAATTAAAAGAACAATCTTTTCACCTTTTTTCTCATCTTCAATAGAAGTTGCGACAAAATCCCCATCAAAATCAATCTGTAAATCTAAGATTTTTGATATTTCTTCTTCAATAGAAGCTAAACTTACCATCTCACCCCCAAGTTTAGCAAATCTTGAATATCTATCAACAATACTTAAGAAACCATTTTCATCTATAACACCCTTATCTCCAGTGATATAGTAAGTTTTACCTTCAATTTCTTTTAAAACTTCTTTTGTTTTTTCTTCATCTTTTAAGTATCCTTTCATTACTTGAATACCAGAGATTAAAATCATACCTTCTTCATTAACTTTAAGTTCTTTAAAAGTATCTGGATCAACTATCTTAACCGTAGTTCCAGGTACTGGCATACCAACACTTCCTCTTTTCTCCCCTACTTGTACTGTCGCATCAGGTGCTATCATATCTGGTAAGTTACAAGAAACAACAGGTGCAGTTTCAGTTGCACCATAACCTTCTATGATATCTTTTTTAAATTTTTTCAAAAAGTCTAATCTAACTTCTTCTCTTAATTTTTCAGCTCCTGCAACTATAAATCTAAGTGAAGAGAACATCAAAGGATGAACTCTAGGATTTTTAGTATAAAGTCTATAGAAAGTTGAAGTTCCAAACATAATAGTAGCACTATATTTTGATACTAATTTTCCAAGCCCTACTCCATCAGTTGGATCAGGATGTGCAACACATTTTATACCTTCAATTAAAGGTAAGAAAGTAGTAACCGTTATACCAAAGGCATGGAAGATAGGAAGGGATCCTATCATAATATCATTTTCATTTGCATTTAAAACTGTTGCTATTTGTTGAGAGTTACCTAAGATATTATCCCCTGTTAACATGATACCTTTTGGACTTCCTTCACTTCCTGATGAAAATAATATGATAGCAGTATCGTCTTTTTTCATCTTTCTTACAAAGATATCTTTTAAGAAAAATTTAGGTAAAAATTTAACACTAAAGTACATCAATATTGCTTTAGGTCTTGATATCTCTTCTTTTAAATCTTCAACATATATCACATTTACTAATTCAAAAATAGCCTCAACATTTATACCTTTTTGTTTTAATTTTTCAACAAAATTTTTAGAAGTTACCAAACTTTTTATTTCAGCTTTTTGTATAGCTGCCCTTAGTGCATCAATAGAACTAGTATAATTTAAATTCACAGCAGTTCGAGCCATCATCAACACTGCATTGTTTATAAACGCCCCTGCAACAGTTGAAGGTAAAAGTAAACCGATATTTTGCTCTTTTATTTTTTTCTCAAGAAGTCTTTTAAACAATATTGAAACTGTTAAAAATCTATATCCACTTAACTCCAAACCAGTTGAATCAGCAAAAATCATATCATTTCCAACTTGAGCTAACCTATCAAATATAACTTCATTTAAAGATTCTATACTTTTGATATGGTTTTTCCAAGATTTAGTAGAAAGTTCAAATACTTTTTTCTTAACACTTAAAATATTTGCTTTTTCCTTATCCATAGTTTTACCAAAAGATACAGTTAAAGTTTTTACTTTTTTTGCATTTTTATATTTTTGATTTGCTCTTGAAAATAATGATTCCCATAAACCTCTAATAAAAAATGGTATAACCACAACATCATTTTGAGTAAGACTTAAAATCTTTTCAAAACCTTTTTTAAACTCTCCTAAATGTCCATTTCTAGTGATTGAACCTTCAGGGAAAAGTACTACCATATTACCAGCATCAAGTTCTTTTGCAATAGCTTGCATAGCACTTTTACTAGCTTCATTTGAAATAGGAATACATCTAAAGATTTTTAATATCCAGTTTAGATACCATTTCTCATAAATAGGTCTATACATCACAAACCTAACATCTCTAGGAACTGACATCAAAATAACAGCCCAATCGATCCATGATACATGGTTTCCAAGTAATAAAACTCCACCATTTGATGGAATATTTTTTATACCATTTACTTCTAGTTTATATTTTAATCCAACAATTACTTTTAGAAATAATAAAATCAAAGTTTGAGGAAGTTTAAATACCGTGTATATAGTACCAATAACAGTGATTAGTAATATGATATAAATAGAAACTAAAGAGTTTAGATTGTAAAAAGAAACAAGTGTTGTCAAACACAACATTGCAAACATTCCTAAAGAATGAAACCAATTATTACCAGCTAAAATAGTACCTAAAACTTTTTGATTAGCGTTGAATTGTATCAAAGCATTTAAAGGAACTACAAATAAACCTCCAAAAATTCCAAAGAAGAAAAAAGTAAGAGCCAATAAAAAAGGTGTTTCAACTATAGTTGCAGTATATATCATAGCAGCAATTCCCATAGCTGCTAAAGGAATAGTACCAACTTCGATATAATGTTTTGACATTTTAGAATAAATCATAGAACCAATAGCCAAACCTATACCAGATGCTGCTAAAACTCCATTTATCACAAAAACACTATTTATTTCTAGATACTCTTTTGCAAAAGAAGGGAAAACTGCCATAAGACCTTGAGAAATCGCCCAAAACACAGAAAGTCCAATAACAGCTAAAAATATAACATTGTTTGATATTATTGTGTTTAGATTGTTTTTTAGAACTTTACCTTTAAATAAATCATCTTTATTTAATGATAAATCTTTATTTTTTATTTTTACAAATTTAAGTTTTTTAAGTATCAAAAAAGATACTAACATCTCTAAAAATCCAATAGGTGCTATAAAATAAGTAAGAGGTAAAATAGCAGATAAAAGGTCTTCTTTTGTAGTATGTATTTCTAGATTATATGCACCATAAAAACTTTCAAATACAAAAGACATAAGTCCAATAGCAACTAAAATACCTATCATAGATACTGCCTGCAAAGAAGAGTTACCTTTTGATAAATTGTTTTTACCATAAATATCTATGATGATACCAAATTTTGCAGGTGAGTAAATAGCACTTTGGACAGCTAGCAAAAGAAGATTGAACATTGCAAGATAAAAGTTACCACTCATATAAGAAAATATCATCAATACAGATAAAACAAAAGATGAAAGAGCCCCATAAATCAAGATGTCTTTCTTATTATATTTATCTGATAGATATCCACTTAAAGAAAACAAAAGTATAAAAGGTATGATAATCAAAGCATTGATAAGAGATATCCAAATAACCTGTTCACTTCCATCAAAAACCTTAAAAGCTATATTTTGTAATAATACTTTATGGGACACATCCACCATAACATTACAAAAGACAACTACTAAAAAGGCTACCTTTATCAAAAATATATGACTTAAATTTTCTTTTATTTTATTTATATTATTCACAATATTTCCTCTGATTTAAAAATTATTTTTTTATTAGTTCTATAATTTCATCAACACTTAAAACTTTTCCTGTTGATTTTACTTCTTCATTTATAACAAGAGCTGGAGTACTCATAACACCATATTCCATAATTTTCATCAAATCTTCTACTTTTTCAACTTGTGCAAATATACCAGTTTTTGCTACTGCTTCTTTTGTGTTGTTACTTAAAGTTTCGCACTTTGTACAACCCGTCCCTAAAATTTTTATGTTCATAATAACACGCCTTTTTATTGTATAATTTTACTTCATATAAGGGCATATAATAGCATATTTTTGATTATAAAATACTATTGAAAATATATCCTATACAAACAATACCTAAGCCTATGATAGAAAAAAATATGATTATTAACTTTGTATGTAATATTTTTTTCAAAATCATAGCTTCAGGTAAACTTAGTGCAGTTACTGCCATCATAAAAGCTAAAGCACTACCAAGTAACATCCCTTTTGAAGTTAGAACTTCAACAAGGGGCATAACTCCAGCTGCACTTGCATACATAGGAATACCTAAAAGTACAGCCATTGGTACAGCATACCAAGCATCTCCACCTGTATATTTAGCTATAAAATCTGTTGGAATATATCCATGTATAAAAGCACCTATTGCAATACCTATTAAAACATATAGATAAATTTTCTTAAATATATCTTTTGTATAGTCCCAAGCTTCTTTTACTCTTTGTTTTGTTGATAATTCAATCTTTACATCTTCAAGTTCACCTTCAAGTGGTTTTATATCCATCAAGATATATTTTTCAAGTTTTAATTTACCGATTATAAATCCACCTAAAATAGAAATAAAAAGTCCAAAAGATATATAAAGTAAAGTTACTTTAAA
>PDWI01008267.1_pt1 | contig 12314 bp, 10 predicted proteins | sample 1430891 | NCBI WGS metagenome assembly PDWI01 (sample SAMN01162508, study PRJNA174530) | Oral metagenome, whole genome shotgun sequencing project. | biome: Marine environment; feature: Marine mammal; material: Swab sample of the gingival sulcus; isolation source: swab sample of gingival sulcus...
ATCATTACAAATAACAGCTTGATAACCCAATTTATCAAGTAAATTTAAGTCTGTTTTGGTTGTAATACCAGAAGTCGTCAGCATATCGCCCGAAATTGCCGCATTGGCACCAGATTGAAAACAGCCTTCGCCCTTATCGGGTAGCAGACCGCGCCCACCAGCTAATCGAATAGAAGCGGTTGGGTTAATAAAGCGATAAACGGCAATAATACGGCGCATATCGTCGTTGGTTAGTTTTTTATTAAATTGAAACGGCGTGCCAGCAATTGGGTTGAGCATATTGACAGGTACGCTTTTTATACCTAATTCGCGCAGTGCAAACGCCATATCAATGCGGTCTTCAACCGTTTCACCAAGCCCCATAATGCCACCACTGCAAACCGAAAGCCCCGCCGCTTGTGCTGCCTTAATGGCATTGACCTTATCTTCAAAAGTATGCGTCGTACAAATATTGGGGAAATTTCGCTCAGAAGTTTCAAGGTTATTATGCACCCTTGAAGCGCCCGCCGCCTTTAGCTTTTTAAACTGCGTTTCGTTTAAAAGCCCAAACGAAACACATACTGAAATACCGACCTTTTCTTTAATTACTCTGATGACATCACACATTTTATCCACTTCGTGATCGGGCAATTTTTTGCCAGATGTCACAATCGAATAGCGCAAGACGCCTTGTTCGTAGTTTCTCTTAGCTTGTTTAACAATTTCAGCGGCATCTAAAATGGGGTATTCTTTAGTATCAGTACAATTGTGGGCAGATTGTGCACAAAATTTACAGTTTTCACTACATTGTCCACTTTTTGCATTGATAATCGTACAAATATCAAAGTGATTTGCACAAAAGTGTCGTCTAATTTTATCAGCACTTTGAGATAACTCTTCTAAGTCAGCCTCATAAAGAAAAAAGGCCTCTTGCCTGTTAATCATTTCGCCGGCCAAAACTTTTTTAGTTAAACTTTCTAAATTCATAACCCTAACCTTTATAACACATATTATGCAATTGCTTTAATTTATGTAAGCAGTATAACATTTTTGACGGATTAATGTCAACCAATATAGATTATACGGTTTACAATCGAGAAAACCTGTCATTTCGACAAACATTCCATATTATTGGCATCTCGACCGTAGCAGCACAGCTACGGAGTGGAGGATCTCTGTTTTCTTAGATGTACGTCAGCGCCATTGTACGAAGCGAAGCTGAATTTCATTGAAAAACGCTGGTGTTTTTCTGGGTGCCGGGTTGCTTTTTGGATAAAAACCAGCTAATATTTTTTGTTATATTTGTTAAAACATATTTACAATTTAATAGAAAAGAAGTATAATTGATTTATGTTCCATTTTTAATTTGGAGTATATTTTCAGGTTAAATGATTACGAAAATCTAGTAAACCAATATGGAATTTAAAGTTTTTTATTTGCAGTAGTATAAAATCTATCCATTGTGGAACTTAATAGAAAGGAGCAGTTAATGAGATTTTTACTTGAAATGAAGCTCAAGAAACCACATTTGCCAAAGGACTATCACCCGTTGATTGTAAGTGTATTTAAAGGTTGTATTGCCGAACATTCTGATCAAAAAATATATCAATCACTTTATGAACCAGGTGCCAACAAGTCACTCAGTTGGGCGGTAAAACTTAGCAAGCCGATTTTTAATAAAGATGCAATTCAATTAAACAGCACTTCTGTAAGTGTGACACTTAATATAAATGATCAAAAAACGGCACTGGTTTATTTTTCCAGCTTAGTTGCAAGTGTCGGCAAGCAAATACCAGTGGCGAGTGATAATTATTTACTAATAAAGTCAATTAAAATATTGCCAGAAAAATTAATACATAGTAATTTTGTGCAATTTAGTCTTTTTTCACCACTTTGCCTACGCGAACATGATAAAGCGTTAAACAAGGATTATTATTACACAGTAGAAGATAAAAAATTTGCTGAAAAATTTAAAGAAGCGTTAGCGACGAGCGTAACTGAAAAAAATAAGCAATACTTAGACCAAGTAGAATTTGACATTAGTGGCCTAAAGAAGATTATCGTTTCGCTTTATCGACAAAAAATAGCTGTATCGATTGGCAGTTTTATGGTTAAGGCGCCTAGTGAAGTACTTAACGATATCTATCAAAACGGCTTAGGGGTTAGACAACCATCTGGCTTTGGTTTATTAGGCATAGTAGCAGAAGGAGGTGAAGCATGATAGAAGTATTGCAAAATCATCAATACGACCGCAAAATATCACTCAGTGAATGGCGTTATTCGGCAACGGCACTTGGCCTATTGCGCTGCTTAATCTACAATAATTGCGATTATAAAGTTGAAGACGATGTGCTTTATTATCACTATAAAGACGTACAAAATATCGATTATTACTTAAATTTTGTCGAATATTATTACTGCGATCAACTGCACCACTGCATAGTTGAAGATTTGCTTAAACGAAGTGACCAGTTTTCTGATGAAGACATTAAAATTGTCAATGATAGATTAAATGCCAACACGATTGCTAAAAAAATTTTTAAAAACATTAAATTTGACGGTACAAATGTAGTAGAAGTCTTACAAGTAATCGACGATAATCGTCAAGAATTGATTTTAGACACATTTAAAAATGCTAAATTTGGTTATTCGGGCTATTGTAATGGCAATTGTTTTATGGCAGAACAAAAGGCAACTTGTCGCTTGTTGGGCTATAATGTCGATGCTGGACGAAAGCTAAAGGGGATGTCTTACAACTGGGACAAAGGCGCGCTTGTCGCCAACGATTTTAGAGAATTTGATTATCTGCCATTTGGCTTTACACCGACCTATAGCAGTTATTTTATCAACAATAATTTTTCGCTTGAACTATTAGAAAAAACCAATCAGCATCTCAATACTAATCTGTTTAAAGGCGATATGGGGAAGAAAACTGTTGAAGGTGAAAGTGTTAATCACATTATTCAAAGAACTATTTTCTTTAGCATGACCACCGGCGCTAAATTTTTAAACCACGATGTTGAAATAATAAAAAAACAACGCGCTGCCGATTACTTTGAGACACTCTACTTGCGAAAATCGGCAATAGATATATTCGCGCAAATTGAATCACGTGCCGACATTGACACAGAGGTATTAAAGTATTCAATTAAGCTATCTGCCGAAAATAGCTATTTAAATTTAATGGAAACCGTTACACATCACGTTGTCGAATTGCTAAAATTAGATAGTATCATTGAACTGTTGTTAAAAAATGATACCAAGGATAATAGTAGAAGCAATGCATATAGTATTGCGCAGCTTATTAAAATAAATCAACATTTGTATAGGGGGGATATTGAGATGGAAAAAATTAGTGCCAAAGCAGCTTATGCTGCGGCTAAAGATGTCGTTGCCGAAATGAAAAAGCGAGGTAGTGAAAATAAAATTACTAGCTATCGGCATAAGTTAATTGCCAATTTAGTAGCGCATAACTACGACCGCTTTAACGAAGTGCTATTGCAGTTATCGTCTTATAGTCAAGTATCACTTGGCTTTGCCTACGATTTGTTTGAAGATTTTGAGGCCAATAAAAATATTGCCTACACATTTGTCAACGCATTGGAAAATTTTGAAAGAAAAGGTGGTAAAAACGATGAAAAATAAGGCTATTACACTTACAATACTGGCCAATATGACGTCAAATTATGGCGAATCACTTGGTAATATTGCCAGCGTGCAAAAGGTTTATCGCGATGGTCAAGTATACGCGACTCGTTCGCGCGAAAGTCTAAAAAACGCCATAATGGTACAAAGCGGTATGTACGATGATTTGCAGGTAGATGTCGATGGTGCTACACAGAAGAAAGTTGATGAACAACTAAATGCCGGTAATTGTCGTGCATTAGAAGGTGGCTATATGAATACTGGTGGGGCGACAACCAAAATTAGAAAGAGCTCTTTTTATTTGACTGATGCCGTCGCTTGTGAGCCCTTTATTAACGAGGCGAGATTTCACAACAATTTACATTTAGCATCGACTTTTGCTAAGCATAATGATATCAATTTACAGGCAGAAGCCGGCAAAGCGGGACTAATGCCCTATCAGTACGAATACAGTAAGTCACTTAAAAAATACAGCATTACAATTGATCTCGATAAAGTAGGCGTTGACGAAAATTACAATGCCATGGCTGACAGTGATGAAAAAGTTGCTCGCGTTAAAGCTATAATTGATGCCATTGAAACATTGACATTAGTTGTTAAAGGCAATCTAGACAATGCAGAGCCGCTGTTTATTGTCGGTGGTTTGGGGTGCTATAAAACGCATTATTTTGACAATGTCGTGGTGCTTAAAGAGGGCGTTTTAAAGATTAACGACAACTTAAAGGCGCGCATTAAAGACGATTATCGCGTGGCATTACTCGATAACGACAGCATTAAGAATGTCGCTGATGTCAAGCAGCTCTTAGTCCCCATATCAATTGCCGAGTTCTTTGAACAATTAAGACATGATGTGGAGCAGTACTATGCAAGCCATTAGACTAAGAATTAAACAAAATAAGGCACATTATCGTAAGGCGGAGAGTGATACAAACAAAATGACCTATCCACTGCCGCCCTTTTCCACGATCATTGGCGCACTGCACTGCGCTTGTGGCTATACAAGTTATCATCCAATGGATATTAGTGTGCAGGGGAAATATCATTCAATGCAGCGCGAAATTTATGTTGATCATGTGCGGCTCAACTCAACGCAAGACGATAGAGGCATTTTGATTAAATTGAATAATCCGAGTAGTTTATCGGCTGGATATCGCGAAGTTGGAGTTGCTTTAAAGTCACAAGGGAATAGTTTCAGAAAGAATATTACCATTTCAATTAGTAATCAGCAGTTATACCAGCAATATATTGACTTTAAAGAGCAAGAAAGTGAACTGTTAGCACATTACAAAGTGGAAATTAAGTCCAAAATAGATGAAATCAAGAAACGGATTAAGCAGTTAAGAGCAGTGTTGAAATCACTTGATAAGACCGCTGTTGATTACATGCAGACAAAATCAAATCTAGATGTATTGGTTGAACAAAAAAATGAGATTGAAAGTGATTACAAGACAAGAAAAGATATTATTAATCATCAGCTATCTTATTTTGGGACGCTAACTAAATCAATTAAGAGCTACGAAGTGCTTTACGATGTCGATTTGGTAATTCACATTAAAGCAGATGAATCTGTATTGGCTGATATCGAAGACAATATTTACAATTTAACGGCAATTGGTCGCAGTGAAGATTTTATTGACCTAATTGAAATTAAGCGTGTGACATTAACGGATGATATTGATAAAAAATATCACAACGCTGACAACATGGCATACATTGAAAAAAAACACATCGTCAATCGAGCGATTGCGATGTCGGGTGGTATTGCGAAAGCAGGCGCAATTGATGTGCGGGGCACGGTTTATTCAATTCCGAAAAACTACGAAATAATTGACAATAAAAGAGTGTTTGAAAATAGAAAAGTGTGCTTAGTATCTAATTATATTGTCAACCGTCGCAGTAGTAAAAAAGGGATATTTGTCGATAGTGATGGCTATATTGTCAGTCTTAGCTAGGAGTGGATATGATTAAGCTTGAAATGCTTGCTCCTTATTGGGCAAAGCCAGATGAACGCTTAGATGTGCACACGAAAAACTTGTTAAATGCCGCTAAACAATTGTATGAGCTAAACTATATCACCGAAGCACAATACAAAGCATTATGTCGCGCTTGCTTGACGCACGATGTCGGAAAGATTTTAAAATTCTTTCAATGGCGTGTTAAAAACAATGGAAAGTTTAATGACAAGCTCGAAGTATCGCACAACATTTTATCGGCATTCTTTGTCGATATGGATGGATCGATGCCATTAGAGTGTTATTTACCAATTGTCTATGCAGTTATTAATCATCATCATTATGAAAATTTTACAGTAGTTTTTAACAAAAAAGGCGAGATAGTGGATGCTAATTTAGCACTTATTCTCGAAGAGCTAAAGGTTAATAACAATAATTTTGATGATTTGACTGTTGAAGATTTGCACGATGTATTAGATGATTTTGTGCTAGAAGATTTAAGTAAATCTGAAAATCAGGAGAAACCAGAATTTATTATCACCAAAGGCTTACTACACAAATGTGACTATGCCTCCAGTGCACATATTCCAATTGAATTTGCCAATGACTTTACGCTGTCAAAACTAGATAAGCTAGTTGCTAGTTTTGACGGTGGCTGGAACGACTTACAGCACTTTTGCCGTCAAAATAGCAATGATAATTTGGTTGTCGTCGCACCAACTGGTATGGGCAAGACAGAGGCGTCGCTGTTGTGGCTGGCTGACCATAAGGGCTTTTATGTATTGCCCTTGCGCACGGCCATCAACAGTATGTATAGCCGCTTAAAGACCAATTGGTTGGGTGACGAAAACATTGATGAACGCTTGGCACTCCTGCATGGTGACAGCCTCGATTATTACATCAAAGAAAGTGAAGACAATGTTTCGGATGTCGGTGACACACCTTATTTCCGCAATAGTTTGGCGAGAAATTTGTCGTTGCCATTAACCGTGACGACGCCTGACCAAATTTTCGACTTTGTCTTTAAGTATTTGGGGCATGAGCGAAAGCTGGCAACGCTGAGCTATTCAAAAGTGATTATCGACGAAATACAGGCCTATAGCGCCGACGTACTCTGTTACGTCATTTACGGCTTGCAAATGATTAATCAATTAGGTGGTCAATTTGCTATTTTTACTGCGACATTGCCGCCGTTTTTCAAAGATTTGTTAGCCCCCAATAACACTTTAGTGTAATCAAAGTCAATTAATAAAATGATTGACTTCAAAACTAAAGCATTTACACATGACGATAGGCGCCATCATCTAGATGTTATTGAGGCGTCATTAAAGGCACAAGATATTTATGAAAAATATCAAACAGTGTGCAAAAGAAACGGCGTCGTTAAGGCGTTGGTAATTTGCAACACCGTTAAAAGAGCGCAGCAAGTGTTTGCCGATTTATTAGATTTTAAGATAGAAGACGTTGAAATTAAGTTGTTGCACGCCAAGTTTATTAAGCGTCATCGTACAGCTAAAGAAGCGGCAATTTTAGAAGATGGCGCAACTTATCTTGAAGATGGCAAAACCTTTAATAATAAATCAGTAATTTGGGTGACGACGCAACTCGTCGAAGCCAGTTTAGATATCGATTTTGACTTGCTCTTTACTGAACTCAGCGAACTTAGTGGGTTGTTTCAGCGGTTGGGGCGCTGTAATCGCAAGGGGGCAAAGTCGACCCAATTTCCCAACTGCCACGTTTATACAGAGATCGATAGTAACCATTTAAAAAGTGATTCTAATCACGGCTTTATCGATAAGGCGATTCATCAATTAAGCTGTAAAGCGCTTCATGATTTTGGTTCAGGTGTTATCTTAGAGGCAGATAAACAAGCATTAATAGACGATTGGTTGACTCTTGAAAATTTACAACGAGAAGGTAGTTATTTTATAAGAGAATATGAAATGCACTACAAATTTATCGATGGTTTGCTAATTGGTGAGATAAACGAATATAAAGCGGTAGAATTTCAAAAGTTATTTCGAAACATCTTGTCATATAAGATTATACCAATTGATGTTTACCGACAATACATAGCAGTATTTGATGAGGCGAAAGCTGATTGGGAAAAATTAGATGAGGAAGCAAAATACTTACTTGTTCAATTGAAAGATAATGCCATTAGTAAATCAGATTATCAAGCAGAAAAAATTAAGCTAAAGTTAGCTAAGCGTAAAATTAAAGCTGAAATCGACAGCTATACTTTAACCATTGCACAGTATCAATACAAGAAGGCATTTGCTCAAGACTACTTTGCGCTTTCAATGTATGACAAAATAGCGATTTATATTTGCGATTACGATGAACAAAGGGGCTTTAGTATTAAAGAAAACTCTGTTGAAAATTCTAACGCTAAGCCAGAAAAACCATCTACTGGGGTTATGCTGTGAGGCGCTTTATGAAAGAAAAGATAACTGGCATCATGCTCTATTACTATAAAGTATGTCAGCGAAAGTTATGGTATTTTAGCCATGAGCTAGCTATTGAAAGTGATAATCAAGATGTCATTATTGGCAAACACCTCGACGACACGACCTACCTAAATAACAATAAACACATTTTAATCGATGGCGTTATCAATATCGACTACGTCGAGGGCGAACACGTTATTCACGAAGTGAAAAAGAGTAAAAAAATACAGGCGGCTAGTGAATTACAACTTAAATACTACTTGTATTATCTAAAACAGCGCGGCGTCACGGGTGTGACGGGTCGCATTGATTATCCATTGCTTAGAAAAACGCTTTCAATTACATTAACTGAAAAAGATGAAATTGAGATTGAGCAGATACTCAAAGATATTCGGCGCATTAAACAGCTAAGCGCTCCACCTAAATTAAAGAAAATCGGCATTTGTAAAGCGTGTGCTTACCAAGATATGTGTTGGATTTAAGGGGGCGTTATGAGTAGGTCGTATTATATTTTTAACAATGGCAGGCTAAGGCGCAATGACGATACATTACAATTTGTGCTTGCCAGCGGTGACAAGCGTAATATACCCATTGAAGATATATTTGATATTTATATTTTGGGAGAAATCGACATCAATAGCAAGGCGATAAACTTTCTTGCAGCGCATAACGTTAATATTCACTTTTTCAACTACTATGGGTTTTATACATCGTCATTAATTGCCAAGTCGAAGTATGTTTCTGGCAAGTTGCTCATTAAGCAGGTTGAGCATTACCTTGACGTCGAAAAGCGCATTGTGTTGGTAAAACAAATATTAAAGGGGGCGGCTGCCAATATATATCGCAATTTAAGATACTACAATTCACGCGGTAAAGATCTTGCTGGTGCAATGAATGATATCAGTCATTTGCAGCATAATATCGATAGTTACCAAACAGTTAGTCAGTTAATGGGCAATGAGGGAGCAATTCGCAAAATTTATTATGCACAGTGGCAAATTATATTAAACGATGATATTGAATTTAAAAAGCGCGTCAAGCGGCCACCTGACAATGTCGTCAACACACTTATTTCATTTATCAATTCGTTGGTTTACACGACGGTTTTAGCACAGATTTATCATACGCATTTAAATCCTACAATGAGTTATTTACACGAACCGGGTGAGTCGCGCTATTCGTTAAGTCTTGACTTGTCTGAAATCTTTAAACCGCTTATTGCAGACAGGATTATTTTTTCGCTACTCAATAAAAAGCAGATACAAGACAAGCACTTTGACGAGCAACTTAATTATCTTCATTTAACAGAAAAAGGCAAAAAAATCATATTGCAAGAATACGATAGAACACTTAATAGGACGATATATCATAAGATCTTACAAAAAAATGTTACCTATAAGTATCTTATCAGGTTAGAATGCTATAAGCTTATTAAACATTTGGACGGCGAGAAAGATTACGACAGTTTTAAAATATGGTGGTAATATGTATATAATACTCGTTTATGATATTGCTATAGAACAAGATGGCGCCAAAGTTTGGCGCAAGACATTTAAAGTTTGTAAACAGCACTTACATCATGTCCAAAATTCGGTTTTTGAAGGCGAAGTGACAAAAGCGCAGCTATTTGAACTTAAAAGCAAAATCAAGAAAGTTATTAGACCATCACTTGATTCGGTAATTATCTTTAAAAGTCGCCAAGAAAAGTGGCTTGATAAAGATATGTTGGGTATAACAGAAGATAAAACGACTAATTTCTTGTAGCTGTCGATGTCTAAAAAGGCAAAAAAGAGGGGAGGTCGACAAAATCAGCAAAATCAATAAGTTCAGCGATATAATCGATTGCTTATACCAAAATAGAAAATACAAAAAAATAAAAATAAAGCATATCGACAAAATGTATTGTTGTAAGCAAGAAATAGCAATGTATCAAATCAGAAGTATATAAATAGCACCATACTGGAATTTAAAGAGAGGAGAAGATGAAATATTGTTATTTAGTTATATTATATAAATAGCACCATACTGGAATTTAAAGAAGCAATAGAAAAGATAAATTTATAAAAGCCTCTAAAATATAAATAGCACCATACTGGAATTTAAAGTTCGATGTCTTTGTATTTCGTGTTGTGTAACTTCCTATATAAATAGCACCATACTGGAATTTAAAGAATCTTATCACTGTAAATTTTAGGTATTCGTCTTTTGATATAAATAGCACCATACTGGAATTTAAAGACAAGAAGTAATTATAATAATTACGAAGCAGAAAAACATATAAATAGCACCATACTGGAATTTAAAGTTTGAAAATCATTTTGCAATAGCAATCGAAGGATTTGGATATAAATAGCACCATACTGGAATTTAAAGTAGATTGCATTGAAATCAAAAAAATCACACGCAAAAATATAAATAGCACCATACTGGAATTTAAAGTTTCACGATTTTTATAAAGTTCCAGCTCTCGCTGCATATAAATAGCACCATACTGGAATTTAAAGATTACAGGTTCATACAAGATGAGTTATTTGTAGAGATATAAATAGCACCATACTGGAATTTAAAGGAAAAGACGCAAAGATACATAAAACGATACAAGGCATATAAATAGCACCATACTGGAATTTAAAGCTAAGTGCATAACATTTTTAGCTTGTGCAAAGTTCATATAAATAGCACCATACTGGAATTTAAAGAGAAAGATTTGTTACTCATCTTAATTTTTATGGTATATATAAATAGCACCATACTGGAATTTAAAGTATGCATTAATTCTTTTGCGTGCGTGAGCGATACACCATATAAATAGCACCATACTGGAATTTAAAGGATTATAATTACTCAATAGGAATGATTAATCCATTTATATAAATAGCACCATACTGGAATTTAAAGACGACGTTACACAACAAGGTACGCCTGTTCGCGAAGATATAAATAGCACCATACTGGAATTTAAAGAAACAAGAAGAAAAGAAAGAAATACAACCACCAGTACATATAAATAGCACCATACTGGAATTTAAAGGTTTGTGTTGTCTTTATACTGAATTTCTCGTGATTTATATAAATAGCACCATACTGGAATTTAAAGTCTTGCGCCCTTTCGTCGCTTATATATCTAGCTATATATAAATAGCACCATACTGGAATTTAAAGTAAAGTGTCGCCTATTTCGATAGGGTCAATCTCTACATATAAATAGCACCATACTGGAATTTAAAGTTAGAAGTTGACGCACAGATTTGTAAATGTTGGGCGAATATAAATAGCACCATACTGGAATTTAAAGTTGAATGTTCTTTATTTTAAAACAGAAGAGCAAAAGGATATAAATAGCACCATACTGGAATTTAAAGACATTTGTCCGACAAATGTCAAAAGTGGCTGTTTTTATATAAATAGCACCATACTGGAATTTAAAGGCCAAGCGCCCGATACATATTTTGCCAGCTCATTTAATATAAATAGCACCATACTGGAATTTAAAGGATGAAACTATGCCGCTTGATTTAAGCACGGATACGATATAAATAGCACCATACTGGAATTTAAAGTGTCTTCTGTTACAGGCACACCGGCAGACATTGCATATATAAATAGCACCATACTGGAATTTAAAGAAAGAGGATATCAAGCGCTTGGCGGCGAGTTTATATATAAATAGCACCATACTGGAATTTAAAGTATGGAACGGTGGCGGAACGGTCAAACTTGTCATCATATAAATAGCACCATACTGGAATTTAAAGATATAAACAATTCAATAAAGTAATTTTGCCAGTTTATATAAATAGCACCATACTGGAATTTAAAGGCATTAGAGTTCGTTACATATCTTAGTTGTAGTGGAGATATAAATAGCACCATACTGGAATTTAAAGTACAGTAATGCTTGGTGATAATATTCTGTCGAGTAATATAAATAGCACCATACTGGAATTTAAAGATATTAGCAAATTCATCCAATAGAAACCGAACGTGATATAAATAGTACCATATTGGAATTTTAAAGCTTTGTTGGTTCGCTATTACACTTTTTTGCTTTTTTATACTCATTTCTCAGTTGAGTGCCACTATTACAAAAACATGTATGTTTACGTATAATTAAGTACCAGGCACCCCTGTAAAATATCTGCTATTTCTCTATTGGTACCTGGTACCTTTGTAGAAAATATAATGAAAGTCACACTTTTTTAGGTGAATACGCCTAGCTTATACCACAACGCCTATGTCAAGCACTGTTTTTGTCGCTGAATGTTAACTTCAGCCCACGCCAAAAAGC
>PDWI01008269.1_pt1 | contig 12313 bp, 13 predicted proteins | sample 1430891 | NCBI WGS metagenome assembly PDWI01 (sample SAMN01162508, study PRJNA174530) | Oral metagenome, whole genome shotgun sequencing project. | biome: Marine environment; feature: Marine mammal; material: Swab sample of the gingival sulcus; isolation source: swab sample of gingival sulcus...
AAATCTAACTCTAGATTTTGTATCTAAGCTTAAAACAATAAATACTTCTCTTTTTAAATGATTTAATTGAGTTTTAAAAAAATCATATACTTCTTTTGGACTTGTAACTTTACCTAAAATATTATATTTAGATTTATTAATTCTTTTTGACAATTCAATACAAGCCATTATTTTTGAAGCTTTCGCATAACCTATACCATTTATATCAATTAATTGTTCCATATTTATATTATAAAATTCTGATATGTCGTTATTACAAAGGTTAATAACTTCTTTTGAAAGTTCAAGCACCGGTTTATCTTTAGAGCCTGACTGAAGCAAAACAGCAACAAGTTCTGTATTACTTAACTCGTTAACTGCATTATTTATTAATTTTTCTCTCGGTCTTTCACAAATTGGTATATCTTTCATATTCACCTCTATATTATTTTACAATTAATGTAATTATATGTCAATATATTCCAATAATATTTTAAAAAAAGAGAACATTTTCAGTCCTCTTTTGTATTATAAACTAATATTAAAATTTTCCCTTAATATTTTATCTAATACATTTATTGGAAATCCTACAACTGTGTAAAAGTCCCCTTCAATATACTCTATAAATTTAGATGCTATACCATTTATTGCATATGAACCAGATTTATCCATAGGCTCATTCGTTTCTATATATTCGATTAACTCATCTTCTGTTGTTTCTCTAAATTTTACAATGGTTTCTGAATACTCAATGACCTTTTTTTCCTTATTAGAAACACAAATTCCGGTCATAACTTTATGCTTTTTATTTGATATTTTTTTTAACATCTCAAGAGCATCGGCTTTTGATTTAGGTTTTTCTAAAATCTCATCATAATATACTATTGTATCAGCTGATATTATTAATATATCATCTAATTCTTTTACCTTATCAAGTACAGCTAAATTCTTTCTTAGAGCTAAGCTTAATACCATTTCTTTTGGTTCATTTGTTTTAATATCCTCATCTACTAAACTGTTCATTATCTTAAAATTATCAGTAAATCTACTCAATAATTCCTTCCTTCTTGGCGATGTAGATGCAAGAATTAAATTTTTTACTTCAGTTATTTTTCTCATTATAATTTATCTATACTTTTATTTAACTTCTTCCTTATTTTCCTCAGTTTTTTTTACTTCTTCTTTTTTCTCTTCAGGTTTTTTAGCTTCAGGTTTCTTTTCTGCTGTTTTTTTATCAGCAGCTTCTTTTTTTACTGGTGGTTTCTTCGGTTTTTCTTCTGCTTTAGGTTCAGCTGCTGCAGGTTCCCCTCCTGCCATTATCGCTTTAAGTGCATCAGCACATTTCGCTCTACCAACAGGACAACCATTAGTAGGCGCTTCTCCAGCCACAACTGCATTTGCAAAACCTTGACATCCTGGATATCCACAAGCTCCACAATTGGCTCCTGGTAACGCTTCTATTATTAATTCAACCCTTGGGTCAACTTCAACTTTGAATTTTTCAGAAGCATAAGCTAAACCAGCTCCAAAAATGAATCCTAACACTCCTAAACTTGCTACTGAGTTTACTATTGAACTAAAATCCATAATACCCCCTTATATTAATCCACTAAAGCCTAAGAATGCCATTGCCATAAAACTTGCAGTTATTAAGGCTATAGGGAATCCCTGAAAAGGCTTAGGTATATTTGATAATTCTAATTTCTCTCTTACACCTGCAAATAACACTATTGCTAAAGTAAATCCAACTGCAGCTGATACAGAGTGTACTATTACTTTTATTAAACCATATTTAAACTGCACATTTAATAATGCTAAACCAAGTACAGCACAGTTTGTTGTAATAAGTGGTAAAAATACTCCCAATGCTTGATATAGAGATGGACTTATTTTTTGAAGTATAATCTCAACAAACTGAACAAGTGATGCAATTACTAAAATAAATGCTATTGTTTGCATATACTCAATATTCAACTTCACCAATAATAAATTTATTAAATAAGTCATTACTCCTGCCATAGTCATAACAAAAGTAACTGCCATTCCCATGCCGACTGCTGTATCTACTTTTTTAGATACTCCTAAGAAAGGACATATTCCTAAAAATCTAGATAATACAAAGTTATTAACTAATATCGCACTTACGATAATTACAAAAATACTAGCGTTTTCCATTATGCCCCCTTCTTCCCATCTTCTACATCTTTTTTAGGTGGTTCTTCTTTTTTAGGAGCTTCCTTTTTAACTTCTTCCGAATTAGGTTTTTCGTTCTTTGGAGCTTCCTTGCTAGCCTCTACCACTTTAGGTTTTTCTTCCTCTTTTTTATTTTCTTCTAACGCTTTCGCTTTTTCTTCTTCTTTTTTCTTTTCAGCTAATAATCTAGCTTTCTCTTCTTCTTTTTTCTTCTTCTCTATCGCTTTTAATTTCTTCTCTTTTTCTTTTTGTTTCTTTGTTTTATAACTTTCATACATATTTTTGAAAGCTAATAAAAGTCCAAGTGTTAAAAATGCTCCAGCTGGTAAAATCATTATTATTGCTGGTTGATATAATTCTCCAAATACATTAAATCCAAATACAGAACCATTTCCAAATAATTCTCTTATTGCCCCTAAAATTGTTAATGCCATTGTGAATCCTATTCCCATTCCTAAACCATCCATAAATGAATCGCCTATTGTGTTTTTGAATGCAAACGATTCCGCTCTCGCTAATATAACACAGTTAACAACTATAAGTGGTATGAACAAACCTAAACTCACAAATAAACTTTGAAAAAATGCTTCCATTACCATACCAACAACAGTTACAAACGTTGCTATTACAACTATAAATATTGGTATCCTTATTTTATTTGGTACTAATTTTCTAATTAATGATATAACTAAGTTTGAACATATAAGAACTGCTGTCGTCGCTGCTCCCATTGCAAATCCATCTGTAGCAGATGTTGTTACCGCTAATGTCGGACACATTCCTAGTAATTGAGAAAATGTAGGGTTATTTTTAATTATTCCGTTTTTTAAATGCTCTAATTTCATTATTCCCCCTTCATTATTTCTATTATATTTTTACCTAAATTAACGCCTCTTGTTACCGCTGCAGATGTTATTGTAGCACCTGAAATTGCTTTTATTTCAGTTTCTTTTGGTGTTAACTTAGTTACGCCTATTTGTTTCATTACATCTTTATTATCATATTGAGAGAAAAAATCTTCTCCTTGAGATTTCGCTCCAAGACCAGGTGTTTCAGAATGCTTTCCTACTCTAACACCTGTTAACTTTCCATCTAATGAAACTCCAACAATTACTTCCAAAGGTCCACCGTAACCATTAGGTAGAGATTTAAACACATATCCTAATACATTTTCCGAGTCATCAACTGCAGAATATACTTCAAAAATTTTCCCCAACTCTGCTACTTTTTCTGTTTTATCATTTTCTTCATAAGTAGCTGCAGGATCTTTTGAGTAAAGTAATTTAAAATCCGTTGCATCTGGAAAAACTGTTTGTCTGTTCTTTTTTGCTGTTTCTAATCTATTTTGTTCTATCGGCCCTTTTGTAATTTCGTTAACTACACCAAGAGTTGCTGCAGCAATAACGCATATTAGCAAAAGAGTAAGCCCCATTTTAATTATTTCTTTCAATTTTCATACCTCCAAATACTTTTGGTGCAGAATATTTTTCTATAAGTGGAGCAGCTATATTCATCAATAATATAGAATATGAAACTCCCTCAGGATATCCCCCAAATCTTCTAATTATTACTGTTAAAATACCACAACCTATTGCATATATTATCTGTCCTTTTGGATTAATTGGTGATGATGCGTAATCAGTTGCCATAAAGAAAGCACCTAGCATAAGTCCACCACCAGTTAAAAGATATACTAATAACTGAAAATCAAATCCGTAAAACAAAAATGATAATACTGCTACTGTTCCAATATAAAATGTTGGTATTCTATAATTTATAACTTTTCTATAAATTAAATATAATCCACCTAGAATAAGCAATAATGCTGATGTTTCTCCTATAACACCACCAACATTACCAACAAACATATCAAACATCGATACATCTGCTGCTTTTAATGCCTCTAACGGTTTGTCTAAATTTAATTTAATTATATTCAAAGGTGTTGCTTGTGATACAGTATGAACTTTAGGTACTGTATAAGATGTCATTTTTCCCAAGTATGCACTCATTAAAAACGCTCTAGCAGCAAGTGCTGGGTTGATAAAATTATGACCTAATCCGCCAAATGCATGTTTAGCTATTGCCATAGCAAAAATTCCACCTATCACAGGCATCCATACAGGTACAGATGCAGGTAAGTTCATAGCTAGTAATAAACCTGTTACAACTGCTGAAAAATCATTAATTGTGATAGGTTTTTTACTAATTTTTTGTATTATAGCTTCTGTTGCTACGCATGATAATACTGATGCTAAACATATAAATAACGCATTCACTCCAAATATATATATCCCATATGCAGTTGCAGGTATTAATGCTATAACAACATCTAGCATTATCCTATTTGTCGTCGCTCGAGATCTTATATGTGGAGACGATGATGTATTTAATTTAATTCCCATTACTTCGCCCCCTTAAGTTTTTTCATTGCTGTTTTCTTCGCCAATCTAATAGATTTAAGTAATTCTCTTTTTGCAGGACAAATAAACGAACATGAACCACACTCTATGCAATCAGTTACATGTAGTTTTATTGTCATGTCAACATCTCTTTTATTTTTATATGCTTCAAGTAGTACAGGTTGTAAAAATGCTGGACATATTTCTACACATTTACTACATTTAATACAGTCTGTTGGCTCTGGTATAAGAGCATCTGCTTCATTAAAACATAAAATTCCTGAAGTAGTTTTTGTTGATGGTATCTCAATTTTTTTCATCGCTATACCCATCATAGGTCCACCCCAAATGACTTTGCTAACATCATCTGTGAAGCCACCACATTGTTCAATTACTTCACTCAAAAGAGTTCCTGTTTTAATTAAGATATTTTTATTTTCTTTTACTCCACTACCTGTAACGGTACAGATTCTTTGAATTAAAGGCATACCAGTTTGAATCGCATCACTAACAGCTTTAGATGTTGCGACATTGGAAACAACAGCACCTGCTTCTAATGGAAGTCCACCAGAGGGCACATATTTCTTAGTTACAGCGTAAATTAATTGCTTTTCTGCTCCTTGTGGATATTTTGTCCTTAACTCAATAATATCAATATTAGATTCATCTTTAACTGCATTTTTCATAGATTGTATTGCATCTGGTTTGTTATTCTCAATGCCAATATATCCTCTGTTTACATCTAAAGATTTCATCAATGCTTTTAATCCAAAAACTATATCATTTGGATTTTCTAACATTAATCTGTGGTCTGCTGTTAAATAAGGTTCACATTCAGCACCATTTAATATAACAACATCAATTTTCTTTCCTGGAGGCGGAGATAATTTTACATGGGTAGGAAATCCAGCTCCTCCCATTCCAACTATTCCAGCTTCTTTGATAATAGTTAAAATATCTTCTTTGCTTAAATCTTTTAGCTCACCTTTCGGTTTAACTTCTTCAGATATTTCATTTTTCATGTCATTTTCAATGACGATACATTCTCCCGTAGCATTAAGTATGTCAACTTTTTCTATCCCTTTGACTGTGCCTGAAACACTACTATGCACAGGAGATGATACAACTCCATTCGCTTCACCAATTTTCTGACCTACTTTTACATAATCACCTGCCTCTACAATTGCTGTAGCGGGTGCACCAATATGCTGTGATAATGGTATATAGACCACCTTGGGTTCTTCTGCTGAGATTGTATCTTTCTTCTCTGTAGAGCTCTTTTTATGAGGCGGATGTATTCCACCTTTAAAAGAAAACAAACTCATTCTTCCCTCCTCTTTTCTTACTATTATATTTTACACAACTTAATAGATAAAATCAACAGTTAAGACAATTTAGGTTAATTTTATCACAATATTATTTATAATTTTCAATATTAATTTATACTAAATGTTAAAAAACACTCATTTTTGAACGATTATAAGGATTTTTGTGAAAAATAATCATTAAAAAATTTTTTAATATTTTGCTTTATTTTATAAAAATTTATTAATTTTTTTGATATATAGGAACTTTTTTTGTTATTTTTTCGTATAATTAAGTAGGAGGAGTTTATGAAAAAAAAATTATTTATAATGATTTTTATTCTCATTATATTGCCGTTTTCATCTTGCTCATCAGATATTTCTGAAAATATGGAAACAGCAAATAAAAACCTAACGGTTAAAAACGAGAACTTATCACCGAATGAAGAAATTTCTAAAAACAATTTTAATAATGAAACAATAATTGATGATATAACTATAAGAGATACATCTACCGCTATCAATAAAGATAATTATAAACTAAATATATTAGAAACTATCTTTTATTATGGAGAAAATCCTGAAACATTCGACCCGCTTTATGAAATATTTTCATTAGATGAATTAAAAAATGATAAAAATATTTATAATAATTTAAGTGATAAAGAAGAACTAAAATATTATGAAAATTTAGGAGATGAATTTTTCGAAAATAATAGAGTTTTTATATCTACACTTGAATTAAATAGCGGTTCTATAAAGCTATCTGACGGTGGATTAGTTCTTAATGATAATCAAATCGAACTCACACTTGATGAATACCACCCTTCCTGTGGCCTTTGTAATATGGCAGAATATGTCGTAATATTAAATATAGACAAGGAAGTTTCAAAAGATAAAAATGTTATTTTAGAAATCAATAGGATATATGAAAAAGAATAAATGTGAAATTTTAAGAGAGTGTGGTGGATGTTCATATCCGCATAACGATTATAAAGGATATTTAATTAAAAAAAATAAGTATATAAATGATATTTTAAGTGATATTACTAGTAAAAATAATTTAAAATATCCTGATTCAAATCTTAATATAGAAGATATTATTTATAATAAAGAACCTTTGAGATATAGATATAAAGCTCAAAGAACTTTTTCAAATTCAAAAAGAAAAAATATTGTTTCTGGATTTTATAAAAAAAATACTCACAATATAATAAATGTAGATGATTGTATTGTTGAAGATGATGAATTGAGTAAAATTATTAATTCAATAACTAATATTTTACTCAAACTAAAGTATAAACCTTATGATGAGGATAAAAAAACCGGAATTTTTAGACATATTCTTGTTAGAAAGTCTTATAATACATCAGAAATTATGGTTATCTTGGTTACTGGAATAAAAAATATTCCAGGTAAAAACAATTTAATAAAACAAATTATAAAAGAAAATAATAATATTAAAACAATTGTTCAAAATATAAACAATAAAAAAACTAATTTAATTCTTTCGAAGGAATTTAATACTCTCTATGGTTCAGGATTTATATTAGATAAGATGAATAATTATGTTTTTAAGATTTCTGCTGGTTCATTTTTTCAAATAAATCCATTTATGGCTAATAAAATTTATAACAAAGCCATAGAGCTATTAGATATAAAGAAGAATGAAACTATTATCGATTGTTATTGCGGTATTGGAATTATAGGTATCTTGGCTTCTAATTATGCAAAAACTGTAATAGGCATAGAGGGGAGTGAATCATTTAATGATGCGCTTTATAATAAGAAAAAAAATAAATTAAATAATATATATTTCTATAAAGAAGATGCTACTAAATTTATGAAAAAGATAATAGAAAATAATGAAAGTGCAGATATTTTAATTATGGACCCTTCACGAGAAGGTTCCACAAAAGAATTTCTTGAAAATATTTCAAAGTTAAAAGTAAAAAAAATTGCATATATTTCATGTAACCCTGTCGCTCTTAAAAGAGATTTAGATATTTTATTAAATAATTATCACATAAAACACATAATTCCTTTTGATATGTTTAGCTTTACAAATGAAATAGAAACTTTAGCAATTCTAAAAAGAAATAATTCATAAATGTAAAAATATTATTTTGACATTAAGCCGATAATATTTAGAGAGGTTATTATGAATAAAAATGAAAGATTTAAGTTTATTAATCAACGAAAATTAATTGGAGATGATTTAAAAGATTCAATTTCTTACAACGGTGAATATAAAGATGTTAAAACTACAATTGAATTAATTGAATACGATAAATCAACTTTAAGTAAAAAATCAGTTTCAAATGTCTTAAATTCTAAAAATAATGAAAATGTTACTTGGTACAATATTACTGGGCTTAATAATCCAAATCTAATAAATGATATTAGAAGACAATTTGATATTCATTACATAGACATGGAAGAAATCATTCATGTTTCTCAATGGAGTAAAATTGAGCAAAGGCAAGAATATAAAATAGCAGTTCTTAAAATGATTAGAAATGTTGAAAAAGAATTTATATATGAGCATTTAGTTATCTTCCACAAAGATAATATGATAATAACTTTTCAAGAAACAGAAGGTGATGTTTTTGACATACTCAGAGATAGAATAAATGACTCAAATTCTATCATAAGAGATAATAATAGCGAATACTTATTTTACTCTTTAATCGATTCTGTTATTGACCAATACTTTGTTGTTGTTCAATCATTATACAATGATTTTACAGCTCTTGAATCAAATATATTAAAGAAAAATACAAAAGGTAATGAAGATGATATATATAGGGTTAGAAAAGAACTATTATATCTTATTCACTCAATAACACCAATAAAAGACTCTTTTGAAATAATGATAGAAGATGATGACTGCAATAATTCATTAGAAATATATTATTATAAAGATTTATCTAATAGACTAAAACAAATTTCAAAAATTCTAAACGCATATAAAGAGATGATTGATGGAATATATGAAATACATATATCAAATATAACAAATCGTACGAATAAAACTATGATGATATTAACAATATTTTCTGCCACATTCATACCTTTATCATTTTTAACTGGTGTTTTCGGTATGAACTTCAAATATATGCCTGGATTAAATGCAAAAGCATCTTTTACAATTTTTGTAATAGCTTGTATATTATTATCTATATCAATGCTTGGCTATTTCAAAAAAAAGAAATGGTTCTAATTCTAAAATAATAAATCAAATATTTTTATTAATAGTGGTAAAAATAAAGGTACAACAAATGTTAAAATTGTTCCTGTAATTAATGCTACCAAAGAAATTTCAGTTCCCACCGCCTTACTAACAGGGACTAACATAGTATCCATACAACCAGCTGCCCCCGAAGCTATAGGGCTTCCTTTAGATATTTTTACAAGTAGTGGCAATAAAATGACTGTTAAAACATCTCTAAAAACATTTACCATAAATCCATATATTCCTGCCTCTATACCATACACTTCTGTCAAAAATGCTCCTGTAAGACTATAATATCCCATCCCTGAAGATGCTATAGTTGTCCATTTAATATCTACCCCTAAAATAAATCCACTTATTATTCCACCTACAATACATCCAAAGAATATAAAAACTGGTATATATATAATTCTAAAACCAAGTTTTTTTACATATATAAAAACAGATTTATTTGATGATAAACTAACGCCAACTCCTCCATATAAAAATATAAGAGATATTTTAAGAATTATACTTACAATATTTTCGTTAAAAAAATCCACTAAATAATACCCACTTATTATACCAATCAAAATAAATACTGGCATTAAAAATATTAGAAACGACAATTTTTCATCTTTTTTATTTTCTATAGTATCAATATTTTGTATTTTGTTATTTTTCTTATCATTCAATAATTTAATTTTTACTTCTTCTAATGGTATTAAAAATTTTTCTGAAATAAAAACAAAAATAACACTAAAAGAAATACTTATAAGTGTTATTATTAAAGAATTTATTCCAATTTTAGTTATATTTTTTATTATATCATTATTTATTCCTATATTAACTCCAATAATAAACATCAAAATATATAATGAAATATTCATTAATATATCAATCGCCTTTAATATTTTTTTATTTAATCCTCTATAATTTATTAATGCCCCTATACCTAAACATATAAAAGGTAGATATATATTCAAAATACCTCCATCTAAATAACTGCTTTTATGAACTCATCTACATATTCAGCCCATTTTAAATAATGATTATTATCTAACGGAAAATGATCTCCATCAAAACCATAATAAAACTTTTTATCAGATTTAATTTTTTCAAATGTCTTTTTTGTATAAATGCTTGGAGTCATTCTATCTCCTTCTGGTTGACAAACTAAAACAGGTTTGTCATATTCACTATATTGTTTTAATGGCTTTGATTGAGTCAATAAAGATAATACTCCTCTCAAGCTAATTAATGTGCCTGCTTGCGGGTCTTTCTTTACAAGTTCATTGAACTCATTATCATTTGTTAGTGTATCATAAGAAATAGTATGATATGTTTTTATCCTAAATTTAAAAAATAAATGTGTTAATAGTTTTAATATAGGTAATAAAGGATATGTGAATTTTTTCGTAACAGTTTCATTTTTCATAAAATCTTTATCTGAAAAATCCCATAAGCACCAACAAATAAGTCCATTTACACAATCGTATTTAGCATCTGTAGAGTAAGCTAAAGGTCCTCCCATACTTGCTCCTCCTAAAAAAACTTTGCCCTTAAATATTGTTTTTGCATATTCAACTGTGTCTTTTAGATTATTTAGATGTATATTCCAAGTAAAATCACCTTTAGTCCTGTCATTATAACCATATCCCTCTAAATCAGGAGCTACAATATTATACCCTTTCTCAAACAAAGGTATTAAAAAAGGCAATAAAATCCTAGCATATCCCGCAATCCCATGCGAAAATATAATAACGGGTTTATTTATATCAACATTCTTATAAATTTCAATATTTATTTTGCCGTTTACAGAGTCTATTTGCTTAACTTCTGCGTATTTTTCAAACTTATCAATTAAATCACTCCCAAAGTAATTTGTCATATAGTTTTTCCAAAATTCATTTCCTAAATACTTATTATCCATTTTATTTACCTTTATATAAATTATTTCAATTCTAATTTCATATCACCTTTTTTTATCCAATTTATTTTTCTTAATATAAAGTAAAATATAAGGGATAAAATAGCCGGTAATAATATATGAGCAATAATTACTCTATTCAATATTTGACTAAATGAATAGCCTAATTTTTCCATAGCTTCAAATGTTGTAAATTGACCAACTAAACCACTGGTTCCCATACCTGACCCAATTGAAGTGTTTTCCATCTTAAAGACAACTGTTGAAATAGGCCCAGTTATGGCGGATGCTAATATAGGCGGTATCCATATCCTTGGATTTTTTATTATATTTGGCATCTGTAGCATAGATGTTCCTATTCCTTGAGAAAATAATCCTGATAATTTATTCTCAGAAAAACTAATAACTGCAAATCCAATCATTTGAGCTGAACACCCAGCTGTTGCAGCTCCTGCTGCAAGTCCTGTAAGACCTAGCATTATACCTATCGCAGCAGACGATATAGGAAGAGTTAATGCCATTCCCATCAAAACAGATACTATAACGCTCATAAGAAATGTATGAAGTTCAGTAGCTGATATAATTAATTGACCAAATGATTTCATAAATACATCAATATAAGGTCCTATAAATTTTCCAACTAAAGCTCCTACTATAATTGTTACAGATGGTGTTATTAAAATATCAATCTTCGTTTCTTTGGACACTAATTTACCAAATTCAGCTCCAAAAACAGCTGATACAAACGCTCCAACAGGTCCTCCTAACGCTCCTCCAATTGAGCCAGTTATAGCAGAGGCGAATATTACAAGGGGTGGTGATTTTATCCCATAAGCTACTGCTACAGAAATAGCAGGACCAGTCATAGATTTTGCAACAGGCCATACATCTTCATAAAGAAACTTAATATTAAATTTAAGTCCTATTTGATTTAATATACTACCAATTATTAAAGATGCAAATAAGCCATATGTCATATAACTTAACGCAGTTATAAGATATCTATTAACTGAAAATTCAATGTCTTTCTTTTTTAAAAATTCTTTTATTTTATTCATTACACCATCCTTATTATACCTAACATATTCCCTCTTTGATTTTTAAGCCTTCTATGAGAAAAGAAAAGCTCCTCATTACATTTAGTGCAATACTTTGTAATTTCTATATTCTCTTCTTTAATACCATATTTAATCAATGTTTTTTTGTTTAATGCTCTTAAATCCAAATATGTTTTTTTATTCTCCATTATATCTTTATGTATTATAAATTCTTTCATATAATCATCATGAAT
>PDWI01008270.1_pt1 | contig 12312 bp, 4 predicted proteins | sample 1430891 | NCBI WGS metagenome assembly PDWI01 (sample SAMN01162508, study PRJNA174530) | Oral metagenome, whole genome shotgun sequencing project. | biome: Marine environment; feature: Marine mammal; material: Swab sample of the gingival sulcus; isolation source: swab sample of gingival sulcus...
TATTTGGGAATGACTTTGAATGTTGTAATGGTAGGCTTTATGCTTTTATTAACATTTAAACCAAAAATAACAGAGTCTATGGTTATGGGCTTATTCAATCTCCTAGGTAAAATTTTTAAGTCTGAAAAATTTGCTAATTTTACACAAAAAGTTTCCGTTGCAATGGAAAAATTTGTTGTAAAATCAGAACTTATGTTAGAACACAAGGTTGATATGCTAAAAGTTTTGGGGATAACTTTTTGTCAAAGAACAGTTTGGTTTTTCATAACCTATCTAATATGTGTTTCTTTTGGAGTATCAGGATTAGGTGGGTTTAACACTACAAGCTTACAAGGAATGATTTCAGTTTCTGTAGATATGTTGCCTCTACCAGGCGGTATGGGTATTTCAGAACACTTATTTTTAGAAATTTTCGAGCCTGTGATGGGCATAAACTTAGCTACTCCAGTGATGATAGTAAGTAGGGGGATAAGTTATTATACACAATTAATTTTAAGTGCTCTGTTTACAGGCGTTGCTTATATTAAGTTTTACAAAATTAAAGAATGGAAAGCAAATAAGGAAAATAAGGTGATATAGATGAAGTGCAAGGATAGAAACGGTAATATTCTAGTAGACAATCCCTCTAATGATAGGGTGCTTAAGAGTCTGTATGGAACGAAAACTGGAAACAGATGTCTTAAAGTTTTGACACGCCCTTTCATTACAAAGGCTAGTAGGAAGGTGTTAAAGAGCAAGTTGTCTTGCAGGGCGATAGAGCCTTTTGTCAAAAACAATAATATTGATATGAACGAATATAAAGGCTCTGAATTTAGCTCATACAATGAATTTTTTATAAGAAAAATAAAAGATGGCTATAGAAAAATAGATATGGAAAAGACTCATTTAATATCCCCAGCGGATAGCAAACTTACTGCGTATAAAATAGATGAAAATGGACTTTTTGAAATAAAAAACACCCCATATACATTTGCTCAACTAACTAGAAGTAAAAAACTTACAAGAAAATATAAAGATGGGTTTTTGCTAGTGTTTAGACTGAGTGTGGACGACTATCATAGATATTCTTATGTGGATGACGGAGAAAAAAGCAATAACGTAGTTATCAAAGGTATTTATCATACTGTTAAACCGCTTGCTGCAAAAAATCTACCCATATATAAGGAAAACCAAAGAGAAATGTCTATTTTAAAAAGTGAAAACTTTGGAGATATTTTGATGATGGAAGTTGGGGCTTTGATGGTAGGTAAAATAGTAAACTATCATTCTAAGTGTTGCGTAAAAAGAGGAATGGAAAAAGGTCGTTTTGAATTCGGTGGCTCTACAGTAATTTTATGTTTTGAGAAAGACAAGGTAATTATCGACGAGGATATTATAAAAAATTCTATGGATAATTTTGAAACCAAAGTCAAACTTGGAGAAAAAATTGGAATAAAGTCTTGACAAGTCCCTGTTCTATGGGATATACTCATTAGTTGTCATAAATAAAGTTTAAATTGGCGAAATAGCGCCTTTTTTTGCTAGAATAAAAACGAAATAACATAAAAACAAGCGTTTTCAACGCTTTGCTCAAAATTAAATTTTTTGTAAACTTTGTAAATTTTTTACAACTAGAAAGCGAGGTTGCCATGCCGCACGAGGTCAAATACGGTAAACGAAACAGAATGAGTTTTTCTAAGGTCAAGGAAGTTATGACTCCTCCAAACCTAATAGACATTCAAAGAGAATCATACAAATGGTTTATTGAAGAGGGTTTGATGGAAGCTTTTAGAGACATTTCTCCAATTAAGGACCACAATGAAGAACTTCTTTTAGAGTTCGTTTCATGTGAGATGGGAGATACTCCTAAACTCAGCGTAGAAGAATGTAAGGAACGTGATGCAAACTATGCGGTTCCACTAAAAGTTCGATTGAAATTGTTAAATCAGACAAACGGCGAACTTAAAGAACAGAGTGTATTTATGGGAGATTTTCCTTTGATGACTGAAAAGGGAACTTTCATTATTAACGGAGCTGAGAGGGTTGTCGTATCTCAATTGGTTCGTTCTCCTGGGCCATATTATGCTTCTCAGTATGATAAATCAGGTTCAGAGTTGTTTTCTGCAACTGTTATCCCTACTAGGGGGGCGTGGTTGGAATACGAAACAGATTCAAACGAAGTTTTGTATGCGAGAATAGATAGAACTAGAAAATTGCCTTTAACTATATTGTTAAGAGCTTTGGGCTACGAAACAAATGAACAGATTATCGAAGCGTTTGGCGAAGATGATAGGTTGTTAAAAACACTAGAAAAAGACAATACTAGAACCCAAAAAGAGGCGCTTCTTGAGATATACAAAAAACTAAGACCCGGCGAACCGCTAGCTGTAAAAAGCGCAGCTTCTTTGTTATCTTCATTCTTTTTTGAAGATAGACGTTATGACCTAGCTAAAGTAGGTAGATACAAGTTTAGCAAAAAATTAGATTTAAAAGGCAGGATTTTAGATAGGGTTGCTGCGAGCGATGTTATCAGTCCTTTTGGTGAACTATTGGCGAAAAAAGATGAGCTTATTACACAGGATATTGCTGAGGAAATCAATGATTCTGGTGTAGGTGAAGTTGAAGTTTATGGACCAAAGGGCGAGGTTGTTAAAATACTTGGAAACCGTTTTGTAAACCTTTCTAAATATATTGATACAACTGGATTAAAGGTTGCTGATAGGGTGTATTTCCCTGTTCTTAAGTCAATCTTAGATGAATATGAGGACTTTGATGATATAAGAGCTAGTGAGGAGCAAATCAAGGAAAGAATTGTAAAAGCTAACTACACTAGGGCAATTCACAGGTGGAAAGACACTCTTTATGAAAAGGAAAGTAGAATTCAAGTCGATACAAAACCAAAAAACGGACGCTTAAAAGTCGATGGTTACAAGATTGAGTATACGCCTAAAGAGGATTTTCTAGGGTCTGATTATATAACATATAAATATGATGAGGACAGCAAAAAACAAAGTGAACAAAAAGTAGAAGCTAGACGTATGGTAAAGGTTGTTGGCGATATTAAGTCAACAAGAATAAATACTCCGTTAAAATTATTTGCTTACGAGTCAGTGGCAGGCGAGGACGTAGTTGCTATTAAATTTGCTAAAAAACCAAAAAATGGAGATGTTTTTGTAGACGGCAAAAAGATTGAAAAATACCCAACAAAACTCGATGTAGACGGTTGTAAATTAACATATCTTCCAGATAGGCACTTTGTCGGCTCTGATATGGCTGAGTGTACGGTTTGCTATAGAAATGGCGACGAAAACGCAGAAGTATTTGATATAAGTGTTGATGGTGAAGTTTATAACACAGCCGTTAATAGTGACATTTCAATAGATGTAGAAGGCAGTTTTGTAAAAGTTATCAGAGATGCTGAAAATGGAAGCGCTAAAAGAAATGTATCTGGTATACAATACAGTCCTAAAAAGTCTTTTGAAGGCGTTGATAGTTTTGAAATTGAGTACAAAGATGAGAACGGTGCTAGAATTATAAAAAGCATCGTAATCAACGTTCTTGGCGAAATAGTTAGAACTTATGTAAATGAGGAAGTCGTATATGCTATAGATAATGCTAAAGATTTTAAAGTTAAAATCAAACCAGAAAACGGCTCTTTAAAAACAGAGGAAGCAGGTTTTAGATATGTTCCAAAGGTAAACTTTGTCGGAAATGATGTTTTTTCTTATATAGATGCTGATGGCGAAGAAAAACGTCTAGTTGTTTGCGTAGAGGATAATTCTTTGGTTACAACTATTGACGAGAGAATTGTTATTAGGGAAATAGACACGGAAAATGAAAAAGTTAAAATAAAAACCAAACCTAAGAATGGTACTGCTAGAATAAAAGACGGTAGGCTTGAGTATACTCCAAAGGATAATTTCACTGGAAAAGACATAGTTAAGTATGAATTAGAAAAAGATGGCGAAAAAGAAATCATATTAGTTACAATATCTGTAGAGGACAACTCTGTTAATACGGAAGTAAATACAGCAATTGAGTATGAGATAGACATTGACCCATCTAGGCTTAAACTCGTTGGTAAGCCTAAAAATGGTGCTAGCAAGCTAAAGGGAAATGTAATAACTTATACGCCAAAGGCAAACTTCGTTGGTAAGGACAAGGTTAAGTTTTCTGTTGCTGATGACGAAGGAAACAAAGTTACTAGATTTTTTACTGCTAATGTAATGGGCAAAGTGGTACCAATTGCTATAGGCGAAACTCTTGAACTTGACTCAGAAGGAGAAAAGGTTGTTTTCACTAAAAAACCTAAAAAAGGTAATGTTTACCACAGCGGTAGCAAGATAATTTATGAGCCAGATGTAGATGCTGTTGGTAATGATGTGTTCGAGTTTTTCTCTGAAACGAACGGCAAAAAGAACGAAAATAAGATTGTACTTAGCATAATGGGCGAGTCTCTACTTACAAATGTTGATGAAGATGTCCTATTTACAAGTGCTGAAGAGGATGTTAAAAAACCTAAGTTTACTATAAAACCTAAGAACGGTAAAATAAAAGTAGAAGACGGTAGAGTTTTCTACAGACCAAAACAAGGATTTAGCGGTAGAGATGTATTTGCTTATTATGAAAATAAGGGAGATACAGAACCTAGAACTTTTGTGGTTGTAGTAAAAGACGATAATATTTATGTAAATTCAAACGAAACAATAGTTTTGGACGAGGATAAAATCATTGGAATTACTGAAAATCCAGAAAACGGAGAATGTGAACTTCGAGATGGATATATAACTTATCGCCCTAATAAAAACTTTATAGGTAGGGATTATCTCGAGTTTGACTACAAAGGACCAAATGATAAAAAACACCATAAGAGAGCTAAAATAGTCGTTGTTGCCTCAGAAAAACGTGGTCAAGTAAACGAGGAGATTACTTTGATGATTTCAAATTCATCTATAAATGTAGAACTTCTTGGAAAACCTAGAAATGGTAAGGCTGAAATTGTTACAGAGCTTCAAGGTGACAGCAATGTAAGCCACATTCTATATACTCCTAAAAAGAATTTCGTCGGGGAAGATGAAATCAAGTATTCTATCGGAAGACCTGATGGTAAAAGGGTTTCTAAAGGTTTTAGCATTACTGTAAGCAGAGACCAAAAAGTAGGTAAACAAAACAAGACAACAAGCGTGTATCTCGGCTCTGATGTAAAGGTTAAAATCACTTCTGAACCAAAAAAAGGAACAGTAAAGTTTGAGGACGGAAGACTTAGATTTACTCCTAACAAGGATTTCTTAGGGGAAGAATTAATCAAGTATACAGTTGAAAAAGCTGGGGTGCCTAAGGAAAAAAGAGAGACTACAATTCAAGTTGTAAGTGATTTGATAAAAATTCCTGCAAATGGAGAATACGACATTGAACTTAGAGGCGTAAAAGCTCCAAACATAACAATTACAAAAGATGCTGATTATGGAAAAGTGAGTATTGAGGATGGGAAAATCAACTACAAACCTAACAAGAACTTTGTTGGAACTGATGTAATTGGATATACTTATAGGGATAGACACGGTAAAACTGTCAAAGATAATATAGAAATCAAGGTTGACTGCGAATTGGTATATGTAAACCTCAACAAGAAATTAATTTTTGGTGGTAGAGATAATATCGTAAGTTCAGAGTCTTATTCTATCGCTCCAAGATACATCACTGAGGACGATATAGTAGCTTCAGTTTCGTATTTCTTAGGGCTTCCACACGGAATTGGTCATACAGATGACATAGACCACTTAGGAAATAGAAGAATTAGAGCGGTTGGAGAACTACTACAAAATCAAATGCGTATAGGATTGACAAGGCTTGAAAGAACAGCGAGAGAACGTATGACTACTAGCCAATCAGATGCTATAGTTTTACAAGACTTGATAAATATACGTCCTGTAAACGCTGCAATTAAAGAGTTCTTTGGTTCATCACAATTATCACAATTTATGGACCAGACAAACCCAATTGCAGAACTAACTAATAAACGTAGATTATCAGCCTTAGGACCTGGAGGACTTTCTAGGGAGCGTGCTGGGTTTGATGTCCGTGACGTTCACCACTCTCACTATGGCAGAATGTGTCCTATCGAGACCCCAGAGGGTCCAAACATAGGTCTTATCGGTTATATGAGTATATATGGTAGGGTAAATGACTATGGATTTATCGAAACTCCGTATAGAGAAGTTGACCCAGAGACTGGTGTTGTTTCAGATGAGGCTAAATATATTACAGCTGATATAGAGGATATGGCTACAGTTGTTCCAGCAACAGAGCCACTAGACAAAGACGGTAAGTTTGTAAATGAGCGTATAGTTGGTAGGCAGAGAGCGGATATTTTGAGATTTCCTGCAAACAAAGTCGACTATATGGAAGTTTCTGCACAACAGATGGTTTCTGTTGCGACATCAATGATACCGTTCCTAGAAAACGACGACGCAACAAGGGCTCTGATGGGATCTAACATGCAACGTCAGGCAGTTCCTTTGCTTCGTAGCCAAGCTCCAATAGTTGGTACAGGTATGGAATATATCGCAGGTAAGTATTCTGGTGCTATTATAAGCGCAAAAAATAGCGGTACAGTAAGCTATGTAAGTGCTGAAAAAATTATTGTAGATACTAAGGACGGCAAGGACGAATACGAGTTATTATCTTTCAGACGTTCAAACCAAGGTACTTGCGTAGGGCATAAGCCGATTGTTAAAAAAGGCGATAAGGTTTTAGAAGGCGACTTGCTTGCTGATGGTCAAAGTATTGACATGGGTGAGGTCGCTCTTGGTGCAAACTTGCTTGTAGCCTTTATGACTTGGGAAGGTTATAACTATGAGGATGCAATCCTAATTAGTGAGGATCTAGTTATCCAAGACACTCTTTCTTCTGTGCATATAGAAAAATATGAGGCGGAAGCTAGAGAAACAAAGGCAGGAGCAGAGGAAGTAACAAACGATATACCAAACATATCTCCAGAGGCTCTAAAAGACCTAGATGGCGAAGGTATCATTAGAATAGGTGCTGAGGTAAACCCAGGGGATATACTTGTTGGTAAGGTAACTCCAAAGGGAGAAACAGACCCAACTCCAGAGGATAAATTGTTAAGGGCAATATTTGGAGAAAAATCTAGAGAAGTAAAAGACAAGTCACTTAGAGTTCCGCACGGAGAAAGTGGAATTGTAATAGATGTAAAACAGTACGATAGAGAAAATGGCGATGACCTATCACCTGGTGTAAATAAGATGGTAAGAGTTTATATCGCTAAAAAACGTGTAATTTCAGTTGGTGATAAGATGGCTGGTCGTCACGGTAACAAGGGTGTTATTTCAAAAATAATGGCGAGAGAAGATATGCCATTCTTAGAGGACGGTACACCAGTTGAAGTAGTTTTAAATCCACTAGGCATACCATCTCGTATGAATATTGGTCAGGTACTAGAGGTTCACATGGGACTAGCTGCAAAAGAAAAGGGTTGGCACATCGCTACGCCAGTATTTGACGGAGCTGACGAGTTCGACATTATGGACTTATTGGAGGAAGCGGGACAACCAAGAGATGGAAAACTTAGAATTAGAGATGGTAGGACAGGCGAATACTTCGATAATAAGGCTACAGTAGGATATATGTATATGCTAAAACTTCACCACCTTGTTGATGACAAACTTCACGCACGTTCAGTTGGTCCATACTCATTAGTAACCCAACAACCACTGGGTGGTAAGGCACAGTTTGGTGGACAGAGATTTGGAGAGATGGAGGTTTGGGCACTAGAAGCTTATGGTGCAGCACATACTCTACAAGAAATCTTGACCGTAAAATCAGACGATGTAGTTGGTAGGGTAGCGGCTTATGAACAAATTATAAGAGGTGCAAGCGTTCCAAAACCAGGCGTTCCAGAATCATTCAAAGTATTGATTAAGGAATTGCAGTCACTTGCCTTAGATGTTGAATTAATTGAAAAGGCAAAAGAAGTAAAAGACAGCTTGGTAAGAACAGATGAAATAGAAGAATTAGGCGAGGACAAAGAGGTTGAATTGCCATTGGAGGAAATGACCGACGACTATGGTAATTCAGATTTTGAAGACGTTGAAGAAAAAATCATGGAAAGCAGTTTGGAGGAGTTTGTCGATAATGAAGAAACTGACTTTGGCGATGAAGATGTTTTAGAAATGGAGCTTGACTAATGATAAAAAATAATGAATTTGATTCAATGAAGATAGCCTTGGCATCTCCCGAAAAAATAATGGAGTGGTCGTACGGCGAGGTGACCAAGCCAGAAACAATAAACTATAGAAGTCATAAGCCAGAAAAAAACGGACTATTTTGTGAAGTTATATTTGGACCACAAAAAGACTGGGAATGTTATTGCGGAAAATACAAGAGAGTAAGGTATCGTGGTATAGTTTGTGACGTGTGTGGTGTTGAAGTAACAAAGTCTAAGGTTAGACGTGAAAGAATGGGGCATATAAAATTAGCTGCTCCAGTTTCTCACATCTGGTATTTCAAGGGGATTCCATCAAAAATGGGGGTGCTCCTAAATATGTCACTTAGAGACCTTGAAAAAGTACTATATTTCTCATCTTATATGGTTTATGATGCTGGAGAAACAGAATTAAAAGAAAAACAGCTTTTAGGTGAGAGAGAATATCACGAGTACAGAGCTAAATATGGCGATGGTTTTAAGGCTGGTATGGGAGCTGAAACAGTTAAAAAAGTTTTGAAAAAAATTAATTTAGAAAAACTTTCAGCAGAACTAAGACAAACTATAGATGAGTCTACAGGTCAAAAACAGAAAAAAGCTATTAGACAATTAGATGTTGTTGAGTCTTTTATAAGTTCAAAAAATAAACCAGAGTGGATGATACTAGATGTTGTTCCAGTAATTCCGCCTGATTTAAGACCTATGGTTCAATTAGATGGTGGCAGATTTGCGGCTTCTGACTTAAACGACCTGTATCGTAGAGTTATCAATCGTAATAACAGATTGATTAGGTTGCAAGAGATTGAAGCTCCTGAAATAATACAAAGAAACGAAAAGAGAATGTTACAGGAAGCTGTCGACTCTCTAATAGATAACGGTAGAAAGGGTCGCCCAGTAAAAGGCCCTGGTAATAGGGACTTAAAGTCGCTATCTGATATGCTAAAAGGAAAGCACGGAAGATTTAGACAAAACCTACTAGGTAAAAGGGTTGACTATTCTGGTCGTTCGGTTATCGTAGTTGGGCCAGAACTTAAGTTTTACCAGTGTGGTATTCCTAAGAAAATGGCGCTAGAACTATTTAAACCATTTGTTGTAAACCAACTAGTTAACAAGAAAATAGCTGGAAATATGAAGAGTGCAAAGGCTATGATAGACAGGATAGAACCTGTGGTTTGGGACGTCGTTGAAGAAGTCATCAAAGACCACCCAGTATTACTTAACCGTGCACCTACTCTACATAGACTAGGTATTCAAGCTTTTGAACCAGTTTTAATAGATGGAAAAGCTATTAGACTGCATCCTCTAGTATGTACAGCATACAACGCTGACTTTGACGGTGACCAAATGGCGGTACACGTTCCTTTGTCTGTTGAAGCGCAGACAGAGGCTAGGTTCTTGATGTTGTCTGTAAATAACATCTTGACTCCAAAAGACGGTTCGCCTATCACTAAACCATCTCAAGATATGGTGCTTGGAGCGTTCTATCTTACTATGGACGATAACTCTATAGAGCAAAAATCTGAGGAAGAAATGAATGTTTACGCAGATGTTGACGAAATGCTAATGGCTTATCAGAATTCTAATATTCACATTCACGAGAGAGTTAAGGTTAGACAGTTTGCTGAAGATGGCACAAATGCACTTGTTGAAAGTACAGTTGGAAGGTTTATCTTTAACGAAAAAATACCACAGGATTTGGGCTTTGTCGACAGAGAAAAAGACCCATACTCACTAGAGGTTGACTTTGAGTGTAGCAAGAAAAAATTAGAGGATATAATTGCAAATTGTTATGTAAAACACGGTAACACAAAGACTGCTGAAATGCTTGACGATATTAAAGAAATTGGTTTCCACTATTCTACTAAGGGTGCGATTTCCGTTTCTGTATCTGACATGGTAGTTCCAGAAAAGAAAGCAAGCTTGATAGATGAGGCAAAATCACAAGTAGAAAAAATTCAGAAAAATTATCGCCGTGGATTATACAACGAGTCAGAAAGACACGAAGCGATTATCGAAATATGGAAAAACACAACAGAGGATGTTACAGAAGCCTTGATGGAAGGGCTAGATAAAACTAACAACATAAACATAATGGCAACCTCTGGTGCGAGGGGTAGTAGAAACCAAATTAGACAGCTCGCTGGTATGAGGGGCTTGATGGCAAACACTCGTGGAGAAACTGTTGAAATTCCTATTACATCAAACTTTAGAGAGGGATTATCAATACTGGAGTACTTTATTTCAACTACTGGAGCTAGAAAAGGTAACGCCGATACAGCGCTTAGAACAGCCGACTCAGGTTACTTGACTAGACGTTTGGTTGACGTATCACAAGACATAATAGTTAGAGAAGATGATTGTGGAACAGAGAGATTTATAGAAGTTAGCCCTATTATGGACGAAGGTTCTGTTACGGTTCCGCTAATTGACAGGTTAAAAGGTCGCCATTTAGCAGAAAATATTGCAGACAAAGAAACAGGCGAGATAATCGCTCATAAGAACCAACTATTGGATGAAAAATTGGCTAAGAAAATTGAAAATAGTGGTTTAGAAACAGTAAAAGTTCGTTCGGTTCTGACATGCGAAGCTAGACAGGGTGTTTGTGCAAGATGTTATGGCGTAAACCTAGCCAACCAAAAGCCAGTTAATATTGGGGAGTCAGTTGGTATTATAGCAGCTCAGTCTATCGGAGAACCGGGAACACAGCTTACAATGCGTACATTCCACTCAGGTGGTGTTGCAGGTGGCGATATTACCCAAGGTCTACCAAGGGTTGAGGAGTTATTTGAAGCTCGTAAACCAAAGGGTATGGCTATAATTGCAGAAATTGATGGTGTTGTTTCAATAGTTAATGGCGAAAAGAAAGATGAATTAATTATAACAGGTAAAGATGGTGAACAAGTTGCAGAACAAATAGTTTATGGTTCAACTCTTTTAGTAAAAGAGGGCGATACAGTAAAAGCTGGGGATGCTTTGAGTAAGGGTTCGTTAAATCCTCACGATATTATTAGAATACTTGGAGTAAAAGGTGTTCAAGAATATATCATAAAAGAGGTTCAAAAAGTTTATAGGTCTCAGGGGGAAAGCATTTCAGATAAGCATATCGAAATAATAATCAAGCAGATGCTTAGCAAGGTTAAGATAAAAGAAAGTAATGATTCTAACTTTGTTCCCGGCTCTCTAGTGAGCAGACTTGAGTATGAAGCTTTGAGTCAAGAACTAATAAATGAGGGCAAAGAGCCAGCAAGCAAAGAAGATATTTTGTTAGGTATTACAAAGGCATCACTTGCAACAGACTCATTCCTATCAGCGGCATCATTCCAAGAAACTACTAGAGTTCTTACAGAGGCGGCGATTAGAGGAAAAGAGGACAACCTAATAGGGCTTAAAGAAAATGTTATCATAGGTAAACTAATTCCAGCAGGTACTGGTATGAAGATATACGATAACATAGACATTGAGTCAGTTGCTCAGTATAATGAACCAATAGGCTTGCATAATGATAATTTTGCCATAGATGAATCTATTGGATAGAAATGTTGACAAAATAATTTAAAAATGTTAAACTTTTCTTTACTGTGGTTTAAAGGAGGTTCGCTATAAAAGCAGGATTAAAACAGACGCTAAGAGTGATAAAAGCTGATAAAGCTAGCAAAATTTTCATAGCAAAAGATGCTGATGACTTTGTCTTGCGTAGCGTGATAGAATTAGCGGACGAAAAAAACATAGAAATAGTAGAGATAGAAAGTATGAAAGAACTCGGCAAGATGGCAGGGATTCAAATAGGAACTGCTTGTGCTGTAGAACTGACATCTTAAAACTTATACTGTCATCTCGAGCGGAGCCGAGAGATCTCAACAAATAAAAACGATTATATAAAAATATAATATAAAATCTTGAAGAAGGGAGGACGCTCAATAATGCCAACTATTAATCAGTTGATCAACAACAGCAGAAAGTTGCAGAAGGGAAAAACAAAGTCTCCTGCATTACAAAAAACTTTTAATACTCTTAAAAGAACTGCTGTCAGCCAGCATGCACCGCAAAAGCGTGGCGTATGTACTTTGGTAAAGACAATGACACCTAAGAAGCCTAACTCAGCATTAAGA
>PDWI01008271.1_pt1 | contig 12310 bp, 18 predicted proteins | sample 1430891 | NCBI WGS metagenome assembly PDWI01 (sample SAMN01162508, study PRJNA174530) | Oral metagenome, whole genome shotgun sequencing project. | biome: Marine environment; feature: Marine mammal; material: Swab sample of the gingival sulcus; isolation source: swab sample of gingival sulcus...
ATTAATCTCTTGTGTGATGTCATCATCAAAAGCAAATGAAAGTGATTTGTTCTTATACTTAATCATCTATTCCTGCACCTCATCTCTATATCAACTCTTCTTATATTACCTCTTAACACTACAGCATTTACTCCACTCTTTATTTCAAAAAATTCTCCTTTTTCTAAATTTGAATTATTTAATTCTCCATCCTTATTTAACACGTTTTGTTTTCCATGTTCACATTCAATAACTGCCTTTTCTTCCACACTTTTTAAAACAATACTCTGTTCGCCTATTGTAAGTTTACAACTTCCCTCTCCATATATAGTTATTCTAGGCTCGCAGTACACGTTCCCAATATTATTTATAGTGCCACTAGATGTTAATGTTTCTACTGTATCTTCTTTAAAATATTTAAAAGGATGAATGTAAAGCTCTATATCCAATATATAATGCTTATTATCTTTTAACCTTACATTTTCCCATCCATTTAAGCAATCGTATTTATAGTAGTATTTTTCATTATTAAAAGATATTTTATTTTCAACACCCTCTATTTTATTTACAATATCGGTTATCTTTTCATAATCATCAACTAATAACTTTATTTTTCTTTTATATCCCTCATAAGAATTATTATTAATAATCGCTCTTTTATTAGAACCATAAACATTAACTATAGTATGTGACTTTTTACATATATTTTCGTTGCCCACATCAAGAACAACAACATTTGTTAGTATCACATCATTTAAATAGATTTTTTCTATCATAAACTAGCCTCCGTTATTGTCTGTGCTAATAAAGGATTTAATAATTTCCCAACTTTATCACCATCAATATATATATCACTTTCACTTGATAACACTTGATTTAAAAGTTCAACTATCTTATTTTCTGTTGTTTTAACATTAAAATCATCATTTATTTTTGAATTATTTATTTTATAAGATAATTCACTCTCATAACTTCCTTTAGTTGTTTCCGACAAATTCTTCATAGCATTTTCAACAGGTCTTGTATTATCAACAATACCCTTTGCTAAACCTTCATCTAAATATCCGCCTATTTCAGCAAATACAGTTGATGGAGAATGAACGCCAAAAAAACCTTTAATTCTACTAACAACACTACTAGCAAATCCACCCATTCTATCAATTATCCAACCTGTCTTATCTGATATACCATTCCATAACCCTCTAATTAAATCTCCACCTATGCTTGCAAAACTACTAATTTTACTTATTATTCTATTTTTTATACCTGATAAAACATTACCTATAGCGTTTAATCCTGCACCTATATTGCCAATGATACCTCTTGCAAAATTAGCAACAAACTCAAAACCTTTTCTTGATACTTCTCCAAACTTTCCTACTATAGCATTAATTATACGTAATAGTATTTTTCCTATAGCTCCTATTACCGCTCCTAAATTACTTACAAAACCTTTCGCAAGCATTCCTATAAATTGGAAACCTTTTTGAAAAATATTAGGCAAATTACTAACTATTACACCTAACAATCTTAATAATATTCGTCCTATAGCAATTAATACTGCGGGCAAATTATTAATAAAGCCTCTGGATAACTTTCCTATTAATTCATAACCTTTCATCATTACTATTGGAAAATATTTAATTATATCTTGCAACAAATTGCTTAAAATATCTCCTATTGATTTTTCTATAGCAGGTAAATTATTCATAAACCCTTGTCCTAAATTAGAAATAAATTTATAACCCTCATTCATAAGTTGCGGAGCAACCATTAATAAATAACCTACTATCGATTCCCATATTAAACCTAAATTCGTTATTATTGTAGGTATAGCATTTATAAATCCGTTTCCTAATTGTGTTAGTAATTGAAAACCCTTTTCTGCAAAATCAACTAATCTAAACATTATAAATTCTTGAATAGCCATATCAAAATTACTTGCAAAATCTACCATTCCAGTACCAATCGAATTATTAAACCCATCCATAATACTTCTAACAAGCTTTCCTCCCATTTCCATAAATTGAGGTATTGCAACCGATAAAAATGTCATTAAAGCTGATGGAAGTTGCGATATTATGTTTCCTATCATAGGAAATAAATTTTGAAACAAGAATGTTGATGTTGTAATTGCTAGGCTTTGTAATGCAGGTTTTAAGCCCTCTCCTAAAGCTAGAGCACCTAAAACATTACTAAATGATGCACTCATAGCAGAAAAAGAACCCATTATTGTTGTACTTGCTTCTTTTGCAGTTGTACCTGTTATGTCTAATTTACCCTGAATTGCATGGATAGCATTATAGACATCTGACAAATTATTTATGTCATATTTAACACCTGTTATTTTTTGAGCGTCTTTTAATAGCCTTTGCATTTCTGTTTTTGTACCACCATAACCAAGCTTTAGGTTATCAAGCATAGTATAGTTTTGTTTAGCAAATCCTTGATACGCATTTTGTATCATCTCCATAGATGTGCCCATTTTATTTGAGTTGTCTGCCATATCAATCATTGCCATATTAGCTACTTGAGCTGACTTTTTTGTATCTCCACCTAGTGATTGCAGAAGACTCGCACTAAAACCTGTTACACTTTCCATATAAGCATTTGCAGATAGCCCTGTTGTTTTATATGCATCATTTGCATATTTTTTTACTGTATCTGCATTCTTCTTAAAAAGCGTTTCTATACCACCTAATGACTGTTCAAGTTTTCCACCTTCTTTAATTGTAGAAATAATAGCTTGACCTATACCAGCTGTAAGGATAGCCCCTTTTATCATGCTGCCTATTCCTAGACCTGCACTTTTTCCAGCTTTATCGCTTGCAGGCATTATCTCACTTGAAATCGCTCTACCTATACCTTTTGCAGAAGGAACTATTTGAACATACGCTTTTCCTAATTCAGTTGCCATCGCTCTTCTCCATTTCTTTTATTATCTCTTTTCTCTTTTTTTCAAACTCCTTGCCAGATTTGCAACTTATATATTCTTCTTTTATTTTCAAATTATTTAGCTCCTCTACTAAAGACTTTGGCTTATTTTTGTTTTTTTCAGCATCTTTTGTTTTAGCCCAAACTAAAAGGCTTAATCTGTCTACTATTGATGCTAATAAAAGTGTATTTAATTCAACATTTTGACCATTCATCAACATTTTTATTCTTGAATTATTTTTTAAACCACATACAAAAAGAGCTATCCTTAACGGAGGTAGCTCTTTATAATCCAATATATGGTAAGTTTCAGCTAAATCACATATAAGTGCATTCTCATCTAACTTTAAAGCACTAGCAAGGACTAGAAGTTTTTTATTTCTCCTACTTTCTCAAATATATTCTGAATCTCATTCTGCATAGCAATCATTGTTACTTTGCCTTTAGAATTTCTAACATGTTTTTTTAAATATGTAGTTTGTTTATCTCCTAATAAAGTTTTAATCAATTTCGGTATTAATAAAGGATTTTCATCTACTTCACTTACAAGTTCTACAAATTCATAATCATCAATTGTATCTTTATCAATATAAAACTTAAAACCTGTTTTTGTAATTCCTTTTATCTGATTTTGTTGCTTTTTCATCTTTATACTCCTTTCGCAGCATTTTCATTAGGTTTAACGATATATTCATAATGTGTATTACCTTCTTCATCAGGCATACATTGTACAGTTGTTTCATACCCTACCGCTTCCTCATCTGCATATTTAACTTCGCCTATTTCTGTAACACTTGCTTTTGGGATAACAATTCTTTTTAAAACGCCACCTTTTAAAATCATATCTATTACTAATGATTTAGTCTCTAAAGGTTTCGCATTTGCTTTAATTGTAATTCCTGATTCTATAGTTCCTGTTACATTTTCATCTCCATAAACTTGCTTTAAAACATCTATATTTAACGATTCTATCAACGTAAAACTAAAAGTATCCTCTTTTGAAGTTTGGGTTATAAGAACGGTTTGCCCGCCCCAAGCCTTTGTACTTTCTGTTTCTGGTGTATTTTCATTAGTTAATCCATCTTCACTTATATATCCTAAACCTTTAAAAGTTTTATTTAACTTTGTTGTAGCATCTGTAGGAAGTGTAGTTCCTACAACAGCCGAATGTATAGCTCCTGCTACACTCGGTTTTGCATAAGTTACATTTTGTTCTTTATTCATTTTTTCTCCTTTTTTTAATAGTGTCTGATATCATATACTGCTTGATATCTATACTTCTTTGATTGCACATTTGTAAAATTATAATCTGAATTTAATTTAGAACTTACAATTTCATCAAGCACAATTATCTCCTTCATCTTTTCTTTTACCATACAATTAAGTTCTGCAACCTCATACAATGATTTTGAATAAGTTTGAATTGCAAAAGTTGAAGAATCTAATTTGTTGTGATTAGTAGAGCTTGTTTTTTCTATAACTATAAACTCATCCAACTCTTTTTCTGGGTATTCAAAAAAAACCGGCAAATTTAATTCTTTTTTTAAAAAAGATTGTATTATTTTTTCTATCATTTAAGTGCCTTTAATATTGTGTTGTTTTCTGAATTATCTTTCTTTGCTTTTCTGCTTTTTGCCCAAACTGCCGCATTAGGTCTTGACCTCCCTGTATAAATATCGTTAGAATATCCATCTCCACAACGATTTTTTATAGCGTTAGCCTTATTTTTTAAAACAACTTTCATAGCATCAGAATTTAATAACCCTCTAACACCCTTTCTGTTCAATTTAAACTTATTCATAAAGTTCTACCATAACCTTTTTATTCCATTTTAAAGGAATAAGTTCATCTATTCCCTGTAAAGAATGTTGACACACTTTCCATTTCTTATCAAAAAATATAACTTCTTTTCCTTGCCATATATTTGTATCTCCCTTTGGGATAGCTAATACATAAACTGCTTTACTTCCTGTTATATTTAATTGATTTAAAATATCCGTACTATTTACTGGTGCTACTAATACATTATCTATAGTCTTTTCAACATCTTTATATATTGGTCTATCAAAAGCATCATTTTCTACAAATACCTTATCAATTAAAATTACAGGTATCCCTTTTAGTCTACTCATAAAACTCTATCACTCCATATCTTTGCTTTTTTAAGCCTAACTTTGCAAGTTCTGTTCTTTTTATAAATAGTCCTCCTCCAGGTACTAAATATGTTCCAGAAAAACTATATCCTAATGCAGACTCTGATATTTGTGTCATAGGCTCTTGATCTGTAGATGTCATAAGCGTTCTTGCAACGATATCTACTGTCACAGATTTTAAAACATTTCTAAAAACTGTATCATTGATTGCCATCTCATCTAAATCCTTATTTAATTTTCTAGCTTCCATTCTTAAAGTGTCTGATACAATTTCTAATAACGACTCTGCTCTTGATACTTCTTCGTAGTTGAGATTTCTCCACAACTTTATAACATCATCTATTGAAGCAAAGCATTTCACTTCATAACATTTATTTTTTAGTTCCATTTTTCGCCACCTTCGGCTTTGAATTTTCCTTTTCTTTTACTTTTTCCCAATTTTTACCATATATATCACAAGGGCTATTTATAATAGCCCCTGTAACTATGTTTTTATAAATATTCATATTTCCTCCTATGCTGTAATTCTAGCAAATGAGTCTGCGTTCATAATTCCCCAACCTATAAACACTTCTGCTCTTAAATATACTTGATTATAACCTTTTAAGTCTTTTCCAGAATTGTCAGGGTCACCATATTCAATTACTTGTAATGGTATTTGTTTTGAATATCCCCATTTAAACATATTCGCAAAATCACCTATAATTGCTCTATCTTCTGAACCTTCTGATATTGTAGTATTAACATTAACACTTAATCCGTTTACAGATGAAGGACTTGCTCCCCATGCTAGTTCTGGATACTGTTTAACTCCATTAACCTTTAGTGTAGCTAATGCTGATGAGAATACAGTTGACATTGCCATACCTGTAACATCTCCATTTGAGCCTTGTACCATTTGTACAGCAGACTCAATATTTGCTTCTGGGTCATCAGCAGTAAATGTTACTTTTTGAGTAACCAAGCTGTCAAAATGATTTGTTCCTATAACATCTGATGGTGCTTTTGTTCTTGGATTAACTCCATGTAAAGCCATAAGGTCTATACCTCTTGCAACTTTCTTCGCAAACCCATCATTAAACGCTTTAAGTATATTAATTTTTTCTTCTTCTGATGCAAACATAAATTCATCTGATATTCTTGCACCATATTCAATCTTAATAGGTCTTATAATTACTGGTTCTACAGTAACGCCACCTTCCGTTTTCTTTCCATTTTCTGCTACTATATCTACATCACTGTCCATAGAAAAAACAAATTCTTTTAATCCATTAAATGGAATTGGTGTTTGTTTTGATAACACTGCTAAACTTGATTTTCCTTTTACTTTATTTACTAAATCCGATACTAAATGAGCATCAAATAATGCCCCTTTTGATAATATTGCCATAATTCTATTCTCCTTCTAATTGTTCTAACATTTTTTTATATCCTCGTTCCTCGTCATCTTCAACTGTCTTTTCAGTTGTTTTTAAAGGAGGAACAGTAACATTCCTACTAAATACTTCTGCTAAATTTTCTGCATCTTCCTTGATTTCATCTTCTGTGTTCCCAGATATTCTGCTAGCAAATCTATAAGGGATACCATTTTCAAGAGCGTATTTGATTTTCAAAGACTCCATTTCATACATTTTATTTTTCTTACTTAATTCTTCTAATTGTCCTATGCTCTCTTTATTTTTTTCAAGTTCTGATTTTAGAACATTTAACTCCTTTACATACTTCTCATTTTGGCTTTTGATTTCATCATAATCAGAGAATTTCTTTGATAATGTTTCTCTTTCCCTTTTTAATCTTTCCCCTATGATCGCATCTAATTCCTCTTGAGTAGTTATTGCTTTAAAACTCATATTGAGTCCTCCTTTCCCATTTAACCGCTTGGTATGCGTAAAATTTATATTAAAAAAAGAGCCTTTGCTCTTTTAAATTAATATCTCACTAATTGTTTTTTAGGTGGCTTTGCAACACTGCATGCCCAATGCGCGAGTAAAGCACTATCCATTAAAGATATATCGTGTTCTTCAAATTGAGCCCTATATCCAAAACCTCCACCTGTTCCTATAAGTCTTTTTTCACAGTTAATTGCAACCTCTCTTAATGATGGTTGGTTATTGTGAATGATACTTCCTTTGTAAATTCCCTTTTCCCACATTGAGTTTGCAACTACTATTTCTTTTACTCTAGGTAAAATTGGCTTTACTTTTATCCCATAATCTTTCATCTCACTTTCTAATATTTTTTGACCAGACTGCCCATCAATCGTTACTGTTTGAATATCTGCATTTTTTAAAAAATCTAAAATCCACATATTACCAGTTCTTACTGATTGACAATCTATAGCTTCAACAAATATTTTTTCATCATTAGTTTTTACAGCTATACTAACTGAAACATTAGCACCATCATTTCCATACTTAATACCAACGTGTAACTTACCATTTAATTTAGGTTCTTTATCTATAGATAAATTATCCCAATCAAGTTCCGATATTGCAGATTTTTGATTATACTTTATCCATAAACCTAAACGCTGAATATTAAAGTCGATATCATCTGTACCTATCTCATCTTCTATTGAACGTTCTGTAAATATAGTACCTAATGATGGATTTGCTAAATACCACGCTGCTTTATTATGTGGGTCTATTTGATTTTCAACCGACCATTCAGCCCAACCTGTATTTTTACTTTCTCCATTTAAAGCACTATTTCTTAATTTAGTGAATACCGTACCACTAGATAATGGTGTTGGCGGCGTACCACAAAATATAGTTTGCGGATTCATACTACTTGTTACAACATACTTCAAAGCAGACTCTTGATCATCTGTATATTCTTGCGCTTCATCTATTACTAATAAGTCAAACCCCTCACCAAGTCCACCTTTACTACTTCTAGTCCTAAAATCTACCCTTCCTCCTGTAGATAATTGAACCATTTCTCGACCATTAGCTCTTAACGACTCATATTCTATACCTATTTTATCAAGAAGTGTGACAAGTCTTTCCCAAGCCATGTGAGATGCAGAAGTTCTATGAGCAGAATGTAAGACTCTTTCTCCTTGCATAAGTGCATATAGCTCTCTCATTGTTACAACCTCATTCTTACCATTTCTACGAGGTACAGAATATCCAAATTTTGTATGAGTCCATAATTTCTTTGTATTTTTAGATAATATAGCTTTTAATAAATTTATTTGCCATTTTTGTGCTTTTCTACCACTTTTTTCATATATCTCTACAGCTTCTTTATATTCACTTTTTCTGGTAGATAGCACTAATGATTGTGTAGGTTTTTGATTTCCTTTTTTCGCCATAATTTCTCCGTTTTTTCACATTAAAAAAGCAACTTACGAGTATTTATCGATAGTTGCTAATTAATATTTATCATATAACGCTCTTTGTTTGGAATATCTCAAACTTTCTGGAGGCACTTTGCTTCCGTTTCTTCTTTTTAAGTCTTTATATTCTTCCCATTCCTCATCTGTTTTACTAAAATTAGATTTATGACTTAAATGTCCTAATCTATATCTTTCTTCTCTTGTTAATTCGCCTTTTTTACTCATTTAAAACCTCTATAACTAATTTTTCGTTTTTCATTTCCAAAACTTTATATTTAAGTTTATGACTTAAAATAAACTCCCCTTCATCTCCATACGCTGTATTATTTGATCCAACATATAAACATCGTGTATTTTGTGGGACTTTTATTTCCAATTTCATAGCTTCTTCTTGATAATCTTCAATATACATTTCCATAAAGTCATCCGCGTTGGATTCTATGTAGCTTGTAGAAAAAAATATTCCATCATCTATAGTATCTCCAACTTTATAATTTTTATAGTATTTCGCTTTTACACCTCTATAAACTACAATGTCATCTTCCAGTGCAAACTTTTCCATAGCTTTATCGATGTTATCAACGTCTATTTGTCTTTTATGTAAAGAAAAATCTCCTTTACTCAAATATCTGTTCACTTCCGTATATCCATCTGTATAATAATCTCTAACAGAATTTAATTGTTCACTACTTTTAGATTTCATTTTAGCAAAGACAATATCGCTTTTACTTTGATAGGGTTTAATACTATCAACATCTAGTTTCTTATAATTTGCTTTATATTCTTTACTTAACTTTTTCTGTATTGATAATATATCTTTTTTAAGACTTGTTCTATTACCTTGTTTAACAAGTTTTTCAGCAACTTCACTAGGAGTAAATTTCCCAAAAGATATTCCAGACTTGCCACTTTCATAATGTTCAATAGCTAAATTTTTAGCTAATTTTCTTAATTCTGGTAAAGTCATTTCATCTAAATCTTTTTTAGAAAACTTCTCTCTTTTATTACCTTTATTATACTTCTTTTTCTTTGAATTTTCAATTCTTTTATTAATTTTTTCAAGTTTTTCATCTTTATTTTTAAGAATTTTTGCTTTTTCTATTAATACTTGCTTCTTTTTCTTTTTTAAAACCTTTTTGTATGTGTGTTTATACTCTTCTATTTGCTTTTTATTAAGACCTGCAAAATCTGATGATTTACCTTTCCATATATCTCTCTTTTTTCCATCTCCTGCATCATATTCTGTTGTACATCTACAATATCTATGTCTTTTATATACATCTTCTGGTACATCTGGATATGTATATTTACCCACTACCTCTCTACACCATTCACAACATTTTCCAGACATTTTTCTAACTACTTTTGTTTTTAATCCTAAATCACTATGCAACTTAATATTACTTTTTAAAGTATCATCTACTATAGACTGTGAAAAATTGATAATAGGCTCGTTTAAAACCCATTTAGCCTTATCATAGTCATCATAACTAACTACTTTCTCAACAAGTCCATCTATTCTATCTTGATTTAATTCTGCAGATACTCCTTTAACATTAATACCATTACTTTTGTTTATTATTGTTTGAATATTAGCGGTTGTATTAGATACTATATTATGATTAGTATTAAGTGTTTTGTTAAGAACTCTATTTGCTATGTTGTAATACATTTTTCCATCTGGCAATACTTCTTTTGATATGTTATTTTTAAAAGCGTTAGATAATATTTTTCCTGTTTCTACAGATAACTTATTAGCATCTTTATATGTTGCAGTTTTATTTTTTATATTTTCCAAAACTTCAAGAATTGTAGAATTTTTTTGAAACTCTCTTTCAAACTCTTTTTCAATTTTATCTAATAACTCTGGTGTAATATCATTCATTACTTAATACCTGTTAAATCTCCAAGCCTTTTCTCATCAAAATATTCTGGAATAGCTTGATTAATTTTTATAACTCCATCACCTATAGTGCTTAATGTACTAGCATCTGGTTCAAATACTGGAGCCCATTTAGGTACAACACTATAAAAAGCACTTCTTCTATATTCAAAATCATCTCTTAAACAACAAGCTAAATAACCAACATTTAAAAAAGCACTTCCGAATGTTTTTTGTGCCTTCCTTGCATATAGCCTTAACATTTCATGACTAGCTTTTATTGCTTCGCTTGAACTAGGATTGTCAGAAACAAAACCCAAATCATCAAGAGTAAGTCCAGTTTCTCCTGCAAATCCACTTGCAGAAGTTCTTAACTGTTCTGTAAAAGGACTCATAGATGGTGTTGTAAATTGACCTAGTTTAGGACTATCCCCCTCATCATCTTTTGTAAACTGCAACATTGATGATATTGTAGCTTTCCAACTATCCATAGGTTCAGCATCATTGCTTAAACCTACTACATATTTTTGTGGAAAAGAATAGAACTCTGCTGTAATATCTGCTCTTTCTAAAGTTCTTTTTGCATACTTCTGATAATACATACACGCTCTAGTAATTCTACTTCTTCCAAATGGTCTTTTAGCATCTGGTCTATGTATAACAGGTACTAATAAAGGGTAAGGAGCTTTATTCTCATAACTATAAGAGTATTTTCCATTTACATAATAATCTGTTCTACCTTTAATAAAATAAGCTTCTAAATTTGGTTGTTTTTGTTCATCTTTTGCAAGAACCGCATAGCCTTCAATTAACATATTAGTTATTGGATCTATAATACCTGTTGCATTATCTCCCTCAATAACTTGTAATCTAGGCACACCTTCATCTCCTTGTGATATATAAATAAAACAACAAGAAGCAATTAACGCACTTAATATAGCACTATCAAACAATACATCTGAATTATTCATTTTAAATATTTCGTTAAAATCAAATATATCATTATCAAACATATTAAAAGACAGCCTATCTGCTAGACTGTCAACTGCTTTTGTACACCAACCTAATGTCGCTCTATACTTATTTCTTATTTGTGGTGGTATAGTAATACCAATCTCTATATCATCCTTGTGCATGTTGTAATATTCATATCTTTTATCAACATTTACACTTACATTTTTTAATTTTTTTCTTAAATACTCTATTCCTTTGTAATTATTCAATAATAACTCCTTTTCTCATGCGTTTTTTTGTACAGTGACGGCTTGAATGTCAGACACATGTACGGAGGGGGTAGTATGCCCCCTATTGTTTAGATTTATATTTACTCCAATCTCTTAATTGAGGTAAGTTTCTATTACCTAATATTTCTTTTTTTTCTTTATTCTTAAATAGCTTATCTGACTTCTGTCTATTACAAGTTGCATGTGCTAACTGTAAGTTGTCTATGTCTGATGGATGTCCTCCCTTTGCTACAGGAATGATATGGTCAACACAAAGTGCTAATGGATTAGGTGGCTTTATATTTTTATCTACTCTCTTACCACATATACCACATAAGTTTTGTTGTTTAATTATTTTCTTTCTATTCTTTTCATAAGCTGTTCTGTGTGTACTCTTATCCGCTCTCATTTCTTATCCTTTTCTTTGCATTAAAAAAGCACCCTAAGGTGCTAAATATTATTATAATTTTTCAAAGACTAATGTAGCTTGTATTCTATCTCCACCCATTAATCCTTTACTCCCCCCATTAGTTGTAGTTATAGTATGCAATCTATAACCTCTTTTTGCTTGAGTATTTATTACATTTTCTAATTCAGTTAAATTTCCTGAACCTGTACCAATAAACTTTTCTTTTAAAGAAACTTGTAACACCACATATTGTTTGTCTTTACCACTAGCTTTAGAATAACTTAATTCTTCTTTTGCTTTATCAAATAAACCCATAAGACCCTCCTATTAAACATATATTACTATTTAATATTTATATAGTCAATACAAAAGCACCCTTATTGAGTGCTT
>PDWI01008272.1_pt1 | contig 12310 bp, 10 predicted proteins | sample 1430891 | NCBI WGS metagenome assembly PDWI01 (sample SAMN01162508, study PRJNA174530) | Oral metagenome, whole genome shotgun sequencing project. | biome: Marine environment; feature: Marine mammal; material: Swab sample of the gingival sulcus; isolation source: swab sample of gingival sulcus...
AAAAGCTACTCCCTGCGGTCGTAGTCGGACTTCTTTCCGATACCTCTTTACGTATGTCTTTATACGCTGCAGCCCGCCATTTCGCTTGCGCCTCGAACTAGAACATTTTCTACAGTCTGGAGATTATCGACTTTGTCGACACTCTCTAATGGTTGACAACCATTTGTATTTAACTGCGTATGTTAAAAGGAGGAACAAAATGCAGCGAGTTAAGAAAAGTGGAATTACGGCGCTGGCTTTATTGTTAGCGGTTATTTTAGGCGTTTCGCCACTGTGGCAAGCATTTGCCGACGGCGAAGCTGAAGGCAACAGGACGATTACCGGTAAGGCGGCTGCCTTTTCGATTAAGGGGCCGAACTTGCACTACGATTGCATCGTCGAGATCGAGATCGATGCAGACGGCAAGATAGTGGCAATAAGGGATGCCGGTACGCTCGATTCCATCAACGAAAACATCGCTAAGAGCGAGCCGATGGTAGCCGGTATTCTAGAGCAAAATATCGACCATTGGAATACGTTTGTCGCCGCTAATGGACTCGATAAGTTCATCGGTTTAACGCTCGACCAAATCGACGTCGACAACCATGAAGTGGACACGGTGTCGGGCGCTACGTCGACGTCGTGGACGATGAAAAAGGCGATTGTCAATGCCTTTGCGTCTATTGACGAAGATGCCAACGCTCCCGAAGTGAAGGAGTATCTAAAAAATGCCGAACTTAGAAAGCCGCAAACTGAACAAAAACTGCCGGTCATCGGCGGCGTGTTCAACCCCGAAGTGAAGGTTTTGGAAAGCGAGGGCAAAGCCACTTACACAATAGCGTTTAAAACCGTTGAAATGATGGGTATAACGGAAGACATTGAAGAGATCAAAGTCGAACAAAGTGCCGGCGATGGCGAGTTTAAAACAGTTCAAGCAGTAGTCGTAGACGGTGAATACAAAAATCAGTTTACGTTTGAACGCGCTGCTGTCGGCGAAGAAAAAATCGCTGTAAAAGTGGCGTCAAAGACGATGGGCGAAGAGTTTGACGGCTGCATTGTCTTCGTCGACGATGCGGCAGAAGAGGAAGAACCGGAAGTGGACAAAGACGTCGAGCTCGCCAAGTTGATTGCAGATGTAGCGTTAAATGCCGCCAATGCGGTCGCGTTTGACGATTCGAAATTGGTCTATACTAAAGGCCAGTCACAAGGCGCTAGCTTTAAATACGACGACAAAATCAACTTGGAATTATTTTCGAAAGTTGAAGTCGACGGCGCGGACTTAGAGGATGCGCACTATCGTTTAGACGGCGAAAAAATGGCGCTAGAGTTAGACAAAAACTGTTTGAACAATCTAAGCGCCGGCTTGCATACGGTAAAATTACAGACTAAAGACGGTTATGCCACAGCGGAGTTCGAGGTGATGAACCGCGCGGTTGGTACGGCTGTAAAAACGTTAAGTGGTCGCGCGGCGACGAGAACGATAAAGGGTACGAATTTACAATACGATTGCATCATCGATATAGACGTCGATGCAAACGGTAGAATTGTCAAAGTGAGAGATGCTGGAACGCTCGATTCGATCAATGAAAACATCGCCAAAAGCGAACCGCTGATCGCCGGCATATTAAAGCAAAACTTGCATCATTGGGACATCTTCCTCAACGATGAGGGCTTTGACAAGTTCATTGGCTTAACGGTTGCCCAAATAGAAGTAGACAATCACGAAGTGGACACGGTGTCGGGCGCTACGGCGACGTCGTGGACGATGAAAAAGGCGATTGTAAATGCCTTTGATACTGAAATAGTATATGAAGACGACGACGATGACGATTACGTAGACATGCGCGATGCCGACGGCATCGACGACGAAGAAGCAGTGGCAGAGCAAAGCAGTTCTGAAGCCGCTGCGGAGACGACTGAAGCGACAGAAAATCAGCAGGCGAGCGCAGAAGCCGAAGCGACTTATGTAGAAAAGGTCTTCGTCGACACGCGGGGTCACTGGGCAGAACAGAGCATTAGCTATTTGGCGAATAGGGGTATTGTCAACGGCGTCAGCGCAACTCGGTTTGAACCGGACGGCAATATTAAAAAAGTTGAACTCCTACAAATTTTAGCAAATATGGCAGATGTCGATTTAGCGTCAATTGGCTATGTTCCCTATAATGATGTCGCTCCAGACGCATGGTATGCAAACGCCGTTGCCTGGGCTGTCAAAAATGGGATAGCACACGGCGTTTCCGAGGATGTCTTTGATGCGGAAGTCTATCTCACAAGAGAAAATATGGCCGTTATAATCGATAATTATTTCGCTGAGGTAGCGGGTGATGCATTGGATTCTAAGGTCGAAAAGATCAACTTTGTAGACACGGCTAAAATTTCTCCTTACGCGCAATTTTCAGTTCAAAGACTGCAGCGCGCAGGTATTATTAGCGGCATCGCTGCAGCTGATAACAGCTACAGCTTCGCGCCCCAAGCGTTGGCGACGAGAGCGCAAGTTGCCAAAATGTTAGCCGATTATTTGCAAGCGGCTGAATAGTCATTAGACGTAAGAACACATAAAAAAAGGCCAATGGCGAGTAATGCCATTGGCCTTTTTAGCCTTTATTGCGTTTAATCGTCGACCCGCATGGCGAGCACTGCGTCGCGCTGTGGGTTGACGTAAATCGTCTTGTTGTCGGTGAAGATGACCATGCCGGGCTTGGCGCCGCGCGGCTTTTTGACGAACTTGACTTCGGTGAAGTCGACCGGCACCTGTGAAGAATGTCTGCCATCCGAATGGTAGGCGGCAATCATGGCGGCTTCCACAATGGTCTGTTCTGCGATGTCGGCAAAGCACTTGGTGATGATGACATGTGAGCCGGCGATGTCTTTGGTGTGTAGCCAAATGTGTTCCCTGTCGGCCTTCTTGGTCGTCAATTCGTCGTTTTGATAGTTGTTGCGACCGACTAAAATGATGACGCCTTCGCTCGATTGATATTTCAGGGGCGGCAGTTTTTTGGACTTTTTCTGCCTCTTGCGCGCGCGCGACTTAAAATAGCCGCCGTCGACCAACTCGTCGATTAACTGATTGATGTCATCGCTCGTCTCGGCGCATTCTAGTAAACTGCGCACTTGTTTGAGATAGGCCAAATCGGCTTCGTTTTCACCGATTAACGCCTTGGCTTTAACCAGCGTCGTCTTGGCCTTGTTATAGCGCTTGTAGTAGTGCTGTGCATTTTCGTTGGGCGCCTTGTCGACGGACAGTGGGATGACGATGGTTTTTCCGTCGTAATAATTGACGACCTCGATCGATTTCATGCCCTTTTTGACGGCGTGTAGGTTGGCGGTGATCAGTTCGCCGTATAATTTGTATTTATCGAGTTCTTCGGCGGCCACCAAGTCTTTGCTCAAATTGTCGATGCGGTTGACCGTGCGGACGATCAGCCCGTCGATGCGCTTGATCGCAGTGGCGGCTCTTTGAGCGATTTGGTTGCTGTCTTTTTTTTGTTTATAATAATCCGCTAAGGCCGCAAAATAGTTGCCATCAGAGACCGCTTCAGCTTCGTATTCGCTGGCGGTTTTGACGGCCGAAAAGGCCTTTATCAGACCGCCTTCGCGGTATAGCCACATGTTGCCGTCATCTAATTGCGACAGCATCTCGCGGCTGGATTGCCACAGCGCCGCGCATTGCGCTTCGTCGAGCTGGTCGCACTTGGCGTTGCCATCGGTTGCACTGCCGAGGCAAATCGTCGTCGCAATATCGGGGCTGACACCTTCAAAGTATTGGTACAGCGCTTTGCGCACGACGCCTTTTTGAGCGCGCAAAAGGGCGCTGAACTGTGCGTCGTCGATCTCTAATAAATTTTGTTTTTGCGAAGGCGGTTGACTGTATTTAATATTTGGCAAAACCGGGCGAATGCTGATGTTCTCGCCGACGCGCTTAATGGCGTCGACGATTTTCATGTCGCCGTCGAGCAAGATCAAATTGGAGTGCTTGCCCATGATTTCGACGCGCAATTTATAGTCGACTAAGTCGCCGATTTGATTTTTGACGGCGATGTCGATGTCGACGATGCGCTCCATGCCGAGCTGTTTTACGGCGCTGATTCTACCGGATTGCAAGTGCTTGCGCAGCAGCATGCTAAACATCGGCGGCGCGTCCGGCGTATCCGGTTTTTGGTCGATTAAGAGTATGCGCGGCTGCGCGGGGTGTACGCTGATTAACAGGCGCTGTGTGCCGCCGCCCTTTAGCTGTATAAATAAGTCGTAGCGACCGACTTGGTAAATCTTGTCGATTTGTGTGCCGGTCAGTAAATCGGCCAGTTGTCGACTGTGTTTGCGGTAAAAAAATCCGTCAAAAGCCATGCTATCACCTCTTACTAGTCTTTGGAATTTAGTTTATTATAACTTAGTTTAATCGATAAGTCGACGCTCTGACTAAAATGGTTAAAATATTTAAATCAATCCTTTTATTCACCGGGTGAAGTATAGTATAATGAATACAGTATAAAGTAATGAAAAATGAGCGAAGGGAATAAAATATGTATAGTATGACTGGCTTTGGCAGGGGAACGGCTGAAAATGAAGGCGTTAGAATAAGCCTTGAAATCAAGAGTTTAAATCACCGTTATTGCGATTTTAACATCAAAATGCCACATCAGCTCAATCCTTACGAAGATGTCATTAAAAATTCAATTAAAAACCATTGTAAACGCGGCAGGTTTGAAGTATATATTCAAATGACGATGCTCGCCGAGAGCGAATACGCCATATCGCCCAATTTTGGCGTCATCGATCAGTACGTTAAGGTATTTGATCAAATATGTGCGCGCTACGAATTAAGCGAGCGGCCGCGCGCCATGTCTTTGATTAATTTAAAGGATAGTTTAACTGTTGAGACCGCCGAGATCAATCGAGAGCTCCTGTTGGATGCGCTGCAACAGGCGCTTGAAACGGCGCTCGCCGGGCTCGTCAATATGCGTCGCCTAGAAGGCGAAAAGCTGATGGCGGACATCGTTTCACAAATTGGCGTCATGGAAGAGACCGTCGCGCGCCTCGGCGCGCGTGCGCCGGAAATCAGTCGCGATTATCACGTCGCCTTAAAACAGCGCTTAAATGAAATGCTGGCCAATACCAACATCGACGAGTCGCGCATTTTGACTGAGGCGGCGATCTTTGCCGATCGCACCGATATATCCGAAGAACTGGTGCGCCTCAAGACGCACATTGGACAGTTGCGCACGATGTTATCAGAAGCGAAGCCGAAGGGCAGGCGAATGGACTTCTTAGTTCAGGAGATGAACCGCGAAATCAACACGATAGGCTCCAAATCGCCCGACGTCGACATATCGCAGTACGTCGTCGTTTTAAAGAGCCAGGCTGAAAAGATTAGAGAACAAGTACAAAACATTGAATAGAGGGGAAAAGATGAACAAAAAGGGCTTACTCTTGGTCGTGTCGGGGCCATCTGGTGCCGGAAAGGGAACGATTTGTCGCGCCTTTGTCGAGGCCAATCCGCAGGTAAACGTATCCATTTCGGCGACGACGCGCCCGCCGCGCGTCGGCGAATGCGACGGCGTCAATTATTTTTTTCTGACCGAGCAGCAGTTTAAGCATCGCATTTCGATTGGCGAATTCTACGAATACGCGGTAAACTACGGCAACTATTACGGTACGCCCAAGCAATTTGTCGAAGAAAAGTTAAAAAATGGCGAGGATGTCATTTTAGAAATAGATATACAGGGCGCCATGCAGGTGCGCAAACAGCGGCCCGACGCCATTTACATTTTCATTTTGCCGCCCAGTATGACGGAGTTGAAGAATCGCATTATCAAACGCGGTTCGGAAACGGCGGAAAGTCTCAACACGCGCTTTAATAGTGCCTATGCCGAGATCGATCAAATCAGCGCCTACGATTACTACATCGTCAACGACGACGTCGCGCGGGGGGTCGCGTTGATGGAGAGCATCGCGATGGCAGAGCGGCAGCGCGTCGACGCCGAAACCATAAAAATGATAACGAAGATAAAGGAGATATAATATGTTAAAACCGAGTATTGATGAATTGGTCAACATGGCGGGGAGTCGCTATTCGTTAGTCATTATGACATCGAAGCGGGCGCGTAAAATCATCGAGGGCGAAGCGCCCCTAATCGAAACGGAATACAGCAAGCCGGTTTCAATTGCCGTCCGCGAAATGTATGAGCACAAGTATACATCTGTCGTCGACTACGCATACGAAGATGTCGCCGAATAGGGACATCGCGGCTGGCCTAACCGGCGCTTCTAGCCGTGAGTTATGCAATGACAAAAAGTTTTGATTTACCATAAGGCGCGCTGCAATGACATATGCAAATGTAATTATAAATTTAAAAACGCGTCAACTGGATAAGTTGTTCACTTATTTTATTCCCCCTCAATTCAGGGGGAATATTTCGAGTGGGCACAGAGTTGTCGTGCCCTTTGGGCGCGGCGGGTACGTCGACGGGGTCGTTTGGTCGACGACCGATCGGACGCCCGATTTTAAAGTTAAGGCGATTGTCGAAAAATTACCCGATGACTATGCCTTATCGGCTTCGCAGCGCCTCATTATGCAGCTGCTGCGCAGGCTCTACATGGCCACTTATCAAGAAGCTTATTTAGCGGTTTTGCCGTCTGTTCAAAAATTAGACAAAAATGTGCAGTATAATGTCTTGAAGACATTTGACGATTGGCGCGCTGGACAACAGCTTGATCCATTGCAACTAACTGGCTATAGTGCGCAGCAGATCGCCGAAAAAGTGAAATCTGGGCATTTGCAAAAGCGCTTGAGTTTTGATTTTAAACACCATAAGAAGACGGTCGAGTGGGTCGTCAAACGCTATGGCGACTTAACCGCCGCGCTGCAGCAAGTTGCCAAGCGCGCTGTCAAAAAGCAGCGCATTTTAAGGCATATGGCCTATATTGACGCGTTGCCCACAACCGACCTATGCAAGGCGACGCGGGCGACGCGGCGCGATGTTCTAGCGCTCGTCGAGGCCGGTTTTTTTGAGCTGAAAGAGCGCGATTGGCAGTATCAAACGGCGCATTGGCAAGTGCTTGACAAGCCCGCTGTCGCGCCGCCGCTGAGCGCCGAGCAGGAAGTCGTTAAGCGAGACTTTTTGGCAATTGACGCGCCGCGCGCGGCACTGTTAAACGGCGTGACCGGCAGCGGCAAAACGCGCCTTTATATCGAACTGGTCAAACGCGTCGTCGCAAGCGGCGGGCAGGCGCTCGTATTGGTGCCCGAAATATCGCTGACGCCGCAGCTCGTGGCGCGCTTCTCAGCGCAGCTCAGCGCCGAGATTGGCGTCATTCACACTTATATTAAACCGGCCGATAAAATCGCCATCTATCAGCGCATTAAAAGCGGCGACATAAAAATTGTCATCGGTGCGCGTTCGGCGATATTTGCACCCTTTAACGACTTGGCGTTAATCGTCATAGATGAAGAGCACGAGTACTCCTACAAATCGGAGACGATTCCGCGCTATCACACGGTTGAACTGGCCTTGGCTTTAGCGGCAAAGCTGTCGATCGACATTTTGCTCGGCTCGGCGACGCCTTCGATTAAAACCAATCATTTGGTCGATGTAGGGCGACTTAAAGCGCTCTATTTAAAGCGCGCCTTTAGCGGTTCTGAGCTCAGCGATATACAAATCGTAGATATGACGGCGCTGCCTTCCGGAACGGTGCTATCCACCCCGCTGTGCGATGCGATGAAGGCCTGTTTTGAAAAATCCGAACAAGTCATTTTATTTCACAATAGAAAGGGTTTTGCGCGCATGCGGCAATGCCGCAGCTGCGGCTATGTGCACATGTGTCGCAATTGCGCCGTGCCGATGACCGTCTACGACGGCGGCAGGCAGTTTGTCTGTCACTACTGCGGTTACCGCGAACCGGAATTGGCGCAGTGCCCCATTTGCGCCGAACGGCTATTTGACGTCGGCATTGGTCTAGAGCAGATCGCAGGTGAATTACAGCGCCGCTTTGCAGAGCGCACATTTGCCGTCATCGACGCCGATATTACGCGCAGTCAGACGCGTTACCGCGCAATCTTAGATGACTTTGAAAGCGGACGGATCGACGCCTTAATCGGCACGCAGGTGTTGGCCAAGGGGCTCGACTTTGCCAACGTCACACTGGTCGGCGTATTGCTCGCCGATCAGCTGATACACATGCCCGACTACGCCAGTACGGAGCGCGCCTATCAGCTGTTGACACAAGTTGCCGGTCGCGCCGGCAGGGGCATCGTGCGGGGGCGCGCGCTGATTCAGACTTATCAGCCGGAGCACCCGCTGTTCGACTACGTCATCAATCGCGATTTTGCCGGTTTTGTAAAAGAGGAGAAGCGCGTGAGAGACGCGGTTGGCTATCCGCCTTACGTGGCCATGTTCGTCGTCAAAGTACAATCTGAGGACGAGTTAAAGGCCTATGAACAAGGGCGGCGCATTTACGAATTTTACGATAAAAATTTTATAAAAAACGACATCGATGCCAAAGTGTACCCGCCGCTGCAGCCCTATTACGGGAAAGTTAGGCAGCAGTATCGCTTGCAAATCGTCTTTAAAGTCGCCCTGCGCAGTCGCGCGGCCGTTTTAAAAACGCTGTATTATGGCATTGTAAAAAATAAATACAATTTGATCGATTCGACCTGTTGGGTCGACGTCGATTTTGATGGATAGTGAGGAGATAAAATGGCACTGAGAACAATAAGAAAAGACGAAGATCCAATACTGCGCAAGAAATCGCGCGAAGTTGGCAAATTTGACGATCGTCTAAAACAGTTGGCAGATGACATGTTAGAGACCATGTACGACGCCGACGGCATCGGCTTGGCCGCACCGCAGATCGGCATACTAAAGCGCTTAATCGTAATCGATTTGTACGATGATAACGGCCCCGGCGTCTACGTCAATCCGCAGATCGTCGAACAGAGCGGCGAGCAGAATGAAATAGAAGGCTGTTTGAGCGTCGTCGGCATGCGCGGCAGAGTCGTGCGGCCGACGCATGTCAAAGTGAATTATCAAGATATAAATGGCGAAAATAAGACGATTGAGGCCGACGACTTATTGGCGCGCGCCTTTTGCCATGAAATCGATCACCTAGAAGGCGTTTTGTTTATCGATAAGGCAGAACTGTTGAGCGATGAAGAACTCGCCGAGTTAGAGGCTTAGCGTGCGCGTCGTCTTTATGGGCACGCCGCAGTTTGCCGTGCCGACGCTTGAGGCGTTAATTCAAAAACACGAAGTCGTCGCCGTCTTTACACAGCCCGACAGGATGGGCGGGCGGGGCAAAAAACTGATTTCGCCGCCGGTTAAAGCGGTGGCTGAACAGTCTGGCATCGCCGTTTTCCAGCCCGAAAAAATTAATGAGATGGCAGTAATTGAGCAGCTAAAGGCACTCGCTGCCGACGTCGTCGTCGTCGTCGCCTATGGCCAAATACTAAAGCCGGAAATACTAAGCATGCCACCTTACGGCTGTCTCAACGTGCACGCGTCGCTGTTGCCGCGCTGGCGCGGCGCGTCGCCGATTCAAACGGCAATTGTAGCGGGCGATGCGCTGAGCGGCGTGACGATTATGCAAATGGATGAAGGACTCGATACTGGCGATATGCTGCATAGTGTGGCGCAGCCGATCGACGAGCAAATGACGGCTGGGCAATTGCACGATGCGCTGATGACAATTGGCGCTGCGGCGCTGCTGGAGACCTTAGAGCAGCTTCAATTGGGCGCAATCGAGCCCGTTAAACAAGATGATGCCGCGGCGAGCTATGCGCCGCTAATCGACCGCGCTATGGCGGCGATCGATTGGACGGCCGACGCCGCTACGATCGTCAATTTAATACGCGGTTATAATCCGTGGCCTTCGGCGCACTGCGAATTGGGCGGCGTCAAGCTGAAGATTCATCGCGCCGAACGCGTCGTCGCGGCGGCGAACGCCAAACCGGGCGAAGTCGTCGCCGTGACGCGCGACCACATCGATATAGCCTGTGCCGACGGCGCGGTTCGCCTACTGGAAATACAGCCCGCCAACAGCAAGCGCATGACGGCTGCGGCCTATTTGCGCGGCCATTCCGTCGCAGTTGGACAATTGGCGGGTAACTGAGGAGGAACGCATGAACGGTTTATACTTTTTTGGATTGTCTAATCCGCTAATTTTAGTGTTGGTCTTCGCCACCTTTATCTGGTCGATGATTGCGCAATCGCGCGTGAAATCGGCCTATCACAAGTATTCGCAAATAAGAAATATGCGCGGCTTAACTGGTCACGACGTTGCCCGCTACATATTGGATAGAAATAATTTGACAGATGTTAGAATAGAAATGGCGCAGGGCGTCTTATCCGATCACTACGATCCGCGATCAAATATCGTCAGGTTGTCCGATGGCGTTTACAACGGCAATAGCATCGCGGCGGCTTCAATTGCCGCGCACGAAGTCGGTCACGCCATTCAGTACGCCAATGACTACGGCTTTATCGGCATGCGCAATATACTGTTGCCGACGGTGGTGGCCGGTTCGCGCTTTGTCGGCATCATCTTTATCGCCGGCATATTTTTGGCGCGCGCCACACTGGGGTCGGTTTTAATGGACGTCGCCATTTTACTCTATTTGGCAGTGGTCGCCTTCCAGACGTTGACATTGCCCATCGAGTTCGACGCCAGTCGCCGCGCCAAAATACAACTCGATCAATTGGGGTTGATTTACGACGACGAAAAACAAGGCGTCAGCAAGGTGTTATCGGCGGCTGCAATGACCTATGTCGCGGCCTTAGCGGTGACGGTAACGCAGTTGCTGCGCATGATATTAATTAGAAATAGCTATCGGGATTAAATATGTATAATCGAGATATAAAGTGGATCGTCAAGTGCATTGTGCAAATTATGATGCGCGGCGGTTATTCCGGCATCGTCATCAATCGCGTCTTAAAGTCCGCCGACTTGACGCGCAGAGAAGAAAATGCACTGCGCAATACGGTTTTGGGCGTCGTCGAAAACTGGTTGTATCTGGAGTATTTGCTATCGCTTTACGTGGCCAAGAAAGTGCGCGGCGAATTAAAGTGTTTTTTGATGGCGGGGCTTTATGAACTGCACTTTACAGACGGCAGGGCGAGCCACGCCATCGTCAATCGCTACGTCGACAGTGCCAAAGTCGACTATCCGAAAAACCAAAAGTTTGTCAACGCCATATTGCGGCGCTCGCAGCGCGAAGTGCCCGACCTGTCAAAGCTAAATCCGCTGCGCGCCCAGTCGCTCAAGTATTCCTTTCCAGAGTGGTTGATCGCTATGTGGTCGAAGCAGTACGGTGCATCGACAACCGAACAAATAATGAAAAACAGCTTGGCGCAGCGCGGCCTCTTTTTGCGCGTCAATGCGCAGCAGACGACGCGCCAGAAACTGCTCGACGCGCTCTTAAAAGACGGCGTCGCGGCGGCGCCGGCGGCGCTCCCCAACGCCATTGCGGTTCGTTCTTTTGGCGAGTCGCACTTAACCGATTTGGCGGCCTTTAAGGCCGGCCATTTTAGCGTTCAGGACTTAAGCGCCATGTTGGTCGGGTACCTGTCCGGCGCAAAACCGGGCGACCAAGTGCTCGATCTTTGCAGTGCGCCCGGTGGCAAGGCGCTCGATTTGGCCGAGCGGATCGGCGCTAGCGGGCACTTAATCGCCTGCGATATTCATGACCACAAGCTAAAACTAATCAGCCAATCGGCCGATAGATTAAAACTCTGTAACCTTACGGTCGAAAAGTCGGACGCAGCTACACTGCGCAGCGATTTTATAGATCGCTTTGACGTCGTTTTGCTCGATGCGCCCTGTTCGGGACTGGGGACAATTGGCAAGAAGCCGGAGATAAAATACCGAAAATCAATTCAAGATCTAGAAAAATTGGCAAATATACAGCAAAAAATGTTAGAACGGGCAGCTAAGTATGTCAAAAATGGCGGAAATTTGGTATACTCTACATGTACACTAAATCAAATGGAGAATCGCGATCAGGTAAAACGCTTTTTGTGTGAGCATGACAATTACGCGCTAGTTGAGCCAAGTGGGAAATTTGCAGTACCTCTACCGGTCGTCGACGGTGCAGTTGAAATCGTGCCCGGCGCGCAGTGGTCTGACGGATTTTTTATTGCAGTGTTGAAGAGGATAGAATAGGTGATATATGGTATACGGTATTTATTCAGCTGGGGGCGATCGCCGCATCATCAATGAAGACTTTGTAATCGCCGATCATAAATTGGGATTGTTTATCGTCTGCGATGGCATGGGTGGTCACGCGGCAGGCGAGTACGCTTCGCAGCAAGCTGGCAATTTTTTGTTGCAACAATTGAGG
>PDWI01035113.1_pt1 | contig 12309 bp, 12 predicted proteins | sample 1430891 | NCBI WGS metagenome assembly PDWI01 (sample SAMN01162508, study PRJNA174530) | Oral metagenome, whole genome shotgun sequencing project. | biome: Marine environment; feature: Marine mammal; material: Swab sample of the gingival sulcus; isolation source: swab sample of gingival sulcus...
ATGTTGCCTCAATGAAATCTGATGGGGTGGAATTATCAATCAGTTCAACGAACATTAAAACCGAAGATTTCTCTTGGAAAACTGATTTTGTATATTCAAGAACTAATAACGAAATTACAGAATTAGAATCAAGAAAAAGAGTTTTAGATTTGGTTTCAAGTAGAGGTTTTGGTATGGTAGGCTATCCTGTAAGGGGAATTTTTTCTATTCCGTTTAAAGGATTAAATGAAGATGGATTACCAACATTCTTAAATGATAAAGGTGAAATAACAACTTATGATGTTAATTTACAAAGTAGGGATAATATGGATTTCTTGGAATATTCAGGAAATGTAAATCCAACTGATGTAGGAAGTTTAGGGAATACTTTTAAATATAAAAATTTAACATTAAATGTATTTGCAACATATTCGTTTGGAAATGTTCTTCGTTTAGACCCTGCATTTAGAGCAAGTTATGATGATTTTAGTTCATTACCAAGAGAATTGAGTGATAGATGGATGGTTTCAGGAGATGAAACTAAAACAACCGTTCCGTCAATTCCTGATGTGAGAATGATTAGACGATATGGAGGTCGTAATATAGGAAAGGCTTTTAATATTTATAATTATTCAACAGATAGAGTGGCAAAAGGTGATTTCATAAGATTGAAAGAGGTATCATTGAATTTTGATTTTCCTAAACAAGTTTTGAAAAATTTAAAAGTAAGTCGTTTGTCTATGAAATTACAGGCAACAAACTTATTCCTTTTATATTCTGACAAAAAATTAAAAGGTCAAGACCCAGAATTTTTGAATTCGGGAGGAGTTGCAACACCTGTGCCAAGACAATTAACATTAACATTAAATTTATCAATCTAAAAATATAATAATATGAACAATATATTCAAATACAGTTTATTATCTGTTGTGATGTTACTATTGACATCGTGTTCAGATTTTTTAGATGTAACACCTGATAATAGAACAGAACTTGATAGTAAAGAAAATATCAGAAAAAGTTTAACATCTGCATACCCAAAAAGTGGTTTTGCTACATTTGCAGAATTATCTTCGGATAACGTAGATGACCAAGGTGATGACAATCCTTATTATAATCCGATAAGTCTTGAAATAGCCTATTGGAAAGATATTACTATGGTTAGTCTTGATGATACAAAATCATTTTGGCAAGGTTGTTATTCGGCAATTACGAGTTCTAATTTGGCATTGGAGCAAATTGAAAAAATGAAGGGTGAAGATTTAAAAGCTGAAAAAGCAGAGGCTTTGATTACACGAGCATATTCTCACTTTTTATTGGTTAATGTTTTTGCGAAACATTATAATCCTACAACTGCCGATGAAGATTTAGGGATTCCGTATATGCTAAAACCTGAAAAGGAATTAAATCCGAAATATAAGCGAGGTACGGTAGCAGAGGTTTATGAAAAAATAAATAGAGATATTGAAGAGGCATTACCGTATATTTCGGATGATACTTATGAACAACCGAGATACCATTTTAATTTAAAGGCAGCTTATGCGTTTGCTGCGAGGTTTAATTTGTACTATGGGAAATGGGAAAAAGCTAAAGAGTATGCAGAAAAATCTTTGGCATCATCAAGGTTAATTAACTGGAAATATATCGGAACTTATAAAGATAATGATGTAGATATTAGGTCTAAACAATTAGTGAAAGATGAAGGTTGTTTGTTGCTGGTTACAGATGATAGTGAAATAGGACTTTTATTTGGTCCTTACAACTTATATACACGAATAAATCACACGGTGTTTTTAGGTTCAAAAGAAACTGCAGGAAGTTCAATGCCTTGGGGTAATGTAGGGTATAATAGTTATAATTGTCCTTATATAATGTATCCTGATAAGCGAGTTTTATTTCCTCATGCTGGTTACTATTTTGAGTTTATAGACGAAATTGCACAAATCGGTATGGCAAAAACAGTTTCAGCAATGTTTACAGCAGATGAAACGTTATTAATAAAAGCTGAAGCAAATATTATTCTTGGAAATAATGAACAAGCATTAGCTGATATTAATAAATGGTTGAGGAATTTTTATACTCCTGAGAGTTTAGATAAAAATGTAACACTTGAAGAGGTGAATAAATTTTACGATGCTATGAAATACTCGTCTTCCGACCCAAACACATTAAGTCAGAAGAAAAAATTACACCCTGTGCAATTTGAAATTAAAGATAAAACACAAGAAAATATGTTGCATTTTGTGTTGCAATGTAGAAGATTATTAACCTTACATAGTGGATTGCGTTGGTTTGATGTAAAACGATATGGTATCGCAGTGCATAGATTTAAAAAGAAAAATAATAGTTATCAGTTAGAAGCATCTTTGCCGACTGGAGATTTAAGACGTGCGATACAATTGCCACAAGATGTAGTAAGTTCAGGTTTAACAGCAAATCCGAGATAAAATGAAAAGAATAAAATTAAAAACAGTTATATACTCAACGTTATTTGTAGGATTGCTTTTGTCTTCTTGTTCAAGAAATGAAGATTTAAGTGATGTGAGTGTTATTTCTTCTAATAAAGATGAATTAACAGGGGTAACTAATTCTAAATTAGATGATTATTTAGAAAGAGAATTTGTAAAACCTTATAATATCAGCATACAATATAGATTAAATGATGTTGATACTGATTTAGATTATGTTGTAACTCCTGCAGAGGAGGGAAAGGCAATCCAAATGATTAATTTGATAAAGTATTTATGTTTAGATGCTTACGGTAAATATGCAGATAAGGATTTCTTAAAGAAATATTTCCCAAAGAAAATTATACTTGTAGGTTCTGGTGCGTATAATGATAATTCAACAGTGGTATTGGGTACGGCTATTGGTGGAGTGCAAATTGTACTTTATAAAATTAATGATATAGATATTACAAAGCCAGAAGATTTAGTTAGGGATTATTTTAATACGATATTTCACGAATTTTCACATATTCTTCATCAAAAGAAGAAATATTCAAGTGATTATGAAAAAATATCAAAAGGAGGTTATGTAAGAGGGCAATGGACAACATATTGGCAAACCCAACAATTAGCATATAAAAATATTTTAAAACCAAAAAATGATACTGACCCTACTTTTTATGCTCCAACAAAGTTATCTTTTTTGAAAGGTTTTATAAGTGATTATTCTACCAAAGAAGCAAATGAAGATTTTGTTGAGGTTATTTCTCATTATATTACTTTGTCAGAGGAAGAGTTTGAAGAGCGAATTAATCCTGAATATTGGATGAATATCGGAGATGACCCTTTGACAGATAAAACAGAATATAAATGGGTATTGAAAAAAAATAACACAGAAGGAATTAAAAAAATGAATCTAAAACTTAAAATTGTTAAGGGATATATGAAAGAAATGTGGGGTATTGATTTAGATGATTTGAGAGCAGAGGTTCAGTATAGGTTAAAAAATCTAAAAAATGTAAATCTTAATAATATAGATTAAAATATAAAGTAATGAAAAAAATAGTATTAATAGCAGGAATTATTCTCTCTATATTTTCGTGTTCAGATGATGATGCGAAAGTTTTTGAGAAAAGTCCTGACCAAAGAAGAATTGAGAGCAAACAAGAGTTTTATAAAAACTTAAACTCATCAAATTGGGTGATTGAGTTGTTTACATCAATACACGAGAAAAGCGCCGGGAGAACCAGAAATAAGTTCGTATAGTTTAATATCGAGAGGGGGAGCATTATTGTCTTTTGATGAATATAATAAAAATATACATACGATTTCGAGTCCGTCAAGTTTTGCACCAAAAGGAAATTTCGGAATGGCAGATTATGAATTTATTTATCTCAAAAGAGAAGGAGATATTATGTACACGAAAGGCATAAAATCACGCAATAAAATTCGTTTTGTGGCTACTAAAAAAACAGCAAAACAATATTATAAAGATTTAAAAGCGGTTAAAGATTTTATGTATAGACCTAGAAACATAATGTATGAATTTAATGTGGGGGGAAAAAAGGTTGATTTTGTAAGGTCAAGAAGGCTTTTTAAATACAATGATGACCCTGCAATTAAAAATGTAGATAAGTACAAGAAAACAAGTTTTGTGCTTACTGATAGGGGATTACGTTTCTTTGAGCCTTTTAAGGTACATGGTGTAGAGGTGTTTGAACTTATCCTTGATAAAAGTAGCAATAGTTTGAAAAGTGAAGATGGAAAAGCAGAATTAAAAATGTTTGTTACAGAGATAGATTTCAGCAAGGAGGCTTGGAATATTGAGCTGGAAGAAGGTTTATCGTGTCCGAAGGCATTAGAACTTTTTGAACCTACAAATAAGAAGGCAAAAGAACACGATAAGGTTGGATTTATCAATATTAGATTGACTAAAACGATTAATTTAGGTAATAATAAATTTGGGAAAACAGGTATTCGCTTTTATACTAAACATGATGGAGATGGTACGCCAGAACTTACTTTTGGAGGTTTTGACGGAGAGTATAAAACCGTATTTAAACCGTTTTACGATGATAACGGAACATTCTGTTTGGATATACAAAAAGATGAACCTGCTCCTAACTGGGAATATAGTTCATACTGTATGACTTACGTTGATTTTATTACTGAAAATTCAACTTATACGATTGAAACTTTGGGTACAGATATAGATGCAAATGGTAACCAATATACAAGAATTCGATTAGAGAGTAAAAAGGATAAAAATGTTTGGTTTATTATGAATAATAAGAAAAGACCAAATTAAAGACATTATAGTTTGTTAAAAATCCGATGAATAATTTATTTGTCGGATTTTTTTAGGCTCTATGCTGTTTTTAGTGGGTATAGTAATTCACTTCTGTCACTTCGAGTTACGATAAATTTGTATCGAGAAGTTTTAAATTTTAAATATTTGAATTATAGAATATTATGAACATATCGATACAAATCATTCTTGCGTCATATTCATTCGGTGTGACAAAATAGGTACATTTACCCACAGTATTTAACATAGAGCTTTTTTTTATTTTTTAAAAGTTACATTTTTTTAAAATTTATAAATATTCTAAATAGTTGTTTTTTTATGTTAAAAAATAAAGCTTTATAGTGTAAATTATTCATTTCCATTTATATATAATGAAAATTAATAAAAATTTATGACAACCTCTTATTTAGAATAATTCTATAATTGTAAATATGACAAAAGTCATATTTTTTTAAATACATTAATAACTATATTTGTACTTAAATTCAGGCACATTATGAATATAATTTATTTACTATTATCAGTTAGTGTATTTGTGGCAGTTGTGTTTTTTGCCATATTTGTTTACTCGGTTAGGAGTGGGCAATTTGATGATACACATACACCATCTATTCGTATGTTGTTTGAAGATGAGTTAGTTAAAGATAAAAAACAAGAGAATAATAATTAAATAATAGATATTAATAAATCAATTAAATTATGGAAATGCAGCAATTTTATTACGATAACAAAATCGTAAAAAAGTTCATTTACGCTACCATTTTATGGGGTGTTGTGGGTATGTTAGTAGGGTTACTATTAGCATATATGTTTTTATTCCCTAACTTAACAAGTGGAATATCTTGGTTAAGTTTCGGACGATTAAGACCGTTACATACAAATGCAGTAATTTTTGCTTTTGTGGGTAACGCAATTTATGCTGGGGTGTATTATTCATTACAGCGTTTGCTTAAAACTCGTATGGCGAGTAAGTTTTTAAGTGAATTTAACTTTTGGGGTTGGCAGTTAATCATTGTTGCCGCAGCAATTACATTACCTTTGGGGATTACATCTTCAAAAGAGTATGCCGAGTTAGAATGGCCGATTGATATCGCTATTGCTTTGGTTTGGGTTGCTTTTGGTGTGAATATGATTTGGACAATCTTAAAAAGACGTCAACGTCATTTATATGTGGCAATTTGGTTCTACCTTGCTACATTTGTAACCGTAGCAGTATTACACATTTTTAACAACTTGGAATTACCTGTTAGTTTAATAGGAATGAAGAGTTACTCTATTTATTCAGGGGTACAGGATGCGTTAGTACAATGGTGGTATGGACACAATGCCGTAGCATTCTTCTTAACAACACCATTTTTAGGTTTAATGTATTACTATGTACCAAAAGCAGCAGAAAGACCTGTTTATTCATATAAACTGTCTATTGTTCACTTCTGGTCATTAATATTTATTTATATTTGGGCAGGACCTCACCACTTATTATATTCTGCGTTACCAGATTGGGCTCAGAATTTAGGTACAGTGTTCTCTGTGATGTTAATTGCTCCATCTTGGGGTGGTATGATTAACGGATTGTTAACATTACGTGGTGCTTGGGACAAAGTACGTGTTGACCCAGTATTGAAATTTATGGTAGTTGGTATCACAGGTTATGGTATGGCAACGTTTGAAGGACCTATGTTATCTTTGAAAAACGTAAATGCGATTGCTCACTTTACTGATTGGATTATTGCTCACGTACACATAGGAGCATTGGCTTGGAATGGATTTATGACATTTGGTATGTTGTACTGGTTAGTTCCTAAAATGTGGAAAACTAAATTATTCTCTCAAAAATTAGCAAACTTCCATTTCTGGATTGGAACATTAGGTATTTTATTATATGCTTTACCTATGTATGTTGCAGGATTTGTTCAAGCATTTATGTGGAAACAATTTAACCCAGACGGAACATTAACTTATGGAGAGTTCTTGGAAACAGTAACAGAAATTATTCCTATGTATGCAATGCGTGCTGTTGGAGGTACATTGTTCTTGTTAGGTATGTTAACTTTGGTTTACAATATCGTTAAGACTATCGCACAAGGTAGTGCTGTAACTGATGAATTAGCAGAAGCACCTGCATTAGCAAAAGTACCAAGTTCAAGAACAAAAGGAGAATCTTATCACACTTGGTTAGAACGTAAGCCTATCAAATTGACTATTTATGCAACAATCGCTATTTTGATTGGAGGTATTGTTCAAATTATTCCTACAATATTTGTAAAATCAAATATACCTACGATTTCAAGTGTAAAACCTTATACTCCGTTAGAATTAGAAGGTAGAGACTTATATATTAAAAATGGTTGTAATGCTTGTCACTCTCAATTAATTCGTCCTTTCCGTAGTGAAACAGAACGTTATGGAGAGTATTCAAAAGCAGGAGAGTATGTATATGACCATCCATTCTTATGGGGTAGTAAACGTACTGGACCAGACTTATTTAGAGAAGGAGGAAAACGTAACAATGCTTGGCACTTCCAGCATATGTATGACCCTCAAGCAGTTTCACCAGGTTCTATAATGCCACGTTATCAATGGCTTATCAGAAATGAATTAAATAGTGCTGATATAGAGGCAAAAATGAAAACTATGGTAACATTAGGAGTACCTTATTCAGATGAAGATATTGCTAATGCACGTAAGAATATGGATAAGCAAGCAACAGAAATTGCTAATGATTTATATACGATAGATGATATTAAGTCTTCTATTGAAGGGCAAAGAGGTGCAGAGGATTTCGTAGAGTTGAAAGACCGTGAAATCGTAGCGTTGATTGCTTACTTACAAAGATTAGGTACTGATATTAAAGGTAAAAAATAAGAAATTATGTTAAAGTTTATCAAAGGACATATGGCAAGCATTGACGGAATTGAAATTTATCCTATAATTTCGTTGCTAATATTCTTTACGTTTTTTGTAGTTCTATTTTGGTGGGTATTCACTGCGAAAAAGGATTATATCAGTACGGTAAGTAACTTGCCTTTAGAAGATGATAACGATAATAACATCAAAAATTAAAAGAAATGAAACGAATTCAATCAATAATATACTTAGTATTTATAATAGGAAGTATGGCACTTTTAGTATTTTCTGCCTCTTCTTATGAAAATCCATTCAGTTTAGATACATCTCAAAAGGTAATTAAAAAATTACAAGGTGTAGAGGAAGATGAATGGGCTTGGGCAAAGTCAATTATCAAGGTATTTACAAAGTCTAATGACATTGAAACGGAAGAAGAAATTATCTTAGACCACAATTATGACGGAATTAGAGAGTTAGACAACGTGTTACCACCTTGGTGGGTAGGGTTATTTTATGCAACAATTATTTTCGCTGTAATATATATGGTAAGATATAGAGTTATGAATGTAGGAGACCAAGCGGACGAATATGTAACAGAAATGGCTATTGCTAAAAAAGAAATGGAAGCATATAAAAATGCAAACCCTAATACTTTTGACATTAGCAAAGCAGAACTTTTATCTGATGCTGATGCATTAGCAAAAGGTAAAGAGGTTTTTATGTCTAAATGTGCTGCTTGTCACCAAGCTGATGGGGGAGGTCAAATTGGACCAAACTTAACAGATAAATATTGGATTAATGGTGGTGGATTTAAAAATGTAATTAAAACCATATATAACGGTAAAGGAGCAATGCCTTCTTGGAAATCTTTAGGAGGAGAAAAAGTACAAAAGGTAGCAAGTTATGTGTTATCTTTACAAGGAACGAAACCTGCTAAACCTAAAAAACCAGAAGGAGACCTTTGGGAGGAAAAATAAGAATTAGATTTTAAAATGAAAAAATCACCTAAAAATGTCAGATTTAAAAAATCACAAGGCATTTTTAGGTGTTTTTTTTGTGTGTAACTTTTGTTACCTAATTAATAATTATTTGAGATTTATAATTGTAATTTTTGTAGATAGATTAATTATAAATTATAAAAATTGTAAACCTTTCAATTTATTAAGTTTAAAAACTTTGTAAATTTGTGGCCGAAAAACCACTAAACAATAAAAAAATAACAAAAAAACAAATTGAATTAATATAGAGATGGGAACACACGAACAAGGTAATGAAAATTTTAGAGATAGTATCGCAACGATAAGTGATGAAGGAAAAAGGGCTTGGATATTTCCTAAAAAACCAAGTGGAAAATATTACAATTATCGTTCTTGGCTTAGTTATGCTTTATTAATAATATTATATGCTTCACCTTTTATAAAAGTAAAAGGAAATCAATTTTTATTGTTTAATGTTTTAGAACGTAAATTCAATATTTTTGGATTTCCATTTTGGCCACAAGATTTTCATTTAGTGGTTATTTCAATGATTACAACTATTGTTTTTATAACGTTATTTACCGTTGTTTTTGGGCGTATTTTCTGTGGTTGGTTTTGTCCGCAGACAATTTTTATGGAAATGGTTTTTCGTAAAATAGAATACTGGGTAGAAGGCGATAGAGGTAAGCAAATGCGATTAAATAAACAACCTTGGAATACCGAGAAAATCAGAAAAAGATTAACGAAATGGTTTTTATTCTTTTTAGTTTCTTTCTTTACTGCAAATGTATTTTTAGCATATCTTATCAGTAGTGATAAATTAATTTCATACATCACTGATGGACCATTTTTACATTTGAGTACATTTATCGGACTGTTGATTTTTACAGGGGTATTTTACTTTATTTTTACGTGGTTTAGAGAACAAGTTTGTATTATTGCTTGTCCTTACGGAAGATTTATGACTACAAAAGAGGGGAAAAGGAAAAAGGTAGAGCGAAATTAAATAAAAGAGAAGACCGAGAAGAGTCAGGAAAAGGAGATTGTATTGATTGTAAGCAATGTGTTCACGTTTGTCCTACAGGTATTGATATTAGAAACGGTACGCAGTTGGAGTGTGTAAACTGTACGGCGTGTATGGATGAATGTGATGCAATGATGGAAAAAGTTGGATTTAAATTAAATTTACAAACCGAATGAAAGGTTATGTGGCTGTACTTACAGTATTGTTTGGTATTTTAGTAGGAATGTTGTTCTTAAGAAATGATGTTGAAGCACGAATTTTAAAAGTTAGAGGACAGTTGTATGAAAAATTAGAAGACGGAAAAACTATCCGTAATTATTACAATTATAAGATTGTAAATAAGACAACTGAGGAAATTAAAAATGTAACTTATAAGTTGATATCTGTTAAAAAAGGAGAAATCAAAAACTTAACGGGAGATATAATTACAGTTCCAAAACAAGGACTTACAGAAGGAAAACTATATATTGATTTACCTAAATATGAGATTAAAGACGGTAGAGCAAAAGTGAAAATAGGGGTATATAGTGGAGATAAATTGATTGAAACAACAAGGGTAGGTTTTTCTGGACCAAGAACTTTTAGATAACAAAAAAAAGAAGTATTTTTGTAGAGTTGAATGTTAGAGTTTTCTTTAACATTCAACTCAAAAATAAATTAATACTTAAAAAGTTAGTAAATGAAAATTAAATTTAATTGGGGAACAGGAATTGTAATTGCTATCATTGCTTTTATAACATTTATAATGGTAATGGTTGTTCAAATGATAACAGAAACGAAATACAATCACGATTTTGTTACAGATAAATACTATGAAAAGGAATTGCAATTTCAAAATGATATTGATGCGATTGAAAATACAAAGGAGTTTTCAGAACCTATTCGTGTAGATAGAGTTAAAGAGGGTTTAAAAGTAACATTTCCGTCAGAGTTAAATCCTACGGAAATAAAAGGGAAAGTGTTCCTATATAGACCATCTAATAAGAAATTGGACTACGAAATGCCTATTTCAATAACCAATTCATATTTGCTCGTGCCTGAGAAAAACTTGTTAGGTGGTCGTTGGAACATTTATATAAGATTTGAGTACAAAGGCAAGCCTTATTTATATCAAGAAAAACTTACTTTGTAAAAATATGTGGTTGTCGGCAATAATATTAGGACTGTTAAGCAGTTTTCATTGTATTGGAATGTGTGGTCCTATTGCATTTATGTTGCCTGTTGATAGAAAAAATAAAATAAAACAACATCTTCAAATAGGTAGTTATCATCTCGGTAGATTAACTACCTATTCTTTATTTGGGGTTATTTTCGGTATTTTAGGGAAAGGTTTTGAATTGTTTGGCTTTCAGCAAATTATATCAATAATTGCTGGTGTTTTAATGATTTTATCGGTTTTACTTCCTAAATTATTTCAAAAAATAGAAGGAGGGAAGTGGCTTTCAAAACTCGTTATTAAATTAAAATCTTCACTTGGTAACGAACTCAAACAAAAGAAAAACAATACATTTTTTACTATTGGATTTATCAATGGTTTTTTGCCTTGCGGAATGTTATATTTAGCAATATTTGGAGCAATAGCAATGCATAATCCATTGAAAAGTAGTTTGTATATGTTCTTGTATGGTTTGGGAACAATTCCACTTATGACTGCTGTTATTTACTTGGGGAATTCTGTAAATACAATATTTAAAAATAAAATACAAAAAGTAATACCGATAGTGGTAATAATTATTGGTATTGTTTTTATTTTAAGAGGTTTAGAATTAGGTATTCCGTATATATCGCCTAACGCATCGGTTAGTAATTTAGTAGAACCTCAACCTGAATGTGTTAATTGATTTTTAATTGTTGCATTAATTTATATAATAAAAAATACTGTTATATTTTTTTTATCGTATAAAAATTAATACTTTCGTGGTAAAACGATAGCAAATGTTGAAGTATATATTTATTTTTTTATGTTCAATTTCGGTATTTAGTCAAAAAAAATATCCAAAAAAATATTTTGATTCGCCATTAAAAATTCCGATTATTTTCGCAGGAACTTTTGGGGAATTACGAAGTAATCATTTTCATTCAGGAGTTGATATAAAAACGCAACAAAAGGAGGGATTACCTATTTATGCTCCTGCTGATGGCTATATTTCTCGTATAAAAGTAAAGCAATTTGGTTATGGTAAGGCCTTGTATATCAATCATCCAAATGGTTACACAACCGTTTATGCACATTTGAGTAAGTTTAATGACTCTATTCAAAAATATGTTAAATCTATTCAATATAAAAATAAAAAATACGAGTTTAATAAATATTTAAAACCCAATAAATTACGTATAAAACGAGGTGATATCATAGGTTATACTGGTGATACAGGAAGTTCAGGAGCACCGCATTTACATTATGAATTTCGAGATAGTAAAACGCAAAAAATTATCAATCCATTGTGTTTTGGGGTAACAACAAAAGACACGAAATCTCCTGTTATTCGTAAATTAATGGTCTTTCCCTTGGATAATCAATCACGAGTTAATAGTGCAAATTTAAAAATGTTAATTCCGTTTAAAAAAGTGGGGAAGGGACGTTATAAAACTGATAGAATTAAGGCAAATGGTTACATTGGTTTTGGGGTAAATGTTTTTGACCGACAAGATTTAGCACAAAATAAAAACGGAATTTATAGTTTAGAAATGAAAGTAAATGGACAAAGAGTGTATTATCACGACCTT
>PDWI01008273.1_pt1 | contig 12308 bp, 12 predicted proteins | sample 1430891 | NCBI WGS metagenome assembly PDWI01 (sample SAMN01162508, study PRJNA174530) | Oral metagenome, whole genome shotgun sequencing project. | biome: Marine environment; feature: Marine mammal; material: Swab sample of the gingival sulcus; isolation source: swab sample of gingival sulcus...
CCGATAAGGGAGAAAAAATAATCAAAAAAAAACTTGAGAATATTCAGTAATGGATATTCTCTTTTTATTTTTATACAATGAAATTTGACAATAGAAACAGTAAAAACTACACTAGTAAAAAATACATTAAAAACGTAATACGATGAAAACAAATGCAAATTTTTATTTAGTTCCCATCGTCAGTTTCATAGCTATTTTTATGAGCTGTCTTTTGGGAATCTTTAGTCTCCCCTTTTTGGTGATAGACCAAGGAATGGACCCATCACTCTCTATTTTTATAACCTATATTCTAGGTTGGATACTTACTTTTCTTGCTTTAAAATACTATGAAAAGAAACAAAAATTTAATAAATTAACATCTTAAAAAATGAAAAAGAACATCTTTCTCTTCCCCAGTATTGTTTCCTTTTTGAGCACCCTCTATTTTTCTTATCTCTGTATAGAAAAACAAGTGCAGGGTACGTGGATTAATACCGAAGAAAAAATAGGGATGGCATTAATAGTTCTTGCCTATTGCATACTAACGACATCCTCTCTCTGTTACTGTAGAAAAGAGAATACCTAAAAGAGTAAGTAATCAAGTTTGATTGCTCTTTTTTTCTTGGAGAGCTTTCCTCTTGAGGACGAAATCCTTTGGGCGGATGTACCGACAATGTTTATTATCTGCACATCCGCCCGAAGGACGGTGTTCTAAAATTTTTATTCTTCTTTTGAATCATCTTCTACAACCTCTGCTTCCTGAACATTGTCATCCTCTTTTGATTCAGTGCATGCACCAGCATCAGCACTACCGGCTTCTGCTTTTTGCATTTCTTCACCAATTTTTGACATGGCACTTGAAAGTTCAGACGTTTTTGTATCAATAGCTTCTTTGTCGTCTTTATCTTTTACCTCATTCACTGCTGCAATAGCATCTTCTACTGCTTTTTTGGTATCTTCAGAAATTTTATCTCCGTGATCTTTCAAGGATTTTTCAGCCGTGAAAATCATTGATTCAGCCATGTTTTTCGCATCAATTAATTCCTTTTTCTTTTTATCTGCTTCAGCATTCTCATCAGCATCTTGTTGCATCTTTTTGATTTCTTCATCAGAAAGTTTTGATCCTCCTTCGATGCGAATTGAGTTTTCTTTTCCGGTTGATTTATCTTTTGCTTTTACTTCCAAGATACCGTTCGCATCAACGTTAAAGCTCACCTCCACCTGTGGGATTCCACGAGGAGCTGGAGCAATTCCCTCAAGAATAAATTTACCAAGTGACTTGTTGTCAGCTGACATTGGTCGTTCTCCTTGAGTGATGTGAATCTCTACTGACGTTTGGTTGTCTACTGCTGTTGAGAAAACTTGTGAAGCCTCTGCTGGAATCGTGGTATTTTTATCAATCAATTTCGTTGCCACTCCTCCCATGGTTTCAATCGCAAGTGAGAGCGGAATAACATCGAGCAAGAGAACATCTTTTACATCTCCCTGAAGGACTCCTCCTTGAATGGCTGCCCCCATTGCTACCACTTCATCAGGGTTAATTGACTTGTTTGGTTCTTTTCCAAAGACCTCCTTTACCATTTCAGAAATTTTTGGCATTCGTGTCTGTCCTCCAACAAGGATAACTTCATTAATTTCTTTTGCATCAATACCTGCTGATTTCAGAACATCCTTGGTAATACTAATTGATTTATCAAGGAATGGCGCTGCAAGCTCTTCAAGCTTTGCACGAGACAGCTTGAGGAGCAAGTGAACTGGTCCATTTTCTCCTGAGCTAATAAATGGAATATTAATTTCAGTCTCGGTAGTGTTTGAAAGTTCGTGCTTTGCCTTTTCAGCAGCTTCCTTGAGACGCTGAAGTGCGAGAACGTCTTTTGTTACATCAATACCAGAGTCTTTCTTGAACTCTTCTCCAATCCAGTTAATGATGGCACGGTCAATGTCTTCTCCCCCCATGCTTGCATCTCCTCCAGTTGCGCGAACCTCAACAACATCGTCTCCAACCTCAAGAACAGAAATATCAAAAGTTCCTCCACCAAAGTCAAAGACAACAATTTTTTCCTCACTCTTCTTGTTGAATCCGTAAGCCAAAGCAGCTGCTGTTGGCTCGTTGATAATTCTCTTTACCTCGAGCCCTGCAATTTTTCCAGCGTCTTTGGTTGCCTGACGCTGAGCGTCATCAAAGTAAGCTGGAACGGTAATCACTGCTTCGGTAACTTTTTCTCCTGTTTTTTCTTCAACATCAGTTTTGATTTTTTTCAAAATCATTGCTGAGATTTCTTCTGGACGCATCTTTTTCCCATCAATACTAATGGCAACAGAATCACCCTCTCCCTTGGTAATTTCGAAAGGAGAATGTTTAATATCTTTTTGGGTTACTTCGTCAGAGAACTTGTGTCCCATGTATCGCTTCACCCCAAAGATAGTATTCTCTGGATTGGTTACCGCCTGACGTTTTGCGAGGAGTCCCACCAAACGTTCACCATTTTTTGAAACAGCTGCAATAGAAGGAGTTGTTCGGTTTCCTTCTGCGTTTTCAATAATTTTTGGCTGCCCTCCTTCAATGATGGCAACCGCTGAGTTGGTTGTTCCCAAATCAATTCCAATAATTTTTGACATAATTTTATAGTAATTAAAGTTAAATAAATAATTATATACAAAACGCTAGCTGATGAGCGTGGGAAAATTCTTTTCCGCGGAAAAGAATTTTCCCACGCACACCACACGTAAGCATTTTTATTTCTCCAAAAGTTCTTTGAGTTTCTCAAAGCTTTCAAGTTCCATTGGCTCATCCAAATCCGAACCATCGAGCATTCCTTCAAAGTAAATGAGCTCTGTCGCTTCGTCATCAATCTTTCGGTATGAATACGAACACTGGTACTCGCTTCCAATTTTTGAAAGTTCAAAGTACACATTTCGCTCGTAATCGGTAACTTCAAACTCCCCGCTACTGTTCGTGTACTTGCTCCCGAGACCTATTTGCTCTGTATCGACCTCTTCGCGGTCAATACCCTGGCACCACTTGGGTGTGTTCTCTGGCTCGAGGGTAAACTCAAAAACTTTTTCACGAGGAACCTCTATTGTTATGCGAATTTCGTTCGACGAAGAACATTCTCTTCGCTCATTTTCACCGCTACTCTTGAGAAGCTCCTTCATATCGATAAACGTGTACCTTTGCAGGACGAATGACGAGTTCACCTGATTTGTAACCTGATTGGATAACAGCAGCGATGGTATCGTTGAGATCCTCATTATCGGTAGCTACCGTATCAATTGGTTCGTGAATACGTGGATCAAAGGAAACACCAAGCTCATGAATCTTGCTTACCTGATACTCATCGAGAACATTCATGAACTGTGTATGAATATACTCAACCCCCGTACGCCAGGCAGGGTCAACAGCTTCCCACGCCTTCTTGTCTGAAAAAGCCATATCAAAAGAGTCAAGAACGGGAAAGAAATCAGCGAGAAGATTTGTCTTGAGCCCCGCAATACGCTCTTTTCGTGTCCTCTCTTCTTCTGCTTTGTAGTTTGCAAAACTTGCACGCTCCTTTTGCCAACCGGTAAGGTACTCAGTTGATTTTTCTTTTTCAGCTTTGAGTTCCTCGCGAAGTTTCTTTAGCTTTGCCTGAAGTCCGGCTTCTTCAACAGCTCCGTCTTCCATATCGTAGGAGTACTCATCATCTCGAGAGGTATCCTCGGTATCGAGATGGATATCTTTATTGTCTTCTGTATTCATATCTAGATTAAGAAATTATTTTCTTACATAAATATCCTACCTGATATTATTTTTTTGACAAGTTTTTCATGTTCATGAATTTTATGTAAAAAAGAGAAGAAAACAAAAAAGACCCTTTCTATAAAAAGAAAGAGCCTAATGTGTTGAGGATCTAAGAGTCTAGCTCTGAGTATCCAAGGTTTTTGTAACAAGAATAACAAAACGATCCGCATGGGCAGCATCCCATACAAAGCCGCTAGAGAACTCGCCCACATACACGTTCAAGTCACCGTCAGGATTACGGTATGCCCGCACAACAAAGCGTTCACCACTTTTGCTTTTGTACAAAAAGTGAGTAGCGTAATCTTTTGGATGCAATAACTCGGGTGAGTTTTTTACAAAATCTTTGATTTGTTCGTGGGTTTCAAACTCAAGTACATCAAGGTTTTTATTAAATGATCCAAATATCTGTGCATAGGTTCCATTTTGCACTTGCTCATATACAAATGCTTCTGCTTCACCAGTATTTTTCGATACCGTTTGAACATCCAACTTATCAAAATCACTATCTAGCCAGTCAAACGGGTATTTGTTATTTTGATTAATTCCTGTACTTGCTTTGGTAGCTGAAATACTTGTTTCTCCTATTAAACGGAGGTAGGGTGTTTCTTGAGGAAACAATTCATTCTTTTCTCCTTTAAGATTCTCTGCAAATAATGCACAAAATTTCTTTGGATTTTTAATGAATTTTTGAGCATCTTCTGAGCTCAATTCTGAAAATGGGAAGTTTTGTGCAAATTTTGCGATCACTTCCAGAGACTGTTCACGTGATACGTCTTTTCTCATGGTATAAATATTTTATTGTTATTAAACTACCGAATTATACTTCGTGTATAACTCTCGATTCATTTATAATTGTAATAGTAAACAACATATTTGTCAATTAACAATCTTACAAAAACAACATCTTTATCTGCAAATTCTTGAAAAGACAAAACAAGGTAAATATCATATACTTTAAATATGAAAAAGAAGAAATCACTCCAAGAACTCATTCTCAATATGCTCTCAGGAAAAAAAGCAATGAAACAAAAAAACCTCGCAAAGGAAATAGAAATCATTGTAGAGCAATCAGAGAATGACTACTGTGGAAAGACAAAGCCCAAGTACGCCATCAACCGCGTTCTCAAAAAAATGATTGATGATGACGTTCTCGAACAACGAGAGACTGAATTCTCTTCTTTCTTGAGCCTCAGCAAGGCAGGAAGTCACAAACTCCGTAACATCAAACTCTCTTCACAGAACCACCTCGTCAATACCCAGTGGGATGGTTTTTGGCGCATCGTTATGCTCGATATTCCTGACACCCGCAAGAGCGAGCGTGACGCTGTTCGCTACATTCTCAAGAAGGCTCAATTTGTCCAACTCAAAGCCTCGGTATGGATATCACCCTTCCCTATGGAACACATGATGATCGGCATGAAGAACGACCTCGACCTGCACGACGAGCTCATGGTCTTTGTCACCGACACCATGGATACCGAAACCGAGAGAATTCTCACCGAAAAATTTACCTCAGAAAAAAAAGAAAGCTAAGCTTTCTTTTTTTTGATTTTCTCAATCTTGCGCACCAACGAGCGCCACATGAGGAGAAAGTCTTCATTCTTGATAGCGAGAAGGAATGAAACAACAACGATAATACCAACAATCCCAGCGAGAAAACCGTGCCCAAAAACACTGAGTGCCGTATCCTGCCTGAAAAAATCTGCGGTTACATTGAGGGTTGCATAGATACTGAGTCCCATGAGCACTGAAGCTCCTGCCGACTGAATGAGAGATCTTTTAATTCCATAGCTCTTTCGTATTGCAAAGTGAAAGTCGCGCCGAAAAGCAACCCACAAGAGAATCAAGTTAAAGAACATTCCCAAAGAATAGGAGAGAGAAAGCATAATAACCGACGACCCAGGAACATCCGAAATGCGCAAGAGTAATTCAAAGAATCCCTGCACGAGAGGATACTCGCGAAAAGCATAGAGGAGTCCATAGGCAAAGAATACGGTCATAAAAGCAGAGCTCAACATAATAAGGAGTGGTCGCCACGTTTTTCCAGCAGCATAGTAGGCACGAACGAGCAAAAGAATAATTGACTGTGCAACGACTGAAATAATAAAGAGTGCCAAAGAAGCTGCCGTCAGACGCGTATCTGACCAATCAAAGTTCCCCGTCCCAAGTATGGTTCGAACAATCTGTGCACGCAATACAATAAAGAGCGAGATAATCGGGAGAGACCAAAATACAATCTGCCGAATAGGACCCATAACGTGCGACATAAACTCTTCAAAATTTTCGGCATTAAAGTGCTCGACGAGAATAGGAAAAGCAGCAACCGAATACGAAACACCAATAATCGCAAGCGGTACCGATTGAAGGTTGTACGAGAGATTAAAAACAGAAATAATTCCTTCACCTAATCCCGAAGCAATACTCACAAAAAAGAGGAAGAGGAGCTTCGAGAGCGAGAGGGTTAATGTTCGAGGGAAAGAGTGAATGAGCACAGAGCGAAGGTTATCCCAGCGAATCGAGCGTGAAAATCTTGGCAAAAAACCTTTTCGTACGACTACCGGAAGCTGAATCGCCATGTGCAAAAAGGCTCCAAGCGCCACCCCAAAGGCGAGCCCCACAACTCCAAAGAACGGAAAGAACACGAGTACCCCAAGAATAATTCCCAGGTTATAGAAAATTGGCGAGAGCGCGTAGACAAAGAAATTTTTAAAAGATTGGGTAATACTTGCAAAGAGGTTAGAAATACCAAGGAGAATCGGAGAGAGGAGCATAATACGTGAAAGTTTTACAACTCCATCTACCACCTCAGGTTCAAATGCCGGAAAGAGCTTCGTCACAAAAAATGGCATTGCAATAAAACACGCGAGTGCCGCAATAGTGATAAAGAGAAAAAAGCTCGTAAAAATATCATTGATAAAAGACTTTGCCTCGCCCCCTCCTCGCGAGAGAGCTTTTCCAAAATACGGTAACAGGATAGATACCGACACCAAAGATGCTCCCAGAGTAAAGAGGAAATCTGGAACTCGAAAAGCCGCATAGTACATGTCGAGCTCAACACCAACACCAATATTCCCCGCAAGGAGACGGTCGCGTACAATACCGAGGAGCTGTGAGAGGAGCGTAAAAAAAGCGAGCACGAGTGCAGCTTCGCTAATTTTTGAAAATTCTCTATTAAAGATTCTCTTGAGTCGCTCCATACCTATACCCTATCCTAGCACAAAGAATGCGGGCCGTATAGGTACAAAAAAAAGACCCTGTTCTTGGAAAAGAACAGGTCTAAGGTATTGAGGATCTAAAAGTTTAGCTCTTAGATTCCAAGGTTTTTGTAGCGAGTATGACAAAACGATTCGCATTGTCAGCAAACCACACGTTGCCGATCGAGAACTCGTACACAAGCACGAGCAGGTCACCGTTAGAATCATAGGTCACATCCGCAACGAAGCGTTTACCACTTTTGCTTTTGTACAAAAAGTGGGTGGCATAATCCTTTGGATGTAGTAACTCAGAGGAGCTTTCTACGAAGTTCTTGATTTGTTCGTGGGTTTCAAACTCAAGCAAATTAAGATTTTTGCTCAATGACCCAAAAATTTCTGAAAAAATACCATCTTGTATTTGCTCATATACATATGCTTGTGCTTCTTCAGTATCTTTCGATGCTGTTTGCGCATCCCAGTTATTAAAATCATTGTCAACATGATCAAATAAGGTTTGATTCTCTTGTTTCATTCCTACCCCTGCTTTGGTTGCAGAAATACTTGTTTCTCCTATTAAACGGAGGTGAGATGTTTCTTGTGGTGGTACCCATCCTTTTTTCTTCTCAAGAAATTCTTGAAAATTTTCTTTCGTAATAAGTCCTGCATTCACTTGACCCCAAAACTCTTTCATTTGACCAGCTGTTGGCAACTGATCGTTGACATGTTTTTTTGCTATTTTAAATATATTTTATTGTTTTGAACTACCAAACCCTACTTCCGTGTAGAGCTCTCGATTCAATTATAAATATAGCATGTATTGATATCTCTGTCAATATCCACCCCTTCTTTCATTTTTCTTTCCAAGAAAAAAATCATGACTAACGCCACGATTCTTTTTTTGACCAGAGCGCATTCCACACAGACTTTGTTAGCCACAGCGGTGCAATAAAGGTATACATAACAAACATGTAAACAACATCAATTCCAAACTTCTTTTTGTACTGAAGAATCTCTCTCCCAAACCAAAGCGTGATGAGCGTAAGCCCAAGCCCTATCAAGGTAAAGAGCTGTACCTCATTGGTATTCCAGTAAAAGAAGTGAAGTGAGAAATCAACGTGTGGATGGTAGCCAACGACAATGAACTTTTGAATGAATGTTACGAGCGGTCGCACAATGAGCCACAGCGAGAGCGGAAAGAGCAAAACTGTAATAAAAATTCGAAAGAATCCCATCGGCAAAACAATGAACCCAAGCGATCCATACTCTCGTTTGAAAAAGAGTTCACGGTAATCAATAATATTTTTAATAAAACCGTAGACCCAGCGAACACGCTGTTTAATGAGCGCTGGTATTGTGCGTGGGCCAACAGTGTAGACCACCGACACTTCGCTGTAGGCAATCTTGTAGTGATGCTTTTGCATACGCAGAGCAATCTCCGCGTCTTCGGTATGGTGTGCTTCGCGGTAGGGTCCGAGAGTGTCAAACACCTTTTTACGAAAAACTGAAAAAGGACCCGGAGTGATGTAAATCGCGTTAATATTGTCAAAAGCCTTACGCGCAAAGAGTCCAATATCGTACTCTGCTTTTTGCGCCTTTCGAACGAGGTTGTCAGGTTCTGCAATCACCATCGAAGGAATCACCGCCATCGTCTCGGCATCCCGAAAGTGTGTCATGTACTCAGAGAGCGCATTAGACGAAACCCATGAATCAGCATCCAAAACTCCAACGAGGTCGCTATCGATATGGTTAAGTGCAAAATTCAGAGCGGCAAATTTTGAGCCCTCGTTCTCTTTTTGCAAGAGTACAATATTTGATTCGTCAGAAAACTCTTGAAGCGCCTCCCAGGTTCCATCAGTTGACCCATCATCAACCGCCATAATAGTGAGCTTGTCTTTTGGGTAGTCAAGAGCAAGGAGTGAGTGCAAGGTTCGCTGTACAGTTGTTTCCTCGTTGAAACATGGAACAATAATGGTTGTCGTCAAGTAGTCTTGAGGGGCAAGTGCTCCCTTCTGAGGAAGGCCTTGCTCTTTCTTTTCAAAAAAACTCACCAAAAGGAAAATTTGAAAGTAGAGTGAGAGAAAGAGAAATACATAAAAAAAGTACTCCATAGAACTACTCTTTTGAAGCCTTGTGTACTTCGTCTTTTAATTCTCGATAGCGTTTTTTGAAAAAATCCTCAATAGCATCAATCATACGATCAACAAAATCTAAGATGCGGTCAACGAGAGCATCACAGTAGCGAATACAATCCCCCATGAGGGTTTTGATGCTTCGGGCTTGTTTTTCAAGGGTTTCTTCTTCGGGACGAGACATTTCACCGTCTTCCCTCACCTGAGGAAAAACGCGCTTAAAGATAATAACCGCAATAAAGATGTAGAGGATACCGAAGGGAATTCTTGTCAAAAAACCGAGGCTATCAGCCAGCACGTGAAAGTGAATGTTCACCACGAGTCCCATTCCCACAAAGGCCATATCAATAGCAACGAGTATTTTTACCCAGTCAATCCAAGTTTTTTTTCTCAATTCCTTGAAAAAATTCATAACGTGTTTATCGTACCACAAAAAAAAGAGAGCTCAAGCTTCCGAGAAAAAAACACACCCTCTTGGGATGTGTTTTTTCTAGAGCTGCTCTTCAATCGCGAGCAATCGATTGTACTTCACAACACGCTCTCCACGCGCAACAGAACCAAATTTTACCTGCTCTGAAGCAACACCAACAGCAAAATCAGCAATGAAATCATCTGTTGTTTCTCCTGAACGGTGTGAGACCATTACCTTCCAGTTATCAGATTTCGCAAGCGCAAAAGCATCAATAGCTTCGCTCACGGATCCAATCTGGTTAATCTTGAGGAGGAGTGCATTACATGATTGTTCTTCAATCGCTTTTGAAATACGCTCGGTGTTCGTTACCGTAAGGTCATCACCAACCACCTGAACACCCTTCTCCGATAGGAGGGCACGAAGTTTTGCAAAGGCAGCAAAATCTTCTTGATCAAAAGGATCTTCAATAGAAACAATTGGGTAGTTTTCACAGAGGCTTAGGTAGAGGTCAATCATTTCATCAACGGTTTTCACCTCTCCCTCTTCTGTTTTAAATCCAAGGTTGTAGGCTCCATTTTGGTAAAACTCGCTCGCTGCAACATCGAGTCCAATTTCTACCTTACCAGCGTACCCAGCGCCATCAATTGCCTCCATGAGGATGTCGAGCACCTCTTTGGTATCCTCAATATGATCTGGAGCAAATCCACCCTCATCTCCGAGAAGCGTTGCTGCACCACCAAACTTTGCCTTGAGGTTCTTCTTGAGCTGGGCGTATACCTCAGCTGCTGCATAGTAGTTGTCAGCAAATGAACCAAGGTTTGGCGCAATCATGAATTCTTGAAATGGCAGTGAATTTCCTGCGTGCATCCCCCCGTTGATAACATTAAAGAATGGACGAGTCATTGCGAGCTCTCGTCCTGAGAGTTCAGCAATGTGTTCGTAGAGCTTCTTTCCCTCGAGGAGAGCTGCAACACGTGCGTTTGCCATAGATACCGCGAGAATGGCATTTGCTCCGAGCTTTGATTTATTCGCTGTTCCATCGAGCTCAATCATGAGCGTATCAATAGCTCGCTGGTCACGTGGGTCTTGTCCACGAAGAGCTGGTGCAATTCGATCGTGAATATTTGCAATAGCTTTTCGAACCCCCTTTCCTCCAAGACGGTTGCCACCATCACGCAATTCGTGTGCTTCATGGGTACCAGTACTTGCCCCAGAAGGAACTGATGACCAAGCCTTCATTCCATTTTCCAATACGATTTGACATTCAACCGTTGGATTCCCTCGTGAATCTAATATTTCACGAGCGTGTATTTCTTTAATCTTACTCATATGCATAAGCCTACCACATTTAGAGAAATTTGTTCAAGGTTTAATAATTTAGACACACAAATAAAGAAAAAATAAATAACTCAAAGAGCCATTGTTTAAGCGCCGTATTTGAGTATCTCAATACTGAGATACATGAATTTTTGAAAAATGAGAAAAGGAGGTGCATTGGAGTATAGTAAGAGTGCGAAACCACGCCGGCACAAGGTGTCGATATCACAGCCCTGTTGTGTGGATAGGCAACACGCTCATTGAATTCTTTATATAACAAAAAAAAGAGAAGCTCTTTTTGGGAAGAGCTTCTCAAAATTTGTGGTGAATAAACTACCTAAATAGCTAAAGCACCGAGTTTTAATTTTTAAATTAATTCTCTCTTCAGTGCAAAGATAGTTATTCTAAAGTACATCCATAGCCATTTTACATTAATTAACAATTAATGTCTATTTTCAAAATATAAAAATATGGTCTAATGAGTATTTGGTAGTTTTTCATCTAGGATTAAAATTTCAAAACCCGTAAACAAAGATTCTAGTCTTACTAACAACCCCCAAGAAAATCGAAAGCGATTCGATATTTTATATATGTTTGTTATAATAAATATATGCTTAAAAAACTCTTAATTATTATTTCAGTAATTGCAGTTCTTGTTATAAGTTTAAAATTTTATTTAGAAGACAGAAAAGATTTAATACCCGTAGATGAATATCCAAAATATCTTATAGGAGAATGGCGTTACTGTGATTATCCTGGTGTAAAATTTATTTATAATGAAGATGGAACTTTTATTATAGATACAGATGAAAAAAGAGAAAATTTATTTTGGAGATTAGAAGGTAATGACATTATTGTTATTTCAAACAGTAGAGAGGGGTTTATTTCCAAAAAGAAAATATCAAAATTTAAGAAAAATTATTATGAAACATATTTTATCTTTCCTCCCGCTCCAGGTGGCGAAAATAAATTTTGTAGGATTATTTAGAATTATTTTCTTGATAGTTTTTTCTTTTGTAGGACATTCTACCTATTCACAAGAAAAAGTTATTCCTGTTGTTATTTACAGCTAGCAAACTCATAACATTAAAAAAAGCCCTTGATTACCAAGGGCTTTTTCTGTGCTCGGGGGCAGACTCGAACTGCCGACACCTTGAGCTTCAATCAAGTGCTCTAACCAACTGAGCTACCCGAGCAGAAAAAACTAGAAGTTAAATAGTTTATTGAGAATGCCAATATCTTTAATAACTGATTTTGGATTTTCAATAAAATCTTGAGTCATATCAACTTGATTTTGTACCTTCCTATAGGTATCAACAACACCTGATACATAAGGACGAACTGCATAGGCAGCCCCCGCAGCAAGAAGTACAAGGATAAACCAGTACAAGATGCGAGCAATAAAGGTACGGCGCATAGATGAATAGATTTTATTAATCTTTTTTGCGTTCTTTTGAGAGAGCTCAAGATTCTCTCGCAAAAGCTCGTTCTGTTCT
>PDWI01008275.1_pt1 | contig 12307 bp, 10 predicted proteins | sample 1430891 | NCBI WGS metagenome assembly PDWI01 (sample SAMN01162508, study PRJNA174530) | Oral metagenome, whole genome shotgun sequencing project. | biome: Marine environment; feature: Marine mammal; material: Swab sample of the gingival sulcus; isolation source: swab sample of gingival sulcus...
AAACGATACACCGTATCAACGCCAAAAAATGAGAAAAAGGTTTAGACGCAGAGCAGGCATTGAGCCGATAATTGGTCATCTTAAATCAGATTTTCGGTTAGCCCGCAACTTTCTCAAGGGTAGTGTCGGCGACAGTGTCAATTTAATGCTGGCAGCGGCTGCATTTAACTTCAAAAAGTGGATGAGGGAGGTATGTAATTTTTTACGCCTATTTTTTATCGGCGTAATGCACATGTCGGCTTTGCAAAAATTAGCTCTGAAAACTCAAAAATAGAGTTTTTCAGGGTTGACTATATATTGTCAAATTACGGGTGGATATGGAATCCGCCCCTACATGGTGGAGGCAGGGGAACATGTAGGGGCATCCATTTCATTTAGCTATTTTCACTGCATCCACAGGCACTGGTGCATGAAGATTCAATCGGCTTTATAACAGTTTGCAGATTTGCAGGGGGCGGCATTATCTTATTTCTAATAACCCTGTACAATGGTTTAATGGATAAAGTTATAATAGCCGCCGCACCGGATAATTTTAACCAAAACGGCACCAGCTCGCCAGCCTCGCCGATTATAGCTCTTGGTTTAATGTTCAGCAAATCATACGCAAAATCCATCCCTAAACCGAAAAATACCGCAACTAAAGAGAGTACCAGCAAATACCTATAGGTGCTTTTGCGGCCAAGTATCCCGTACAAGACCGTAAGGGAAGTAATATTGGTGGCCGGCCCGACCAGCAGCAGTACCAGTGCCGCACCCGGGCTTACGCCCTTCATAATCAGGGCTGCCGCAATCGGGGTTGAGGCCGTGGCACAGATATAAAGGGGAATGCACATGATCAGCATAATCAACATGGAAATAAAGCCGCCGCCCATCCATCTGGCCAGAAATTCATCGGGGACAAGAGCAGTGATGGTGCCGGCCAATAGCAAACCTGCCGCAAACCAGACAACAATATCGGCCCATACATCGGTAAAGGCATAGCGAAGACTGGCAGCCAGCCTTGCCGTAAAAGACTGCTTCTGCCTGCTGGCCTCTGTTTGGCTGATCACATTTAGCTGCATGGTTTGATCATCTTTATCAAGCCAGTTTTCGAGCAGACCTGCACTTACTCCGCTGACAAAGGCGGCAACTGGTCTGATAATGGTCATAATCGGGTCAAGCAGGGCATAGGTAATGCTGATGGAATCAATCCCCGATTCAGGGGTGGTAATAAGAAAGGCAGTGGTTGCGCCCTTGTTGGCTCCCTGCCGCTTTAATGCCGCGGCAGCGGGCAGCACGCCGCAGGAGCAGAGCGGCAGCGGCACTCCAAGCAGGGCCGCCTTGAATACCGATTTATAATTGTCTTCGCCAAGATGTCTGGAAACCTGCTCGGTACTTAAAACCGTTTTCAGCAATCCGGCGATAACAATACCAAAGAGAATATAAATGGAAGAATCCAGCAGGATATGCCATGATTCCATCAAAATTTCACTAATGATCTGCATATTATCCTCCTAATGACTTAAATGGGTTATTCCGACCGCCAGCAGCTCACTGCAATGACCGTCATATAATGAATAATAGACCACATTGCCCTCTTTTCGCTTTTTCACCAGCCGCAGGTTACGTAAATACCTTAACTGATGACTTACGGCAGACTCGGATATGCCAAGCAGTGCGGCCAGATCGCAGACACACATCTCGTTTTTGTCAAGGGCCAGGAAAATTTTCAATCTGGTCTGATCTGCATAGGCCTTGAACAGTTGAGATAGATTGTCAATCAGCTCTTCCTCAAGGGCCTCTCCGGCGGCCTTTTCGACCACGTCCTGATGGATACATCTTTGACTGCAAAAATCCTGCATGGGTTTCCTCCAAATAAGTGAGCATATGAGCATTCATTCATATAGTAAGATGCAAATCAGCTTTTTCAAGTATTTTTTTGAGAAAAATTGCTTAGAAACCAAAAGGCCCCTTGCGAGCGTATCAACAAGGGGCCTTGCAGATGAATAAGGAGCCTGTTTACCAGCCTTTTTGATGCTCCAGTACGCTATCCGGTATCTTGCCTTCCTTATACTCGGTGATGGCCTGGCCGATAATCTCAAAGCCTTTTTTCAGTTCCTCTTCGGTGATGACCAAAGGCGGCTGAATCCTGAGTATATTTCCGGCCAGAGAGATCACAATCAGCCCCTTTTCAAAACAACGATACAATATCTTGAAGGTTGCGGTGTCATCTCCGGCCAAAACGCCATCGACCTTGCTGCCCAGACCGATGCCGTAAGAAAGCCCTAATCCCCTGACAAACATGACCATATCCTCATGTTTTTTCATCAAATCTTCGGCCAGTTCTTTCAGCAGGGCATTTTTGATTTTCAATTCATCCTGAAATTCCTGAGACTTATAAACATCAAAGGCGGCCGCACCTGCCGCACATACCAGATGGTTTGCCCCCAGGGTAAATAGATGCGCCGGTGATTCCAGACATTGGGCAATGTCCTTTTTGGCCATAAAACAGCCCGCCGTAAGTCCAGCCCCAAAGGATTTGCCCATGATGATTCCGTCTGGAATAATGCCTTCATAGTGTTCAATGGAAAACCATTTGCCGGTTCTAAAAAAGCCCATCTGCACTTCTTCTGAAATAAACAGTATGCCGTGCTGCCGGCAAAGCTCATAGAGCTTTTTCATAAATATCGGATGGGCCGGGATATTGCCGGCATCACCCTGTACCGGCTCTATAATGACCGCAGCCACCTCATCGGCCGGAAGGTAGGTATGAAAGGCCTCTTCCAGATCCCTGACCGCCTCCCTGCTGACCAAATCATCGTCCAGATCGCTGCCATAGAATTTGAAATGCTCCACCCCCGGCAGTAAGGCACCGAGTTTTTTACGCATTCTGGTCGTAACCGCAGTTAAACTAAGAGAACCATAGGTGCTGCCGTGATAGCTGTTGATAAAGGTGATAATCCTGTTTCTTCCGGTATAGGCCCGTGAAAACTTAATAGCCGCATCATTGGCATCCGAGCCGCAGTTGCCGAAGACCACCCTTGCCTCTTCACCGCCGGGATATATGGAACAAAGCCTTTCCGCATATTCTATCAAGGGAGTATTGTAGGTATATGCCGCCGTATATTGGGAAATCTTTTTAAGCTGTTCCTCTATGGCCCGGGTAACTGCCGGATGCGAACTGCCGAGGTTAAGCGATGAGGCGCTGCTTAGAAAATCAATATATTCATTGCCGTCAACATCAATGATTTTCGCACCCTGGCCGGACTCTATGACCAGAGGGAAATAGGAAAGACGGGAGACCCTTGAGACTACCTTTTTATCCCTTTCGATATACTCCAGTGATTTTTTTCTATTCATCTTTCAAATCCTTATCTTTTGGGAGCCTTGGCAATCTTGTAAACCCCGATGGTCAGCATGGGAACCACATATAAAATAAAAAATCCCCAGGTGATGGTGCCGTAGCCCTTGGCGATCAGCCCGGTCAAACCAAACTGGGATATGGCAACCCCGATTATAACGCAGCCGATGGTGATGATTTCCCGCATCCCCTTCGGCACCGGTCTGTTTTCACTGGTATATTTCAGTTCAAACCGGTCGGAAACCGCCTTGATAAAACCTGAACCAGTCTCAATCAGGGTTCCCAGCAAGACAATCTGAAAGGTGTATTCCAGCCAGGGCATATTGAGTTGATCAAATACCACATGAACCGGCACCTCGGCAGTCTTAATGCCGGAATTATACAATCCGGCCATGGCAACAAATAACAAGATGGCCGGGATGATCCCGATTGCTCCGGCGATAAGACCGGAACCTACCGCCTCTTTTCTTGATTCGGCATCTCTGGTGGCAAATAAAACTGCCGGAATGATGCCCAAATTATAAAAGGCGTACTTGGCGCCGCCAAAGGCCCAGCCGGAATTAACCTCTTTTACGGTCATAAACTGGTCCTGGATGGAATCGCCGAATGCCTTAAAACAAATCACCAGAAATACAATATATACGGCATAAAGCAGGTATGACCAATAGGCCAGAAAGGTTTCTATGGCTCCGGTTCCCTTGATGACCAGCAGCATGATACAAACACTGACAATAATGATGCCGTACCAGGAACTTAGCCCGAAAACATCATGAAAGTTGGCCCCGGAAGTGGCCGCCACCACCGCCAGCACAATCATCAGCAGCACAATGTAGCAGATTTCGTATAAGATCCAGCCGGGCCCCAGCAATTCCTTGAACATGGATTTGTAGTTAAAAGTCTGAAAAACCCTTGCAAATTCAAAAGTTACGGCACAAACTACGGCCCAGAAGACAAAGGTTATCAAGCACATGGACATCAGGCCGCCCAGCGAACCAAAGGGCATAAAAAATTCAACCAGTTCCTTGCCGGTGCCGTATCCTCCGGCGATAATCACCGACTGAAATATCAAGCCCGGCAGGATATAACGCCTTAATTTGGACATTTTTTTTGCTTCCGTACTCATTCATCTACCTCCTTGTTAAATTTTGTCTTAAGGCAGCTTCTGCAATTCTCTCTCCACCAATGCCAGTCTGGGCAATAATGTTTTCATCTCCCTTGGAACACGCAGCCTTATATGCCGTTTGCCGATTCCCTCAAAATCCTCTCCCCGCTCGCCTATAATACCATTTCGCAGACAAATGGCAAATAAATCTACATCCTTATCGGTATATAAGAGAGTAATGGGTACCGAATTATCAGTTTCAGCGGCTTTAAGCTGCCGACAAAAACCAAGTAATTCCTCCTTGTTCTTCCTGATTTTTTCAATGGAACTCTGAAGATGGGTGCGGTCTGCAAGGGCATAGGGAGCCAGCTCGGCAGCGATGCCGGTAACTGCCATTTCTGCCGGTAATTTCTGCATATATGGGACAAAAGCCCTCGGAACTACCGCATAGCCGGTGCGTAGTCCGGCCAGACCCAGGCCCTTGGACAGGGTTTTTAAGACAATCACATTTTCATACTTTTCCAGCAGGGAGAGCGATGAGTTTTGCAGGGCCATAAAATCGCCATATGCCTCATCAACTAAAAGCAGCGTATCCTGCTTAAGGCAGGCTATGGCTAGTTTTTCCAGTTCCGCTACGGGAATAACCTGCCCGGTGGGGTTATTGGGATTATCGATATAAACAAGGGCATGCTCAGGCTCTAGGGCCCGCAGATAAGCAGCCGACGAAAAGGCAAATCTGTCAGCCTCTTTCAGGTAAATTAAATCAATAATGCCGCCCATTGCCCGCATATCGGTTATGGCGGAAGAAAAGGAAGGCCCGCCTGCCAGAATCCTGGTTCCCTCCTCAACCAGCATTCGGTTTAGATGGATAATCATCCCGATTGAACCGTTATGAAGCGTAATCTGTGCTGGTTCAATTTCGGTCAGAGGTGAGAGATAGTTGGCGATTGCCTTCTTCAATTCCGTGTAAGGATAGGGCGGATACGCCTCTATGGCGGCAAAGGCCCGGGCAAAAATCTCTTGGGTGATGGCCGGAGTACAGCCGAAGGGGTTGATGCCAAGCGAACAATCAAGGGCATCTGCCGGAAGCTGACAATCCTCGTGAATATAGGTTGTCAGTTTATAATCGGCTAATGTTTTGCGGATCCTGTAATTCATTTTATCCTTCCTTTCTATGGGGCCGTTAAATATCGGCTATTTCCGGGTAGCAGCATTTTTCGCCGAGATAATTATTAAAATGAAGGTTTTGACCATTTTTTAGAATATACTGGGGGGTGAGCGGGATTTTTCCCTTGCCACCGGGGGCATCCAGGGCATAGGTCGGTACCGCCATGCCCGACACGCTGCCGATTAAATCACGCATGATATTGATACCGGTTTGGGTGGCGGTGCGGAAATGGTTGGTGCCTTGGGTTAGATCAGCCTGAAACAGATAATAGGGCCTGACCCGCATCTTGAGCAGGCCGTAAAACAGTTTTTTCAGGATGCGGCTGTCATCGTTGATGTTTTTCAAAAGAACCGTTTGGCAAGCCAGAGGGATGCCGCCGTCAGCCAGCCTTTCACAGGCCAGCCTTGCCTTGCTGGTCAGCTCCATTGGATGGTTGAAATGGGTGTTTATATATAGCGGCTGATATTTGGTCAAAATTTTTACCAGGGACGGGGTGATCCGCATGGGCAGGGTGCAGGGTACCCTTGAGCCGATTCTGATTATGTATATATGGGAAATGGCGTGGATTTTACCAAGAATATCATCCAATTCACCGTCTTCAAGCAGCAGCGGATCGCCGCCGGAAAGCAGCACATCGTGGATGGTTGGGGTATTTTCCAGATAGCGGACAGCATCCTGAATATTTTTTTTGCTGATCTTCATGCAGCTTTTGCCGACCTTCCTTTTTCTGGTGCAGAAACGGCAGTACATGGCACACCGGGCGGACACCAGAAAAAGTACCCGGTCAGGATATTTATGCACCAGATTTGGCACCGGGCTGAGATTTTCTTCGGCCAAGGGGTCTGCCATGCCGATATAATCTTTTATTTCAGCGGGATGAGGAACTGCCTGCCGCCAGATCGGATCGCCCTTATCCTTAATCAAACCCAGATAATAGGGATTGATTCTCATGGGATAGCGTTTGACAACCTCCGCCATATCAGAGCCGCAGCCGTCCTTGAGGCGGCTAGGTAATTCCTGCGGCGAGGTTATGCTGCTGCGTAAAATTTCTTTCCAGTCGGTCATAAATTCATTATAAAAAATATAATATGGTTGTCAATCGTGATGATATTTTGATGAATATGGTGAATATGGAAGATAAAATTATCAGCGGTAGCAAGACCGCCCGGAAGATTTACCAGGAAATAAGGGAAAAAGCGGTCGGGCTGGCCGCAAGGGGAGTGGTGCCTGGGCTGGTAACTATTTTGGCGGGCGATGATCCAGCCTCCATCTCCTATGTTGCTGCCAAGAATAAGACCGCCCGCGAGCTGGGCTTTGCCTCAACCCAGATCAATCTTGACAGGGATACGGGGCAGCAGGAACTTTTGCAGCTTATTGATAAATATAACCTGGATGATCTGGTTGACGGTATTCTGGTGCAGCTCCCGCTGCCGCCTCAGATGGATGAGTCAAAAATTATCGGCAGGATTGACCCGGCCAAGGATGTGGACGGCTTTCATCCGGTCAATGCCGGCAAGATGATGCTGGGAGCAAGGTGCTTTTTGCCCTGCACGCCCCGCGGCATCCTTGAGCTGCTGGTCAGAAACGGAGTGGAAACCTCCGGGGCCGAGGTGGTGGTGATTGGCCGCAGCAATATTGTGGGCAAGCCGGTGGCCAATCTTATGCTGCAAAAAAGGTATGGCGGCAATGCCACCGTTACCGTCTGCCATACCGGTACCAAAAACCTGGCTGCACATTGCCGAAGGGCGGATATCCTGATTGCCGCCGTGGGCATGGCCGGTTTTGTTACGGCGGATATGGTCAAAAAGGGCTGCGTGGTGATTGATGTGGGGGTTAACCGGGTGGGACAGACTAAGGATGGCCGTGCGGTTCTGGCAGGTGATGTGGATTTTGCCGAAGTAGTTAAAAAGGCCGGGAAAATTACGCCGGTGCCGGGCGGGGTGGGGCCGATGACCATTGCCATGCTGATGCAAAATACCCTGCAATCGGCGATGGCTAGGGCAGATATGCAAAAATAAATGCCGCCTGCCACATCTATCACAAATGGCAAATTCAGGGCAGACACCCCGAAATTCTGTTGACTGGCTGATTACATCAACCAAGTACTCTGTAACAGATAATATTTTTCATAAATCGCAAATCTGGAAACTATTTGTCTCATGGTTAGATTAAATGTTTCTATATAACTGGTTTTTCCGGTTTCACAGGCAGAACATAAAAAGCCCTACGTGAATGACAGCCAAATGTAGGGGGTAACTCCTGCTCCATTACCCAAAGAAAAATAACCATAACAACCAGATATAAGCTGCTACAGCCAATATCGCAAACAAAGGGATAAAATAGCCCAGCGGGCATAAAACCAGCACGGTCAGCCAATGCAGGCAGATAACCTGCCATGAATGCAGCTGGATGGGGAAATCATCATGGCGGCTGATTACGGCCAGGCCGCTCAGGTTCCAGCCGTACAGGGCCGTAAAGGCATGCAACCTAAGCAGGGGATGACTGTATTGCGGCAGGTAATAGTCGGTTGCAGAGAGCAGGATATACAAGATGCCGGTAATCGAAGTTATCAGCAAAAAACAGATACCGGAAGTAAGGAACGCCTTTTGCTGCAGCCTGATACCGTGCTTGCAATAAAGGTATAGAATCAGGGCAACGGCGGCAAACAGGATCAGGGCGATAATAACCTGCGGCAGAAAAAGTTCCGCTAGGATAAAAAGAAAAAATATAATCACGCCTAGGTTTATCACCCAGAAAGACAACTCTTTAAGGGACGGTATCGGCCATAAGCCGCCGTTTTTCATCAGGGCAAAGATGACCGACATGCTGATCAGGGAAACCGGAAATGAAAAACCTAAAAAAAAAGTATCCAGCTTTAATTTATCCAGCTTCATTAAATGTAGGAATTCTGAATTAAGAATAACCGGGCTGGAAATAAGCAGGCTCAGGGAAAGGCAAAGTAAAGCGGCCTGATGGAATTTTCTGGTTATCGGTTCACGGCGGCTAAACAGGCCCTTGGGGATGATGCTGCCGAAGCGGACTGCCCTGGTCCTTTCCGCCAGCACAGCCAAAACCGGGGGAATAAGCATGGCAATCAGATATTTATGCCAAAAGGCAGCCAGGGCAAAACATAGTGCCAGGGCATAAAAACAGCACACCTGCAAAGAAAAATTTTTCTGCTTCTCAGTGTGATAAAGCAGCAGGGTACCGCCGCTGCAAAGGTTAAATAAAAAAATATGCAGACGCTCGAAATTATAGCTATCCGGCGGCACCAGATGATGCATAAAACCACAAATAAGGGCCGCGGTCATGGTTAGCAGCAACAGCCATTTTGCCTGATTAGTCAACTGGCTGCTCCCCTTTACGAGTTGACGAAACTTTTCTGCCCAGCAGGTGCTCAAGGGCCGGGATAAGGTCAGGATGACGGAAAACAAAGCCGGAACCTGTCAGCTTATCGGCAGCAGCCCGGCAGCCGGAAAGGAGTAATTCCGTTGCCATCTGGCCATATACAAGACGCAGCAGCCAGGCCGGAACGGCCGGGAGCAGCGGTTTGCCGCTAACGGCCGCTACTGCCTGCATAAGCTCCTGATTGCTCACCGCCTTCGGTGCGACCAGATTCACCGCTCCGTTCAGCTCCTTGCAGCACAGGGCATGAAGCATGGCACAAACCACATCATCAATGCCTATCCAACTTATATATTGCTGCCCGCAGCCAAAACTCTTGACCAGGCCCAACCCTTTGCCGGCCAGTATTTTTTTCAGGGCGCCGCCTTTCGGGCTAAGCACCACGCCAATTCGCATAAACACGGTGCGAATCCCTGCCTGACAAGCCTCGCTGGCAGAGTCTTCCCACATACTGCATACCTCGGAAATAAATTCGGTGCCGGGGCTGTCTTCCTCGTGCATAAGGCGGCCGCCGCTGTTGCCGTAAAAACCGACCGCCGAGGCAGACAGGAATACCTCCGGTTTATGTTCAAGTGAGGCAATGGCCCTGGACAGCAGCCTTGTCCCCTGCCTTCGACTGTTAATAACCCGTTCTTTTTTGCTTCTGGTCCAGCGGCCGGAGCCAATATTATCACCGGCAAGGTGAATAACGCCGTCCAGAGGAGGCAAGGAGTCAAGATCAATTTCGCCCCTTTCAGGATTCCAGTATATCTCGTTGCAAGATGGCCTTGGCTTTCTGCGCACCAGAAACCATACTTCATGGCCGCCAGTGGTAAGCAGGGGATGAAGTGCCTGACCGAGCAGGCCGCCGGCTCCAGAAATAAGAATGCACATGGGCTTGCATGCCAATTTTTGATGCAGCTTAACATCGGCCAGCAGGGTTTGGTGGCGGTAGTCAAAAATATTTTCCAGCAGTTTTTCTATCGGCCTCCTGCCGAGAAAATCGGGCAGGATGGCTTGCAGCGGCAGGCGGTAATCAATCTTGTCTTCAAGAATACAGCCATTTTCATCCTCAATAAAATTATGGGTATGCTGCCAAAATGCAAAGGGGCCTTTTTTCTGCACATCCCTAAACATTACACAGGGCTGATTGTGGGTATGTTCGGCCAGCCAGTCATGGTGAAAAGGCCCCATATTAAGTCGTAATACCGAGCTTGCCCCCGGCTCAAGACCACCCTGCCTAGACAGTATGGTGGTCCTGTCCCAGGGCGGCACCAGACGCTGCAAGGCACCCTTTCTGGCATGCCAGTCGTAGAGGAAACGGGGACTGCATGGAAAGACAGAGCGTTTTACAAATTGAAGGTTTTCAGTCATTTAACAAATCCTAGGTGGGAAGGACAAGCAGGAAAAAAACACTTTATTGTAAGTGCTTGATTTTATGGCACACCCGGCAGGATTCGAACCTGCGACCCTCGGCTTAGAAGGCTCTAAACTGGGTTTTCCCTATCCCACATAAAATAATCAAAAACGTCCTAATTTCAGTTGACTATGCAAATCCTATGTTTTACTATTCAACCTGAAAAACCTATCAAATTTGCCGTTTTTTAACCTCTAGGTTCACAATAGGTTCACAAAAATATCATGCCTAAACGCAAGTACCGCCTCAAAAAACATACTGGAGTATACGCTTATAACTCCGAAAAAAACCGGGTCAACGGCAAACCTGACGTTTGCTACTACATAGTTTACAAGGTTGACGGTAAAAATAAAACAGAAAAAATAGGCTGGGTTAGTGAGGGTTACACCGCCAACATTGCCGCTGAAATCAGAGCAAAAAGGATACGCACAGCAAGGCATACAGGCCAGGTTAAAACCGCAAAGGAGATACGGGCAGAGAATCTAAAGAAGAACAGGCCGCTGGGAGACATAAAGAATCACTACTTTGACAGCGAGCATGGCAAGGCTATCAAGGGCCGTAAAAACGATATGAACAGATGGGAAGTCCATTTGTCATATCTTGATGAGAAAAGCGTCCCGGAGCTATCACCGCTTGAAATAGAGCGTATCAAACAGATGATGGCGAACAAGAACAGCAAGCCCGCAACGGTAGATCATGCCTTGCGGTTGCTGCGCCGTATAATCAATCATGGGGTTAAACACGACCTCTGCCCGGCACTGTCATTCAAAATATCCTTTCCCAAGGTAAAGAACAAGGTAACAGAATATTTAACGCCGGAAGAGGCAGAGCGTCTGCTGTTCGTTCTTGATAACTGGAAGCGTCAAGATATAGCAAGGATGATAAAACTTGCCTGGATAACCGGGATGAGGCGGGGTGAATTATTTCGGCTAAAAATTGATGATATTGATTTACACCATGAACTTATCAATATCAGATCCCCAAAGGGAGGAGAAGATACCTCCATACCATTATCACCACCAGCAAAAGAGATCATCCTGCAACAGATAGCCTTTCTTGAAGAAGACGCAAAGCGAAGAGAGAGACGCTATAGAAACACCAAGTGCCAAGCACCGCCATGGGAGGAACACGGCTATATCTTCCCCGGACGCTACGGCACACAACGAATAGCATGTAATGCCGCCCGCAGAATAAAAGCCGCTGCAAACCTGCCGCAATCATTCCGGCCTTTTCATGGCCTGCGCCACCACTACGCCGTTGTTCTTGCCAGTTCAGGCCAATTTACCCTCGATATGATTGGTGAGCTGCTTACCCATAAAGACAGCTCCGTTACAAGAAGATATGCCGTTTTCCTTCCAGATGCAAAGAAGAAGGCCGCTGCAAGGGCTTCTGAACTGCTGCAGAATCAAGCAAAGGGAGGAGATGCAGGCGTGGATAATCCCATATTGAGAATTGCTAACCAAAATAAAAGGGAACAGATATGAATGAAGTATTAGAAGCGTTACTGAAAAGGCAACAATCATTTGATGAAGAGTTATCAGAGGGTGCTTCTTCCCCTCTTAATCTGGCGGATATATACCGAACACATATCCAATCAACAATAGAGTTGCTCTATTATATTTATGAGAAGTTCAAGGAGCGTATAGACAGAGGATATAACAAATTAAACGAAGCGGGAGTTTTTGAAGACTACCTAAAAAAACACGCAGAGGCGATAAAAAAGAACGACCCCTATCCTGAAGCACCCGTAGAAATAGACCTAACAATACATGAGGCACTTTCAAAACTTACGGCACCCAGAAAAAAAGAAACACTTTATCTCTTGTATGAAACGACAAAACTTGAAGAAATTCCCGGAAAATATTTGGTTCAACTCGCTGCTTTGACTCTTTTCTA
>PDWI01008276.1_pt1 | contig 12306 bp, 10 predicted proteins | sample 1430891 | NCBI WGS metagenome assembly PDWI01 (sample SAMN01162508, study PRJNA174530) | Oral metagenome, whole genome shotgun sequencing project. | biome: Marine environment; feature: Marine mammal; material: Swab sample of the gingival sulcus; isolation source: swab sample of gingival sulcus...
CTTATCTAACAACACAGACCATTCGGATGATTGCTCCGCAATAATCCTCCAGCAAGCAAATTCTTTACCAAGAATTTGTTGCAACTGCGCTACACCCCGTTATAAAAAGTGGCAGGGGTGAAAGGACTTGAACCCTCGACACGCGGTTTTGGAGACCGCTGCTCTGCCAACTGAGCTACACCCCTAAATATTGGCGGAGAAGGAGGGATTTGAACCCTCGCGACCCTTTCGAGCCCTACTCCCTTAGCAGGGGAGCCTCTTCAGCCACTTGAGTACTTCTCCATAATTAATTGCTTTGCTATTTGCAACCACTTGACCATTATAATAGAACTTGAGGAAAAATGCAAGTAAAATTTATAAAAAAGTCAAAAAAATTTAAGTACAAAGCTATAATAGACTTCATAGTTACAAAAGCTACTAAAAATATTTACGTTAAAAACACCTATATTTTTAGTAGCATTTTTGTTAATAATATGAGCAAATCTATAAGCCGAGTTCTGTATTAGACGATCATCTATCTGGGCGTTTAGTCACCTAAACGCTCGAGCGACCTACCTTACGGGCAGCGACGAGCAGCCGCTTTTTACGCCCTACTTGGTCTTGCTCCGAGTGGGGTTTACATAGCCATAAAGTCGCCAATATGCTGGTGCGCTCTTACCGCACCTTTCCACCCTTGCCGCTAAAACGGCGGTATATCTCTGTTGCACTATCCTTGAAGTTGCCTTCACCAGTGGTTAACTGGCACTCTTGCTCTCTGGAGCTCGGACTTTCCTCACAGCCTAGCTGCGCAACCGTCTGACTTACTCACTAGTAATTATATGTTATTTTCAAACATTTGTCAATCAAACTTATTCTATTGTTAGAATAAATCACAGTACATCACAATAGAAGTTATTACTGTTTTAATGCCACTTCGACCGCCTCTACTATATGTTTCGCCGATATACCGTACTTATCCATTAAAAACTGCATATCGCCAACTTCCCCAAAATGATTTTTTATCCCCAGCGGTATCACCTTAGTTGGGCAATACTGCGACAACACTTCTGAAACAGCAGAAAACAAGCCGCCGTAAATATTGTGATTATCAACCGTCACTACTAAATTAGTTTTTTTCGCTGAATCAATTAGCGCTTGTTTAGCTATTGGTTTAATCATATGTACAGCCAACAATTCAACACTAATGCCATTGCTTCTCAATTCTTCTGCTGCTTTTTTGCCTTCTGCAACCATCAATCCAGATGTGACAAGTGTGACGTCTTTTCCTTCCAAAATACGTTCAATTTTATTCAACTCAAACTGATAGTCATCCGCAAAAATTGGCTCCATTAGCTTACGAACTATACGAATATACATGCACCCCTTTTCCTGATGGACTACTGGAAACAATTGTTTTAACTGTAACCCATCTGTCGGTTCAAATACTCGCATTTCAGGAACACTTCGCATAATACCAATATCTTCAAACGACATGTGTGTGCCGCCATTGGTTTGAGCCGCTACACCAGAATCCGTGCCAATCACTTTGATATTTTGCTTTGCATAACAGCCAGAAATCGTTATCTGGTCGACAATTCGCCTAGTAACAAAAGGCGTAAAACTGATGATGTACGGTTTAAAGCCATAGGCTGAAAGTCCTGCGGCAAGCCCCACCATTTGCGCCTCACATATACCAGCGTCGATGGCTCTCTTTGGATACTTTTTACCAAGTTCCACTGTACCATTGGCAATCGCAAGGTCTGCGTCGATAACGATGGCTTTTTCATCAGTAGCCATTATTTCATCTAGGGCTTGGCAAAGTATTTGTCTTATTTCTAACATAATGTCACCTGCAATTCTTGTTTTGCTTGTGCTAATAGCTCGTCTGTAACAGCCATACTATGGTTCATATAACCCATAGCCTCAATCGAGCGCACCCCTTTTCCTTTAATGGTATTTAATATAATCATTGACGGCGAATTTTGTTGTGCTTTTGCCACATCAATTGCCTCGCTAATCGCCTTTATATCGTGTCCATCTATACTAACCGTATGAAAACCAAAAGCGCGCCATTTAGCCACCACATCACCAGCTGGTAAAACATCTTCTAAGGAGCCATCCAATTGTTGCTTATTATAATCTAAAAAGACAATTAAATTATCTAAACCTCTGGCAGATGCCTGCATAGCTGCCTCCCACACTTGTCCTTCTTGCGACTCGCCATCACCAATTATCGCATAAATCGTAGCCCCGTCATTTAGTATTCTTGAACCAAGCGCCATACCAACCGCCGCCGAAATACCTTGACCAAGCGAACCAGCCGTCATATCGACGCCTGGGGTTTTGTTCATATCAACGTGACTGGGCAAATTAGTATTTGGCTTATTAAGCGTTAATAACCATGATTTTGGAAAATATCCTTTATCGGCTAAAACGGCATAAAGCGCTGGTCCCGCATGCCCTTTTGACAAAACAAACCTGTCCCTTTTTTCTAAAGCGGGATTTTGAGGGTCTATATTCATTTTTTCATAGTATAAGCAGACAAGCGCCTCGACAATAGAAAACGACCCACCAACGTGACCCTTGCCCGCCGAGTGGATACTTTCCAGTATCGACAACCGTATCTCTTTACATTTTTGCCTTAACTCTTCGTAATTATACGTCATTTTACACCTTCTTATAATTGGGAAATATTTAATTATTTAGCACTTTATAAAGCTGTTTAAATCGTTCATACTGTGATTTATAAACCGCTTGATTATCCTTATTCGGCAAGGTAACATTCTCGTTTAGCCTTACCATCTTTTCGCAAGCTTGATGCAAATCTTTATAATACCCACTACCAACAGCGCCAACTATCGCTGCGCCTAGCGCCGCCTCTTCATCAACCACTGTAGTATAAATCGGTACATTTAAAATATCCGCTTGAATTTGTCGCCACACCTCGCTATTCGCCCCGCCACCAGAGGCTATCATTTTTTCTATCGAAATGCCCATATCGCTTAAAATTTCATACACGACTTTTAAATTAAAGACGACACCTTCCATCATCGCCCTTATCATATCATCTGCCGTATGTTTTAATGTCAAACCGATAAAATTTGCTCTCGCCCGAGGATTAATATAAGGGCTGCGCTCACCCGCTAAATGCGGAAGAAAAAGCAAGCCTTCAGCACCCGCAATCACCTTGCCCGCGCGCTCATTCAAGCTTTTATAATCTAGCTTTCCCTCTAAAACATTCTCATTAAACCATTTTAAAACACTTCCCCCATTTAATGAGCCACCTTGGATATACCATACGTGTTCCTCCCCGTGACACCATGTTTGAAGGCGTCCTTTCCTGTCATAATTCGCTTGATTAATAACAGTTGCCAATTGCGATGCCGTGCCTATGTTTAAGGTGGCAATTTCTGGCTTTAAAATACCATTGCCAATCAGTTGCATTGCCGAATCGCCACCACCAGCAGCAACATACACAGACTCTAAAAACCCATAACGCTTAACAATATCACTTTTTAGTTCGCCAGCGCTTTGCACGGAAGATAACACAGTAGGAAAAAACGACTCATCGAGTTCTAATTCATTTAATAAGTCACTCGCCCAGCATTTATCTTTGACATTATAGGCAAGTGTTGCCGAGGCATCTGTATGGTCGCTAAAAATCTGCCCCGTTAAATATAACCGAAGATAATCCTTTGGACTCATCACTTTATGGATACGTTTATACGACGACGTTTCGTGTTTTTTAAGCCATAATAAGGACGAAATCAGCATTCCCGCCGCAGGAGAATTAAGCATTGATGTTTCAAGCCTTAGTTTCTTAATCGCTTGCTTTATCACTTCACATTCAGCTGGCGTTCTCTGATCCATCCAAATAATCGCTGGACGAATAACCTTTAGTTTATCGTCTACCAAAACCATACCGTGCATTTGTCCAGAAAATCCAATTGATACAATATCAGCCATATTGCACTGATTTTTAATATCCATTAATGATTTATCAAGCGCTAAGCACCAATCCTTTGTCTGTTGTTCCGCCCGACCAACAGACTCAATCATAACAGAGTATGGTTTTTGACTGAAGGCAACGATCTCCCCTTGTCGATTAAGCACTAAGACTTTTAAGGTAGATGTTCCTATATCTATGCCACAAAAAAGTTCCATTCGCTTTCCTTTCTCTTCAGATATTACTTAATAACAAGCTCTTTATTTACTTTATCCGAACTCATAAATATAGCAATAATAACAAGACTACCAAATACTATCTGTTGCCAAAATTCACTGATGCCAATAACGTTTAATCCACTTTGAATAACAATAACCATCAACACACCAATTAAGGATTTTAACACACTGCCTTTACCTCCAGATAGCGCCGTACCCCCAAGCGCAACAGAGGCGATACAAAGCAGATTTAAACTATCGCCAATCGTCGGCAAACTACTTCTCAATTTAATCGCATATAAAAAGCCCGACAAAGCGCTTAAAATACCACAAATCGTAAACGCATATACTTTCGCTTTATCAATTTTTATCCCCATTGTTCTGGCTGCTCTTTCATTTGCACCCGTCGCAATAATGCTCTTGCCTAATACCGTGCGTTTTTGAATAAAGAAACAAATAATTAAAAATACAAAGGCTATCACAAAATAAATCGGTACAAAACCAAATTTTATTTTTGACCACGCAATAATATCCCATTTTTTAATCGGAATACCCATAGGTCTACCACCAGATATAATCAGCGCCGCACACTTAAAGATTGCCGCTGTGCATAGCGTTACGATAAACGAAGGCACATTTAATCTCGTAAATATTATGCCGTTTAGAAATCCCGCTACAATACCAATTAGCACTACTGGCACGAGAATAATCATACCGTAATCGCCAATATACATCCCCGTCACCACGCAGGTAAGCGTACAGATTGCACCAGTTGATAAATCGATAGAACCTAACAATAAGACAAAGGTAATACCGATAGCCATCAGTAACAATGGCGCTGTATCCGTTAATATATTGGAAATATTACCAAGCCTTACAAAATTCGGATTCATAGAGGTAAAGATTAAGACAACGACAATTAAACTAACAATATTCAAATATTCCGTAAATTTTTCTAATTTTAACAATATCTTATTTTTCATAAACTATCACCATTTTCTACAACATACACTTGACAATATCAAGTTGTTCTGGTTTATTATCAGCTGCGCAATCAAATGTACCGCTAACCTCGCCATCTTTCAAGGCAATAATTTTACTAGATATACCAATGCACTCATCTAAGGTGTCGCCTAATAAAATAACAGCAGACCCTTTATCTGTAATTTCTCTAATCAGTTCATAAATATCTTCTTTTGAGCCTATATCTACACCACGTGTCGGGTGATTTAAAATCAAGACATCGGCATCAGAATTAATCGCTCGAGCAAAAACTACTTTTTGCGCATTACCGCCACTTAATCGTATCATCAAGTCCTTATCACCACCACACTTAACATCCAAGCGCTTAATCCATTTCTGCGCTAACTCTTTTTGCTTATGTTGTGGCATAATACCATTCACCGCCACTTTATCCAGCGACGATAAAATAATATTTTCACCTATACTAAGCGTTCCCACCATACCCTCAACGCGTCGTTCTTTCGGTATAGCTAAAATGCCTTGCTTTAAGGCTTGCGATGGATTTTTAATCGATGTCTTTTGCCCTTTGATATAAATATCGCCAGATGTAGCTACTTCATCTCCTGATATTACGGCGCAAAGCGCCTCTTTACCAGAACCTTCCACCCCACAAAGTCCAAGCACTTCCCCTTTACACAAGTCAAATGAAATATCTTTAAATATGCCAAATTGACTTAAATTTTCAACTCTAAGCAGTTCTTGCTCTTTATCGGGAACGGTCTGTTTATTAACCTTAAAGTACTCCCCTGTTGTCGTTCTACCAACCATTTTTTCATAAAGTATTGCCTCTGTCGCCTCTTTGGCAGGGAGCAAGCCAGAATTTTTACCGTCTTTAAATACATAAATCCTGTCGGAAATCGTCATCACTTCATTTAAGCGATGCGATACAAAGATAACGGAATTTCCCATCTCCGTCAACTTTTTCATTTGCGTAAATAACTGCTCTATTTCTTGCTCATTTAATACGGAGGTCGGTTCGTCCAATAAAATCATCGATGGATTTTCCGCCTTTGATACAATATGGCAAATTTTAGCAATCTCTACCATCTGCCTCGAGGCAAAACTCAAATTGATAATCTCTTCCTTCGGCGATATATTGGTCACACCAATATCCTCTAAGGCTTTTTTAGCATCTGCCTCCATTTTTGCCCACTGAATAAAGCCGAATTTCGTGTAATTCTTTTCACTACCTAAAAATATATTTTGAGCCACGGTCAAATTTTTTATCAAGGATTGTTCCTGAAAAACCATCCCTATGCCCATATTATTGGCAATTAATGGGCTACCGCCATTATAAGGCTTACCGCTAATTGTCATTGTACCGCTAGTCGCCTCTTCTACACCAGCGATTATTTTTAACAAAGTCGATTTGCCCGCGCCATTTTCACCAATCAAGCCAATAATTTCACCAGCATAAATTTCCATTTCTATATCCGCAAGCGCGGCGTGGAGTCCATACATTTTGCCTATGCCTTCGGCTTTAAATAATAGATTATTTTGCATTATGTCCTCCTACTTAATAATTAGTTTTCTATTGCGCGCAACCGAAATCGCCACCGCGACGATAATAATCACGCCTTTTACCGCCTCTTGAATAACTGGCGCAACCCCCATCAATATCATACAATTAGAAATCACCGTAATACTAATGACACCGATAAGCGATTGATACATCCCGCCTTTACCACCTGCCAGCGATGCTCCGCCAACTACAAGGGCTGTAATGGTAGTAAACAAATTGTTCAAACCGATACTAACTTCGCCCAGTTCTAATCTGACAGCGCCAAAAATGCCCGCTACTGAGGCACAAAAAGCGCAAAACGCGAAGATTTTAATTTTTACAATGTCGACGTTTATCCCGTTTGATTTGACAATATTCTCATTGTCACCAATGGCATAAACCGCTCTGCCAAAAGCAGTATATTTCTGTAAATATAAGCCGAAAGCAAAGACCGCAAAGGCGATTAAAGTCAAGTAAGGAATACCAAGTACACTACCTTTAGCAATCATAGGAAAAGCTGGCTCTAAAATTCTAGCGGGTTTTCCGTGATAAGACATGATACCAAAACCCGTAGCGACACTGCCCATACCGAATGTCACAATAAAGGATGGAATGCGCATTTTAACGTGTAAAAATCCCGTTAGTGCGCCAATACTCGCCCCCAATAAAAGCACGGCGACAATTGCCAATATCCCAAAATTATTACTGTTTTGGTTATTCAGTACCAATAAACTAACTACCGAGCCCGCCAAGCCCATAACCCCTTCTAAAGAGAGGTCAATCGAACCGACGATAATAACAAAGGTTAAGCCCGTCGCTAAAACTAGTGGTATCGCCATTTGATTTAACAAATTAACGACATTATCGGCTGTAAAAAAGCCTTGTACAAAAATCGTCGCCAGTATAGTAATACTAGCAAGAACGATTAGCGGAGCAACCTTACTAATTTTTGCCCGTCTTTGTTCCGATTTGATTTTTTCTGCAAATTCTTCCGCAATGCGATTTGTCGCTTTTGCTTTATCTACCTCTATGTTCTGAGTCATAACTACTCCTTCTAAATTTACTATGTAAATACAAAAATCCGCCGTAGCGGATTTTTGAAAAATATTATTTCTTAAGTTCCATCGCTCTAGCAATTGGGAAATCTAAATCATCATAATCATACGTTGGTACGCTATCAACAAATTCCTTTTTAAAATCACTTAAATTATTTTGGTCAACAAAATAACCATTGGTATAGAAAACTCTGTTTTTGCTATCGAGTTCTTCTACTTTGATTTTACCTGAATAAGCTGCATAGGCATAAGCCGCACCATAACCACCTTGTAAATAACCGTTATTAGCAACTGTACATACCATATCGCCAGCCTCAATAGCATCTAACGCTGCCGATACACCGTCGACACCACAAATTTTCACTTTACCATTTAAGCCTTTTGCTTTTAAAGCTTGTAAAGCACCAATAGCCATACCGTCATTGGCACACCAGATACCGTCAATATCTTCACCGTATTTCGCTAACCACGTTTCAGTGATTTTAAGCGCCTCTTGCGAACTCCAGTTAGCAACTTGCATATCGAGCAATTCGATGTCTGGATTTTCTGAAAGCGCTTGTTCTAAACCAGCATAACGCTCAACAGCTGAATCGTTACCAAGTTGACCTTGTAAAGCTAAAATTTTCCCTTTGTTTGGTGTTTCAAATGTTTTAAACATAGCGTTGGCAATATCATAACCTTGTGCAACACCATCAACCGATTGGTGCGCAACATAGTATTTATAATCCTCTGGATTTAAACCTTCTGCTAAATGCCATACGCTTGTCCAATAAACGCCTTCCTCTTCACAAACTTCTGCAATAGCAGCAGTATTTGGCGCATTACTTGGGTCGACATAAAAAATAGAGTTTTTACCGTGACTAGCAATAAACGCTTTAATACCGTTTAATTGCTTTTCATCTTGACCGTCACAAGTCAATACTTCAACTTCGGCAGTACCTTCTGGCAATGTTGCTGCAAATTTCTTTACACCCTCAGCCTCTTGGTTCCAGTACTCATTATCCGTTGAATGAATACACGCAGCGATGAAAACCTTTTCCTTTTCTCCACCACTATTTGCCTCTGACGAAACCTCAGAGCCAGCTTTTGAACCTTCTTCTGCTTTCTGCTCCGTTGGCGCGCTTGAACAAGCACTCATAGAAACAGCTAAAACCATCACCAATAAGAAACTAATTAACTTTTTCATAACGCTCTTCCTCCTATCATTGCGTATTAATTCATTTGATGAATTAATTAAATAAAGTTAATTTAATTATACGCTTTTTTCTATGATTGTCAATAATTGTTTTGTATTTAACAATATTGCGTGCTGAGCGCGATGAATATTTTATTTAAAATTATTTTTTACAACTTTGTTACTTGTGGTATAATTAGAATAAAGCTAACTATTCAGTCAACCCACGTTGTCGCTAAAGCTCTGCCTCATAATGACACGGCTTTTATCATTAAACCCGCGTTAAGATACCTACGTCGTTCCTCCTCTGTATGACAACGCGGGTTAAATAGTAAAGGGAAACGAAATATAAAATTAAGGACAAACTATGACAAAAAAACTCGGTAAAAATGCTGGCGATTTACAATCGATGAACCGCTCATTAATTCTCAATATTATTAGAAAATACGAAAACATCACCCGTATTCAATTATCAAAACGAACGGGGTTAAAACGTTCTACTATCACCAATATCGTCAACGAACTCATTGAATCCGAATTAGTAATAGAAAGCGGTTACGTCAACAGCAGCATCGGCAGAAAATCAATACAGTTATCATTAAACCCAAACAAGTTCAGATTATTATCCCTGCGTTTAACCAGACATCATATTCTACTCGGCATTTTTGATATTAAACTCAACGAACACAAAGTGTTAAAATACGAATTAGATTTATCGATTAAACCCACTGTTATATTGGATAATATCATTGAACATATAAAATTAATTATGAAAGACTACAAAGCGTATGAATTTATTGGCATTGGTATCTCCGTTCCAGGTCCATTTATCAGAAAAAACAAAAGAACAATTTATTCTACGGACTTTTCTGGATGGGAAAATATAGACATAGCGGATTTAGTATACCATCACTTTAAACTCCCCATCGTTATAGAACACGACGCCAACGCTGGCGCATTATGTGAGTGGTGGTTAAATACTGACTTTTTAAAGCAAGGTACACTAGTATACCTCGCAGCTGGGCAAGGAATCGGTTCTGGCGTAATTGTAGATGGCAAGCTTTTAACCGGTGCTATCGGTACATTTGGTGAAATTGGTCATACGTCAATAAACTACAATGGCAAAAAATGCAACTGTGGTAATAGAGGGTGCCTCGAACTTTACGCATCATCTAGCGCCTTAATTCAGCAAATGAAACAGGCATTAGCGACTGGAAAATATCCAAATTCTTCACTACATCCCAATAGTTCTATTGAAGAATTTTTTGTCGCCTTAAAGAAAAACGATGCGCTGGCACTGACGATTTTTGACGATATTACAGCTAGTCTAGCTATTGGTATCATTAATATAATCAATACATTTAACCCCGACTTAATTATTATCGGTGACGAATTAGCTATGGCAGGCGATATGTTGCTAGAAAAATTAAAACCCATACTAAAAACTAGCCTTCTACCAATAATTTATGATAATGTTCAAATTAAAATCAGCAAATTCAAAATGGATTCTGCCTTAATCGGCGCTGGCTCTTGCCTACTAGAAAAATTATTTTAAGACTTTATCTCACAAAAAAGCTAAACCTATTAAGAAAAAATAGATTTAGCTTTTTATTTTTAACACCTTAAATTAAAACGGCATTCTCTTTTAACCACTTTATTAAATAAAACTACTTCATTTCAAGTACAATTTGCTTGTTCTCATTATCCCAACTGACTTTGAAATCGAGCGCTTTGCCCAAATCTCTAAGCTTAAAATAATTTTGTCCATTGATATTGTAAGCACTTAAATTTTTAAGTTCGCCATCGATTTCTAGTTTGGCTTGCGATTGTTCGGCAGGCTTGTCTTTTTTGTCGCCAGCTTTTAGTTCACTGCCCTTAGGTTGATAGCTTTTGCCCTTTTCTAGTGAAATCAGTTGTTTTTCACCATTCCAATCAACGGAAAATTCAGCTTTTTTACCCTTAGAAAGCATAGCAATATCTCGTAGTTTAAAGTAATTGCTTCCGTCTATGTTGTAAACTTCTAAGCCTTTTTGTGCCTTGCCATCGACTACAAGCGCTTGCTCGCTGTATAGGGCATTAGGCTTAACGCTTACTGTACCTTGTTTATTAGAATTGATTAGCGGATTTTTAAGTATGCCTTTTTTAGTTTCATATCGTATTACTGTATCACCTACCGAATTTATCAATTCTACTTCACCAGTAATTTTAGTCACTGCTGCATGCCCCTCAGAAAAAGAAGTGACATGAGAGAAACTTGGTTCTATAAACCAGTTGCCTTGCTTATCAATATACCCATATTTATAAAAATCATCTTCTATAATTATAACTGCGGCTAATCCCTCTGAAAACGCTTCCACTTCTTCAAATTTAGCTTCCACCATTACTTTACCTGTTTTGTCAATATAACCCCATTTTTCATCTTTTCTAAAAGCTGCTAAGCTCTCTGAAAAATCTCTGCAAAATTCTAATTGTGGCTCAATTACAAACTTACCAGTCTTATCAATATAACCCCATTTTTCATCTTTTAGAACACGTGCCAAACCTTCTGAAAATGAAGCGCCATGCTCAAACTGCGCATCAATGACAACCTTGCCTGTTTTGTCGATATAACCCCATTTATCATCTTTTTCAAACGCTGCTAAACCCTCTGAAAATAGTCGAGCTTCATATTTAAACCTAGGAGTAATGACCAAGTTGCCCGCCTTATTAATATAACCCCATTTACCATCTTTTTTAACCCCAGCCAAGCCTTCAGAAAACGGCTTCACTCTATCATACTGTGCTTCAATTATAACCTTGCCTGTTTTATCAATATAGCCCCATTTTTTATCTTTTTCAAACGCTGCTAAACCCTCTGAAAATGGCATAGCCCATAGTTCAAGTCCTGTAACAGGCTGCAACAACTGATCATAATAAAAATACTTGTTTTCTCCATTTTCATATATACCAACTCCAGCCAATCCATCTGAGAATTCTTGACCACTAAATAGCTTAGTAGGGATTATCTTTTGTCCATCTTTACTAACATAACCATAAGAATCACTAGTCATTCCGTCAAAATAAATTTTCTTTTCAACTCTCGCTATACCATCAGTGAACTTTGATATATTATAATAAGAAAAAACATCATAATGTTCGCCGTAGTATTCTAAAGGTTCTAGCTTATTACCAAACTCATCAAGCCACTTAATATCCAGTTCTGCTTCCGTTAAAGCATAAGCGAAAAAGCTTGAGTAGCCGCTAAAAATCAATATGCCCGCCAAAACTAATGCCATTATCTTACTTTTTGTTTTCATCATTTCCTCCCTCTTTTAGAGAAACGAAACAAGCCATGAAAGAGATTCATAATATCAATATCTCCCATACTATGGTTGCTAATTATGCTAAGACTGCTGCTATCATGATTAAAC
>PDWI01016333.1_pt1 | contig 12306 bp, 6 predicted proteins | sample 1430891 | NCBI WGS metagenome assembly PDWI01 (sample SAMN01162508, study PRJNA174530) | Oral metagenome, whole genome shotgun sequencing project. | biome: Marine environment; feature: Marine mammal; material: Swab sample of the gingival sulcus; isolation source: swab sample of gingival sulcus...
ATAGTTACCACTGTTATACTGCCCTTTTCCAGTTTCCTTGTTGGGGCACATATAGAGATACTCGTAAAAGTTGGCACTATCTTCAGTATCAGAATGCCAGCCAATCAGCTGAATATCGGCAACCTGGGCATCGAACTCATCCCAGTACTGCGCCTTGGGCATGGTTTTCAATTCAACCTTGATGCCGATCTTGGCCAGCATCGCTGCAACGGCCTGGGCAATCTTTTCATCATTGACATAACGATTGTTTGGCGCAATCATGGTTGCAGTAAAGCCTTTCTCATATCCCGCTTCTTTCATCAGCGCCTTGGCCTTTTTCACATCAAAACGGGGAGCCAACGCAGGATTATAACCAGCATATCCTTTCGGGGAGTTTTGTCCGGCAACAGTGGCCCGACCTTTCATAATCTTTTTAACAATTCCAGGATTGTTTATCGCATAAACAATGGCCTGGCGAACTTTTGGGTTAGCCAGTTCCGGTTTTTTCTTGGCATTAAGCTGCAGACTGATAATCCGGCTTCCCGGCATGGTAATGAGTTGCAAATGTTTGCTTTTTTCAATGCGCTCAAAATCCTGCGGCGGAACGGGCATAATGAAATCAACATCCCCGGAGAGAAGTGCCGCAACCCGAGTAGCATTTTCACTGATCGGAGTAAGTACAATCTCATCAACGTTTCCAGTCTCCTTATCCCAATATTTAGGAAAAGCCTTGAATACCCAACGCTGGCCCTGCTCACGTTCTGCAACCTGAAATTTTCCGGTCCCAGATTCTGAACTATTGGCAAAGGAATAATCAGTTTTTACAATAGCACCTTTGTCCAGCCCCTTTTCATCTTTTCCAGAATAGAATTTAGAATCCATTGGAAAAATATAGGTGCACATATTCAAGGTCAGTCCATACGGAACGCTGGTTTTGATGTCGATAGTATAATCATCAATGATTTCTGGTTCGACGAAGCTGTCAAAAAGACCTTTATAATCCTGACTCTTCTTTAAACGAGCCATAGTCCAGGCAACATCCTTTGCAGTAAAGGGGTTCCCAGAATGGAAGGTAACTCCTTTGCGCAGATGCATTCTCAAAGTAAGCGGATCAATCCGTTCCCAGGACGTAGCAAGACGAGGCACAATTTCCATATCCTTGTTCCAGCGTACCAGTGGATCAAAGACGAGATGGGAATATTGCAGCATCCCGCCAGAGAGTTGCACGTGAGGATCAAGAGACACCGGATCAGCATCCATAGCCAACTTTAAAGTTTTTGCTCCCGCAAGAGAAGCACTAAAGAGAAAGGCGCAAGCCAAACCCAAAGTGAGAATTTTTTTCACAATGTTCTCCTTTTATGAAATTTCAGGGATTAAATAACGGCGGCCACTCCACCGCAGAGCTCCCCCCAAAAAACGAGCTCAAACCAAAGAGAGTTCATCTGTAGCTTTAATTCTTTGAGCCCCTTTGTACCATATCTTGTCTCTTTGCTCTAGAGTTTTGTTTTTATTAGGGGAAGCTAGTTTTTTATCGCATTTCTGCCGTATAAAAGTTCTGTCTACAGACAATAAATGTTTCTTTTTTATTTGAGATGATGCTTTTTTTTCAGTTCTTTATACACCAATGTTGAAACTGCGCGGATAACATTTCCTCTGCGAAGCACCCAACTACTATAATTAGAAGGCCGTGAAGTACGCTCAATAATGCCGACAATCGCATAAGGGTAGCGGGCACCACCAACAGTTTTGGGGACAAGTATTCCCATATCTCCAACGAGATGCGCTGTGGAACCCGTTTTATTGTATACCAGGGTGCCTCGGGGAATCGGAGTACCATGATAGAGACGATCACGTCCTGGCAAGGCCATTATTCTACGTAACTCTTTTCCGTATGGCAGGGATTTATTCCAAAGTGCTTTAAGAAAACGTATGTAATCTTCTGGAATAGCACTATTTTTATAGGTTTTTCCGTCTGGAGGGATATATTCCTTGATAACCGTGTTTTTAAATATTGTTGCATAATGCCGTCGCAATATTTTTTGACATTGCGTTGGTCCACCCACCTGGCGCATCACCCAGTTTGCGGCACTATTGCTGCTGCGAACAATCATTGCTTCCATTTTAGCCCGGCTCTTTGGGCCATATTTCAATTTGCCATTTTTTACTTGATGGAAAAAAGCCAGCGCAAGAAACGGTTTAATCATACTTGCAGCTTGAAACAAAACATCGGCATTAATATCAACAATACTGCTGTTATCCTTGAGATCATAAACCATCCACCCAGTGCGTTCATCAGAACGAATCAAACCTTTTTTACGATAACTTTTAATGAGCTGCTCAACATTTTTCTCAATCTGTGTTGCCGGTGCCCTGCTGGAAACCAGTGTTGCAGCCTTTTTTACGGATGATGAAATCCCGCCTTTCCCTTCCGGGAGAATAGTCTTTTTTACGGCGTGTGAGGGTTGCTGAGAGGTTTGTGGTTCTCGATCGTGCAGCAGGCTGGATTCACCATAAACAACCTCGTTATTGTTCTCTCGGGTAATTGACGTATGAATCCCCGTTCCAGACAAGGCCTTTGCATGTCGCCTGGCAATTTTCAACGTGCTGCGTTTATCACCTCTCCGTTGATAAACAAGCGTGTAATTATCAGCATTGGTTTTTTCGATAAGGAGTTTTTTCCCGACATCCTCTCCAAGATGCTGGTAGATCTTGCGGTAGGTTTTTTTTAATGGCTCGAGATAAGGCCCCAGACCATAGCTCACATTGTAGAGTTCATGGTATCCGCTATCAACCTCAGCCCAGGCCTCTGCCAAGCCTGCTTCGTGAAGAATTTTACCTTGTTTTGCCAACTGCTGCACAATAGAATTTGCAACATCATTTGCATCAAAAATAATACCGTACTCATCATTTCTTCTTACGATTCGCAACCTTCGTAACACTTTATGATCAAGAACCTCCTCAAGACGTTCCTTATAGTCCAGAACATTTTCGATATCAGAATCCCAGATATAAACGAGATCATAGTGTTCACTCTGTGCCCAACTATTTTGGAAAATGCCTGAAAAAAAGACGTTTATGAGTGTAACGAGCAAAATACGATGCGGTGAAAAAAAACTCATGGAGCAAGGGCCTCTTCTGGGCGTGATAGTATTACTTATATTCTAAGATTTCAAAAAGTTGTAACTCTTTCTTCATACTACAATCTGTAGCTGAATTATTTTAGAAAAACCCGCACAAAAAAGTGCTATGGTAGCACGGTCATAGCACTTTCTTCAAGCAGAAAACTTTTACCACCAGGCGTCAATACCCCAGTTCCCGAAGAAATCGTTCGTCCTGAGACCATTTTTTCTTCACCTTGACCCAAAGTTTTAACAGCACTCGTTCGCCAAGCATTTTTTCAATATCATGACGTGCCATTGTCCCTATCGTCTTTAATTTCTTACCTTGTTTTCCTATGATGATACCCTTTTGTGAAGGCCGCTCTACAATGATTGTCGCATGAATAGTAACTCGCCTTTGCACCACATCCTCTTGGAAAGATTCAATGACAACAGCAGTGGCATAGGGAATTTCCTGCCCGGTTATTAAAAAAATCTTTTCTCTGATAAGTTCTCCGGCAAGAAAACGTTCGGTTGCATCTGTTGGTATATCATCGGGAAAATAACGCGGCCCAACAGGCATTCTGGCAACCAGCGTTGCGAGTAATTGCTCCGTCCCCTCTCCCGTCAACGCAGACAGCGGAAGAATAGCATCGGTAGCAAAAAGTTCTGCATATTTTTGCATCATGGGTAACAGCGTTCGTCTATCAATGAGATCCACCTTGTTCAACACAAGGACAACCGGGCATTTCACATGACGAAAATGTGCGGCAAGCTCCTTGTTCTGTTTTTCTGCGACACTTTGGGGAAGAGACTGAGCAGCATCAATCATCAGAACAACCAGATCAACTTCACCTAAAGATTCGAGAGCAACACGAACCATCTCTTGATTAAGGGGAACACGTGCTGTATGCAAACCTGGGGTATCCAGAAGAACCAACTGAGAATTTTCCCCGTTAACAACGCCAAGAATCCTGTTTCGCGTGGTTTGAGGTTTTGGAGTGACAATAGAAATTTTCTGGCCAAGAAGCTGATTCATCAGGGTAGATTTTCCGGCGTTTGGGGGACCTACAAGGCTGACCATGCCAGATTTAAAAGATGTTGTGCTGGTGTCCATGTGTTGTAATTTCCTCTACAGCAAGAAAATACAGTGCCACAAATGCTATTTCACACTATATTTGTTATTCGCGTCTTAAGATGTTACCTTGAGTACAATGCTAAAAGCCTATAATAATACGCTTTAGCAATCAAGGGCAGATTTTTTACATGAAAAGGGCAAACCCCGTAACTCTCTCGCACACACCGATGATGCTCAGTCAGGGAAAACTTATTGAATATTTGGATAACGGAAAATTTATCTGTGCCCTCGTCACCTCCGTTCAGCCCAAAAGAGTACACCTTATTAACCAGAATAGTCGAGAAGTTAGTCTGCCTGCGGCTCGTATTATTCATTGCTCAAAAGAAAATCATAACACCACAGCCAGTAGAAACGATTTGGTACAGCTGCTCAAGGAAACCACAACAAAAAGAACATCCTTAATGGATCATATCTCGCTCGAAGAAGTCTGGGAGCTTGTTGTCGAAGAGACAACAAACAATTTTGATCCTGTTTTTCTGGCAGAGCTCTGTTTCGGTGAAATCGCCGACGATAATGCCACAGCCGCCTTTATGCGCTGTATTCTTTCTGATCGACGTTTTTTTAAATATAAAGAAGGGAAAATAAAGGTTTTCAGTAAAGAGCAGGTTGAACAACTTATCACAAGAGGCGCAGAAACGATCCGCCATATCATGGATAATGGGCTCAACGGTGATCCTTTAGACCGCTGGCAGGAGGCCTGTTTAAAGTTGCTTCGCGATTATTATCTTTTCAGTAATGATGCTGAAAACGATGACATCGCTAAAAAAATGCTGAAAAAAGCACAGCTGACCCAACCCCACGCACCGTTCGATCTGCTAGTCAAAGCCGGCGTATGGTCAAAAAACGAAAACATTCCCTTATTGAAAAGTGATCTTGCGGTAAGTTTTTCTCTTGCCGCCCGGCAGCAGGCAGAGATGATTCTGCAAACAAAACACGAAGAACTTTTTGCAGATCCAGGACGCACAGACTATACCCATCTCAAACCTATGACCATAGATGGGCCAACAACCCTTGATTTTGACGACGCCCTCTCTGTGGAAAAAACTGATCAAGGGTATCTGGTGGGTATCCATATCTCGGATGTCGCCCATTACGTAACTCCAGGAACCCCGCTTTTTGAAGAGGCCATACACCGTGGCACGTCTGTTTATTTTCCCGAGGGCCAGATCCCGATGTTGCCACGCCATCTTTCTCAAGGCATCTGCAGTCTTATTCAAGACGAGATTCGTGCTGCTTTCAGCTTCATGATTCTGCTTTCCGAAGAAGCCGAGGTGTTGCAGGTGCGTATTAAACCCTCAATAATCAAAGTGGCTCGACGTCTTACTTATGAAGAGGCGGACACACTCATCGAAACCGATGAGGAACTACGCATTCTTAATATGTTGCGTAACAAGTTGCGTAAAAAAAGACTTGATAACGGTGCTCTGTTACTGCCCTTTCCTGATGTAAATATCTTTGTTGATTCCCAGGGAAAAATTCATGTTTCTTTAGGAAAAACCAATACGCCAGCACGAAGTCTCGTCTCGGAGATGATGATTCTTGCCAACACTGAAGCAGCTCGCTTTGTCTCTGACAGAATGGTTCCCGGCCTGTTTCGAGCACAACCGCCAATCAAACAGCGTCTTGTTCACGGAGAAGATGACGATCTCTTTCTCAATGTCCGGCAGCGGAAACAACTTCCTCGGGGTGAACTGCTTACTGTTGCCAACCCCCACAGTGGCCTAGGTGTCCAGCAATACACCACAATAACCTCGCCGATCAGACGTCTCCTTGATCTGATTATGCAGCACCAGCTCAATGCAATCTCGCGACGCCAGGAACCAACGTTTTCAGAAAGCATGTGTCAGGATTTTAGCTCTGTTATCAGCCGGACTGTTACCACTGCCAACAATGTCAAACAACAACGTCATCGCTATTGGCTCTTGAAATATCTCGAAGAAAAGCAAGGACAACTCGTCGATGCCCTGGTTATTGATTCTGGCCCGAAACGAATATTTTTACTCCTTAAAGAAGTGCTCATGGATGTCGATCTGGCAGCCCCATCGGGAACCCGGCCAACCCCGGGAGAGACCGTTAAGGTGCGAATTTCCAGGGTCGCCCCTCTTGATAATACCCTTCGTCTGGAATGGCCATAAACCTCATACTGCAATGAAAGAGAAACAGAGGAGGCGAATAACGCCGTAACCTTGCTGAAATACTATGACAGGAAAACACGATAACAGCTTTGTAAGTCGATGTATAAATGACACCCTTGCCGGATTGCGGGATGGCCTGTCACGATTTTCTGGAGCAAGCCGCAGTGCTGTTATTTTTTCAATAGAAAAGGAAAACAAACTTTTCGTCTGTGATCCCCAAAATCTTCTTTTTGGCTATGAACCTAAATTGCGGGATATCTACCTGGAAAACACGCTCTGGCAAAAGGAACAATATCAGCGATATGACCCAAAACTCTTCGGTCATATCGACCCCGAAGAAAGCGTTCATTTTGATGGACTTATCTGTTACGGCGGACGATCTGGAGCAGTGTACTACCAAATGTGGTTTACCGAGCATCACCCGAACATGTGCTCTGTCGGCCCTACCCTGCGTTGGCTCGAACATGCGGTGCTTCGTTTCTCCCACGACATGGCCAATGAAAACACGCTTTACACCGGAATTTCAGGAAGTTTCCTGCGAGAATACGCGACCCATGCAGTGCATGATTATGTGGTAGACCAGGTTAATCTTAATTTTGGTATTGATTCAAGAATTCGTATTTTTCCAGTTCTGGAAGCAATTCTTGGTATATCAAAAACTCCTGAAGAGGGAGCAGTACCGGTCGGCTCTATCATGTTTGTAGAGCCCCAGCTCTTGCCACGACTCAATTTTATAGTCACCTTTCGCCATAAGCAACAACCCAGCCTGAACCACTATAAACATATCAGAAAGCTTCTTTTAGCTGTCGAAGGCTCCAATCATAAGCTGGTCTCTGACGGAAGCAGAATAATTGGTATCTGCGATGGGTTGCTCCCCGAATTTTGTCTTATTGCTGATTTTCAAGGCAAGACGGGTTTTCTTCATCTTAATAATGAAGCTGTTTGCAGCTTTGCAGATGGCTCTTTCAGCTCAACGACCCATCAGGCAAAGCTCTTTGAGGTAGAAGAGATTCTCCTTGATTACGAACTGGACACCACCAGCCGTAATGAACTTTATCAGATTGTTTGTCACCTGGTTCATAACGCTGAATCAAATGCTTATGGCTGCACCCTTGTTCTTGATCTTGGCAAGGAACCACACGAAATCTCGGGACAGCATCTTCAAAACCCTATTGACCTCAGACAAGCCAAACACCAGCATCTTGCCTGTCGGCTATCCAAAACAGATGGTGCTTTACATATCACTGCCGATCACCATCTCCAGGCCTTTGCCTGCCTGCTTGATGGCATAAGTATTCCCGGAGAAGATCGAGCCCGAGGAGCCCGGTATAACTCTGCGCTTCGTTTTTCAATGAAGTACCAGAATGTTCTGGTCGTTGTCGTCTCTTCTGACAAACCGGTTTCTGTTATTTACCGTGGTGAAGAAGTTGGTAAAAAGGCCGCTGTCAACCCCTATGAAAGTTGTGCCCTTTCTCCAGTACCACTTGCTGCCTGGCTGGAAAAAGATACCGAGAAAACTGTATAGAAAGTTCTTTGGCACTACGTTTTGAGCAGCACGAATCATAAAAAACAGAGGTAAAAGACATTTTTCGCAATGAATCCTTTTCTAGGAAAAACGTACCACAGCTCCGTAAAAACGAGTAATTATTCAAAGATTCTCTATGGAGATAAAGATACCGCAATACTTCTTTTACACGGTTTTATCGGTTCTCCTTTTGAGGTTGTTTCTTTAGGTGAACAACTCAATGCGGCTGGTTTTACCGTTTTCATGCCATTACTCGCCGGTTTTGGAGGAAGCTCGGCTCTTGTCAATCAGGCGACGTACCTTGATTGGCAGGCAACATTACGCGAAAGCATAGAAAAACTTGAAGCTCTGTACCCCAAAATAATCATTGGCGGATTCTCTCTGGGCGGGGCAATAGTCAGTGATTTTTTAACCGATGCCAATGTGTCCCTACAGAACATTATTGGCGCAATTCTGCTTGCTCCATATTACAAACCCAGGATATGGGGAGCGAAATCGGGAAGTCATCTTGCCGATTTTTTTGTTGATACTATCTCTTTGACGAATTTGTACAAGATCTCAGGAAACGAAGATTTAAAAATCCCTTTAGAAAACCCTGAATATTACAACACAGAGTTGCCAATAAAAGCTGCAAAAGAAATTGTTCTTTTGGGTGAAAAAATACGGCACAAGGAAAAACTTCACAAGATCAACATTCCAACATTATTGGTATATAGTGAGGATGATCGTACAGTAGATAATCGGGAAGCGATAAAATTCACCAGAGAAAATTTTCAAATCCTAAAGGAAATTTCCTTTCCGAAAAACAAAAAGATTCGACATCAACTTGCCGTTCCTTCAGGAAATAACGAATTTAACGCTTTGTGTACAGCTCTTGTCACGTTCGTAAGAGAAATAAGCCTGGAGTAATAAAAAGTAAACCCTGTAGAACGACTCTCATCCGCTTCGCCTGTACACCTTCGCTACAAACAAAATTATTTTTGAGCCTCGAATAAGGTACAGACATTTTTCCCCTTTTGTTTTGAAAAATACATGGCCCGGTCTGCATATTTCACCAGATCCTTTGCATTCTTTGCAGTATCGGGATAGACCGCAGCACCTATGCTGGCACCAACCGTGACAGTACCACATTTCAAAATGATAGGTTTATTTATTTCCCGAAGTATCTTTTCTCCGGCAGCAAGGCTTCCTTCTCGTGAGTTTATCTGAAAGAGAACAATTGCAAATTCATCTCCACCAATACGAGCCACGGTATCTGTCTTTCTCATAACAGCTCGCATTCTTTCACTTGCCTGTACGAGCAATTCATCACCTGCTTCATGACCTAACCTGTCATTAACCTTTTTAAATCCATCAAGATCAACATACAAAACACCAAGCTGTTGTTCATTACGGTTTGCATATGAAATCCCTGTCTCGAGCTGTTCAAAAAACAGTTTTCGTTTTGGAAGAGAGGTAAGCGTATCATGAAGAGCCATAATGAGAAGCTCATTTTGAGAAATACGCCATTTCGTAATAGAAAACGCCAGGAACCAGACAATAAGGCCCATGAAAACAAGAAGCCCCATGCCCAATAGGATAAAGTGCTGTTGCAGAGGTCTTATATAATTTTTCAAAATTTCCGGCGAAATATGGGCAACAAGAACCCATCTACACGAGTCTAAAAGCGTTGTTTTTTCTGAGGCTGCGTCTGTATCATACCGTTTGCTGGAAGGATCAGTGCTGCAAAGAGGATACATCGAGATAAACGAAAACAAGCCATTTGTGGTATGTATCTGGCCTGTTTTTTGCTGAAGCGTACGTTGCCACTCCTCAGGGTATATCTTTGCAAAATTTTGCATTTTTCGTTCTTCGAGCATAAACCCCCATTGTTTTTCTGTATCACTATGAAAAAGCCAGTACCCTTGCTCGTTGAGCAACATGGCATTCCCTTTCAAATGAGTGCTGGTTCGTGCAATGGTATCAAGCAATTCTTGCCCAAGATAATTAAACACGATGATACCACGTTTTTGTTTCTCACGATCAAATACCGGAGTACCTATACGAATCATAGGCTTAAAGGGGAGTTCTATCTTGCCATTTTCTATGTTCAAATCAAAAGGTGAGACAAAAATTCCTCCAGCATTCAACCGGAAAGTATCATGGAAATAGTATCGATTTGATTTGTTTTGCAATGCCTCTTTTTCTACAATACTGGGCATCACATCATTATAATTGATCCGAATAATTTCCTGGCCAGTGGCATCAATATAACGAATCTGATCATATCGTTTTTTGTAAAAAGACAACACCTGATACTCCAACGCAATATCTGCAAGAATTTTTGCATCATCTGTATCAAGATAAGACTTGAGATCTTTTTTTTGAGAGAGAAAAAGCAAATCACTGAGAATGTCACCAAACTTACCTTCCATCTCATTCTTTTGAATGACAAGAGTACTCATCTCATCGGCTTTTATACTATCCAGCATTGCATTCATTTGGGTTGTGTAGAAAATAGCAACCACTCCAACCAACAAGGCACCCAAAGACAAAAAGAGAAGGAGGAAAAGCTTAACAGATCCTGAAACAAGGTTTACTTTTTTATAACTATTCATTTTAACTGAAAAATACTGTTTTAAATGATAATCATAAAAGTCTGTACCAGACAATATTGAACAGCATGCAAAAAACACAAATCAACAGGTAAAATATGTTAGAAGCATTTTTAGAAACAAGGTTTACCTAAATCAGAGTACTTTTTCAAGAGCGTAATACTTAGATTACGATTTCTTGTACAATCAAAACAACCTCTTCATATTGCTCTAAAAAAATGTTTACTCGTATGAGTAAGTAAAATGCTCTGAGAAAGAAAAGAAACGCAGATTCTATAAAAGAAGGGGGAAAACTTCATAATATAATTTAACTTACAAAACCATACCTTTGTTTATAGGTTATTTTAATGATAAAATGCTACATATCCCCAGCAACGGAAGCATTCTATAAATAGCAGTTGCTTTTCAGTGCATTGATGAATACTTTAATAATCTATATGAAATATTAACTTGAAAAGAACTGATAACAAAGCTCGCCAGTCTAACTGGCCAGGCTTTTGATAAAGAAAGAAATACGTGAGGGGAGAACGATGTTTGAACAACTTGCCACAAATACTACCACGCCAGAAAGAGGGCCTGCCGCCGAAGGAAATTTTTATCCTGCGGGCAATACAAAAGAGAAGGTTGGCCCCGGAATGAACCCTCGTATCCAACGGTTGAGAAAACTCAGTGTGACAACCGAACCAACGATCTCCATCGAACGAGCTCTTCATGAAACCGAATTTTACAAAGAGAATCTCGGGAAATACTCTATTCCTGTACTTCGGGCCTTAACATTCCTCGATCATTGCAAGCGAAAAACACTCTACCTTGGTGACGACGAACTCATTGTTGGAGAACGTGGCCCGAAGCCCAAAGCCGTGCCAACATTTCCAGAACTCACCTGTCATAGTGTTGATGATCTTCGAGTACTGAACACCCGGGATATGCAGCGTTATATTACGACAGAAGAAGACATTGCCACCTATGAGCGTGAAGTTATCCCCTATTGGGAAGGCCGTACGCAACGGGAACGTATTTTCTCCCATGTACCCCAGGAGTGGAAAGCAGCCTATGAGGCGGGAATGTTCACAGAGTTCATGGAACAACGGGCTCCTGGACACACCGCTCTCGATGGAAAAATCTATCAGTATGGCATGCTTGATCTTAAAAAGGAAATTGAAGAGAATATTGCCCGGCTTGATTATCTCAACGATCCGGAAGCCACTGATAAAGCAGAACAATGGAAGGCTATGGCTATTTCCTGCGATGCGGTCATTGTTTTCGCCGAACGGCACGCCGATCTTGCCGAAGAGCTGGCTGCCAAAGAAAGTGATTCTAAACGACGCCAGGAGCTTCAACGGATTGCGGAGGTCTGCCGCTGGGTACCAGCCCATGCACCACGAAACTTCTGGGAAGCAATCCAGATGTACTGGTTCGTCCATCTTGGCACAATTACGGAACTCAACGGCTGGGATGCAATGAACCCCGGCCATTTTGACCAGCATCTTGCACCTTTTTATCAGCAAGATCTTGCTGCTGGTAGAATAACTCGTGAAGAAGCAAAAGAGTTGCTCTGCTGCTTCTGGATCAAGGTGAACAACCATCCGGCACCACCCAAGGTCGGAGTCACCGCACGAGAAAGCGGCACCTATAATGATTTTACCAATATCAATATTGGTGGCGTAACCCGTGATGGTCAGGATGGGACCAGTGACGTGTCGTACATACTTCTTGAAGTCATCGAAGAATTACACATTCTGCAACCAGGAAACTCGGTACATATCAGCAAGGTCACCCCCGATGAGTTTCTTCATGCTGCAATCAAGGTAATTCGTCAAGGTCATGGGTATCCTTC
>PDWI01009896.1_pt1 | contig 12304 bp, 13 predicted proteins | sample 1430891 | NCBI WGS metagenome assembly PDWI01 (sample SAMN01162508, study PRJNA174530) | Oral metagenome, whole genome shotgun sequencing project. | biome: Marine environment; feature: Marine mammal; material: Swab sample of the gingival sulcus; isolation source: swab sample of gingival sulcus...
AAACCTTTCTTCGCCTTTATTTCAAATACTTTTCGACGGAAATCTAATGAATAGCTCATAATCTATATTATGCCATATAATTTTACTTTTGCTATAGTGTGAAAGTGTGCTTTGACAAATTTTACCAACCTTTTATAAAAGTGATAAAAAAGCGAGAAACTAAACCAAGCTCCTCGCTTTATTTTTATTAATAGAACCTATTTTAAATAATAATATTACACATCATAAGTGGTTGAAGCCACATCACCACCACGACCTGTCCAGTTTGTGTGGAAAAACTCGCCACGAGCTTTGTCGGTACGCTCATAAGTGTGAGCACCAAAATAGTCACGTTGAGCTTGTAACAAGTTTGCTGGTAAACGCTCTGATGTATAGCCGTCTAAGAATGTAATCGCAGATGTCATACAAGGTATTGGGATACCTGTTTCAATAGACTTAGCTACCACTTTACGCCAGTCTGCTTGGCTATTTTCTAAAATATCTTTGAAATATTTATCAGAGCCTAAGAAGATTAAATCAGGATTTGCTTCATACGCATCACGGATATTACCCAAGAATGCACTACGAATGATACAACCTTCACGCCATAATAATGCGGTGTTACCGTAGTTAATGTTCCAACCAAACTCTTCTGACGCTTGACGAATTAACATAAAGCCTTGTGCGTAAGAGATGATTTTTGATGCTAACAATGCTTTACGAACCGCCTCGATCCACTGTGCTTTATCGCCTTCCACTTTACCAACGGTTTTGTTGAATAATTTTGACGCTTCAACACGTTGCTCTTTGAATGAAGATACGCAACGGGCAAATACAGATTCAGTGATTAAGGTTAAAGGAATACCAAAGTCTAATGCGTTGATACCTGTCCATTTACCTGTTCCTTTTTGACCCGCAGTATCAAGGATTTTATCGACTAAACGGCTACCGTCTTCATCTTTATAACCTAAGATTCCTGCTGTAATATCAATTAAGTAGCTGTCTAATTCTGTTTTACGCCATTCGTTGAATGTTGCTTCTAATTCATCATCAGATAAGCCTACACCTTCTTTTAAGAATTGGTACGCTTCACAGATTAATTGCATATCGCCATATTCGATACCATTGTGAACCATTTTCACAAAATGACCCGCACCGTCTTGACCAACCCAATCACAACAAGGCTCACCTGCTGGTGTTTTTGCTGAAATAGCTTGTAAAACTGGTTTAACAAAAGGCCAAGCCTCTTCGTGACCACCCGGCATAATTGAAGGTCCAAATCTTGCCCCTTCTTCACCACCAGAAACACCTGTTCCGATAAAACGAATCCCTTTTTCACGAAGTGCTACTACACGACGGTTTGTGTCAGGGTAGTTTGAGTTACCGCCATCAATGATGATATCGCCTTCGTCTAAGTATGGCACTAAACTATCAATAAATTTATCAACCACTTCACCCGCGCGCACCATTAACATAACACGGCGTGGTTTTTCTAATTTATCCGCCAAATCTTGTAACGAATATGCACCGATAATATTCGTACCTTTCGCTTCATTGTTTAAGAAATCATCAACTTTTGAAGTGGTACGGTTATACGCCACCACTTTAAAACCGTGATCGTTCATATTTAAAATTAGGTTTTGTCCCATTACGGCTCCCAATTTTATATAAAATTTATTCAAGGGCGTATGCAATACGCCCCTACCATTATTTAAAAACCTGTGAATGTGTCCCAATACGAGAAAGATACAAATACTCATCCTCAATTTTGTAAATCAATACTAAATCATTAAAAATATGACAATCTCGAAAGCCTTTCATATTGCCACTTAATGCGTGATCTTTATATTCCATTGGCAATGAATAAGAATGTTGCAATAAATACATTACTTCAATAAATTCAGGCGTTAAGCATTTTTTAGCACCTAATTTATTGAAATCACGTTGAAAATCTTTTGTCATTACTGTTTTTAAAGGCTTTCTATTTTTCAAAATTTAGCCCTTGCATTGTCTTAATAATGCGTCTGTCAAAGTTTCATCATCTCTAACATCAACCATTTCAAAATTACCATTTTCAATATCTTGCATTGATCTTAACGTTCTTGCATTTGGTTGATGATAATCTAAATTCACAGGAATGGTTTTTGTATGAGCAATTTCATTTAAAAACATATTCATTACCTGCGAAGGCGTTAAACCATATTGTGCAATCACGTCAAATGCTTGAGTTTTCACCTTTTCAGGTACTCTAAAACTAAATGCTGAATTATTTACCGTTTCCATTTTTTATTCCTTCCTATATTTCAATGTAATACACTAATGTTATATTAAAAAGTATTTCAATGCAATATAATGCATTGTATTCTTATCGCTCTGATTTTTGTAATTTTTTGTTATAATCTAACCGCTTATATTTTTCCAATTTTAATTAAATCAACAACTCCCACTATGGCATCCTGTTACAACTTTAATAATATGCTGTTTTGGATATAAAACCACGCCTCTAAAAGGTGGGCTTTGTGAGGATATAAAAACTCTCGAAATATCTTTTGAAGGTAAATTTACTAAATCAATATTTTCAGTATTTCCTTTTATCAATAAACTGAAATCACGGTAATCTCCCCTCTGATTTGGTTTTGATACCTTTGCATAAGTAAATGGCAAAGGCAACCACTCTTTATCATCAATTCTAAGGTTTCCATGTTGTTCTAACAATCGATAATGATCAGCACAATCAGATTGATAAGTGCCATATTTTTTTATAATTTATCGTACCCTTTATTTCTGTTAAGCCTTTCCAATTCAAATCGTTAAATACAATATCTTGTGGTACTTTAAAAAATGTTGTATAGCAATAAAATCGATAACTTCGTTGGTAACGATATTGTAATAATGGTTGTATATATCCTTTTGAGTGATCTTTTAGTGAAGAAGATAAAAAGGAATAATGCGCTAAATTATACTTTGTAAATTTACTGCTTACCTCCCAATATTTATTAATATTATGAGATATTTCAAATACTAAAGCTTTAGTAATCTCTATAAAAAAACTCCCAGAAGTCATCAACATTAGCAAACAAAATAACCCTAAAACTTTCATTGCATGACGACATCCTTCCTTAACTACTTCTTTTTTCATTTTTTAACTTTATCAATAAGAGACAAGGCATACCTTATCTCTACAAATATAATTTAATGCAACAACTCTCCAGCCTCTTTATCCAAATACCACTCGGTATTTCCATTACTCGCTTTGATTCTTGCAGCAGGGTAGTTTTGTGCTTTTGGATCATTTGCAAAAATTTGCTTAATTATGACCGCTTTGCTTTGTCCTGTTACAAGATAAGTGACTCGTTTTGCTTTCTCAATCAATCTCGCTGTTTTTGAAATACGTAATTGTTTTGTTTCAGGGTGCTGTGCGATTGTTGCTAAACGCTCATCATCAAAATCAGTTTGATTTGGGAATAGTGATGCGGTATGTCCATCAGTCCCCATTCCTAAAATAATCCAATCAAACTCTTGGTTTGGTACGCAGTCTTTGATTTCTTGTTCAAAACGAATTAACTCACCTTGCGCCTCTCGCTCGCCTAAAATTCGATGAATATTTTCAGCTGGAATATCAATATGATCAAACAATAATGTTTGTACTTCGCCATAATTACTTTCAGGATCTGTTGGCTCAACCATTCGCTCATCGCCCCACCAAAAATGAAGGTTTTTCCAATTTATTTCGGTGTTATAAGGCGGTTGAGCAAGTGTTTTAAAAAGTAATTTTGGTGTACTACCACCTGAAAGTGAAATATGAACAGGCTGAGCCTGTTCGCTATATATTTTAAATTCTTGTGCGATCTTTTCAACAGCTTGTTGAGCGGTGTCAAAAATAGTTTTATTCATTATTTTTATACCTTTTTCTTCATTTTTCCTGATGGACGACGCCACACTTTGCCCTCTTTAGCAATTAAGCGATCCGCCTCTTTTGGACCCCAAGAGCCAGCCTCATAGTCGTAAACTCGTCCACCATTTTTCTTATAGGCTAAAATTGGCTCAACAAATTTCCAGCAAGCATGTACTGCGTCGGTACGAGCAAATAAGGTCGCGTCACCTTTCATTGCGTCTAATAGTAAACGTTCATAAGCAGTTAATAGGTTTGGCGACGCTAAATCGGCGTAGCTGAAATCCATTGACACTTCTTTTGAGTCAAAGCCTGAACCCGGTTTTTTCAAACCGAAACGCATTGAAATACCTTCATCTGGTTGAATGCGGATAATTAATTTATTATCTGGTGCATTTTGGCTGAACACTGGGTGTGGTGTGGTTTTAAAGTGAATAACCACTTCTGTTACACGTGTTGGTAAGCATTTTCCTGAGCGAACATAGAAAGGCACACCCGCCCAACGCCAGTTATCAATTTCACAGCGTAATGCCATATAAGTTTCTGTGCTAGATTCCGCAGGTACGCCTTTTTCTTCTAAATAGCCTTTCACTTTTTCGCCATTCATTTCTGCACTGGTATATTGCCCTAACACTAAATTATGTTTGACGGTTTCTTCATTTAGTGGGTGTAAACAGTGCAATACTTTCGCCACTTCATCACGCATTGAATTTGCATTAATAATCGCAGGCGGTTCCATTGCAACCATTGCTAACACTTGTAATAAGTGATTTTGGAACATATCACGCATTGCACCTGAGCCATCATAATAACCACCACGGTCGCCCACACCAATACTTTCCGCCCCTGTGATTTCTACATAATCAATAAAGTTTCTGTTCCAAAGCGGTTCAAATAGACCGTTTGAGAAACGTAAAACTAATAAATTTTGTACCGTTTCTTTGCCTAAATAATGGTCGATCCGGTAAATTTGATGTTCTGCAAAGTAGTGATGAATTTGAATATCTAACGCTTTTGCGGTTTCAATATCGTAACCAAAAGGTTTTTCAACGATTAAACGTTTCCAGCCATTTTCTTCGGTATTTAGCCCGTGAGCCGCAAGACATTCTGGAATAATGCCGTATAAACTTGGTGGTGTTGAAAGATAATAAAGGGTATTACCTTGCGTTTGATAAAGATCGTGTAATTCCGCCAAGCGTGGCACTAATTTGCCATAATCTTGTGCATCTGATGTATTTACTGCTTGATAATAAAGGTGTAAACAGAATTTATCTAATATTTCACCGCTATCATTACCTGCCTCAATTAATGCACCGTGCATTTTTTCACGGAATGTTTCATCACTAAATTCACTACGAGCGACACCTAGAACAGAAAAGTTTTCAGTCAATCGCCCAATGCTGTATAAATCATAAAGTGCTGGGATCAATTTACGGTATGTTAAATCCCCAGAGGCACCAAAAATTACAATACAATTATTATCTGCGTTCATATTTACACCTATATTACCTTTGTTATTTGTATTAATGATTTGTATTAATGATTTGTATTAATGATTTGTATTAACTATGCAATAATTTTTACGTTGTTACCAGTAGTTAATAACTATTAAATTGATAAACTTTTTTCCAATCAACTGTTTTATCTCTTACCATAACAAAAGGGGGATTGATAAAAGTTTCTCGTTGATTATAAGTTAAAGGCTCAAAATTAAGATTATAAATCTCGCCACCAAGCTCCGATAAAATAACCTCTGCGGCAGCAGTATCCCACTCCCCTGTTTTACCAAAACTCACATAACAATCTGCTTTACCCTCTGCCACAAGCCCTGCTTTTAAACTGCTTGATCCAAAACGTAAAAATTCAAAGGGTTGCTGAACACTCTTTTTAATTTTAGTATGTTTACCACTTCCAGCTGCAATCACCAAGCGATCAGATTTTTCTAAAATTTTACAATTTTTTTCCAATGATTGCATTTTTCCTTTTTCTACTAAAAACGCACCTTGATTTTCAATCGCATAGTAGGTTTTATCAAAGATTGGGGCGTGAATAATGCCAAGTACTGGTTTATTATAACGAACTAAGGCGACCATAACCGAAAATTGACCTGTTCGATCAATAAATTGCTGTGTGCCATCAAGGGGATCAATTAACCAATATTCATCCCATTTTGAGCGTTCATCAAGTGAAACTTGGCAATTTTCTTCGGATAAAATTGGAATATTTGGGGTAAGTTTTGAAAGTGCGTTGATTAAGAATTTGCTAAGAAATAAATCAGCTTCAGTGACTGGGGTGCTATCGGATTTTATATGAATTTTAACGGAACTAGCATAAAACTCAGTTAAATATCGTCCTGCCTGATAAACAATTTCTAATACTGACTCAGTTAATTGTTGCATAATTGTATCCTTTTTATTAGAAATATTGAAATAATTTACTTGATTGTAAACTATTTTTCTAAAAAAATTAACACATAAATAATTGTTGAATGGTATCATTCTTTAATTGCTGACCAATTACCACAATGCGTTCATCTGGCATTTCTGTACAACCTGTAATGGTATATTGACTTTCCACAATATCAAATTTTATCCAAAAACCGCCAATTTTTGCATAGCCTTTAACACGAGCGACTTTACCAAATAGCCCCGATGTAAGCCAAAATAATTTATCCGCAAGTTGATCAATAGTTGAAATATGATGAGATGAAAAACTGATATTCTCTAACGGATCGACTTTTTGGGTTTTGTGACGAAAGAAACGATAATTCACTTTATTATTTTTTTGTTGAATTTCAATCCCTTTATCCAATAATGCCCGCCACTGTTCTTTATGCCATTCACTATAATGCGATCCTAAAAATTCCACATTATTTGCAAATTTCAATTCTTTTTTGACCGCTTGAAAGTCTGTTTCTGTAAAAGTTTCTGATTTACTCACGACTATTGTGCCAGCTGTATTAAGCTGATCTTGAAAATAATCAGGATAATTCTGCTTGCTTTCTTGATAATGGCGACCATCCACAATCGTAATAGGCGCAATCAATGAAACATCTTCATACACAATGCGATTAAGCTGTTCAAGGATTTTACTCGGCATTGCGACACCGCTTGGCTCAATTAATAAATAATCAGGATTAAGGGTATTTGCAATAGTCAGTACTGAGTAACTGAAATCTAAATTGAGCGAGCAACAAATACAACCTTCTGTCAGCTCCCACACTTTCATATCCACATCTTTATTTTGGCTTTGCTCTTGCTTTAATAACTCGCCATCTAGCCCCAATTCGCCAAATTCATTTTCTAAAATCACAAATTGACGTCCTGTCTGCTTAACCATTTCTTTAATAAAGGACGTTTTACCAGCACCGAGAAAGCCTGAAATTACAAGTATTTTCATTAAATTGACCTAAAAGTATCTTTAAATAAGATTGTAGCTGTGGATAACATTGTACTTAATGTTGCTAGTATACTATAATTTTTATATACAAGGGGAACATTAGCAAACATAGTTTGCGTATATGCTCCCGAAGATTAATTTAGTTTTAACGGGAGGATATTCCATCCACTACACTCATTCAATCCTCCCCTACTTATTTTTGCAAATAAAAAAGCACGGTCGCTTTCATTAAATCCGCAACCGTGCTTTTATATAAGAATAATAGCTTATAAGTTGCTATTAAATTATAAAACAACCACTGGTTTAATTAAGTCCGCTGGTTTGTTTTTCATTAGCATTAACGCATCTTCAACGTGTTCAAAACCTTTGAATTTATGAGTAATCAACGGTTTCACATCTAATTTACCACATTCGATTAAGCTTGCTAATTTTTCAAGACGTAAACGACCTCCAGGCATTAAACCACCGTTGATTTGTTTGTGTCCCATACCTACACCCCAAGTTTCACGAGGAATATTGATACTAGCGCCACGTCCAAGATAGTTTACGTTACCAATTTTACCACCAGCTTTTAACACATTGATAATTGGTGCGAAAGTATCAACCGTACCACCTGCGATAATCGCTTTATCAACACCTTTACCGTTAGTCATTTTCATTACTTGTTCATCAATTGGCTCGTGATAACCGATAAAATCAGTTGCACCGTAACCTCTTGCTGCTTGACGACAATTTTCACGTGTACCTACACAAATAATACGTGACGCACCACGTAAAGAAGCACCAGCAACCGCCATTAAACCAACAGGTCCAATACCCACCACTAATACGACATCACCAAATTGAACATCCGCTAATTCAACACCGTGGAAACCTGTTGGTACCATATCTGATAACATACAAGCTTCTTCTGGTGAGATTGAATCTGGCAAATGAGCAAGGTTTGCATCAGCGTGGTTTACGTGGAAGAATTCGCCGAATACACCATCTTTAAAGTTAGAGAATTTCCAACCTGAAAGCATTCCTCCTGAGTGCATAGGGAATCCGTTTTGTGCTTCAACCGTACCCCAATCTGGTGTAATTGCAGCAACCATTACACGATCACCGACTTTGAAGTCTTTAACGAGTTCGCCAACTTCAGCAACAACACCACAGCCTTCGTGACCTAAAATCATATCCGTTCTTTCACCTAATGCGCCTTCCCATACGGTATGCGTATCTGAAGTACAAGGTGAAAGTGCTAAAGGTTTGATAATTGCATCCATTGGTCCACATACTGGTCTTTCTTTTTCAATCCAACCAGTTTTGCCAATTCCTAACATTGCAAAGCCTTTCATTTTAGTTCTCCTATAAAAGTTAATATTAAAATTTTGCTGATGAGAATTATACTCTTTTAGAAAACCAAATCACGCTTTTTTTACACAATTTGGTGTAAAAGTTTGGTTAATTATTTTAACATTTTTTCAGCAATTTCAATGGCTTCTTCCACACAGATTTTATTTACACCGCCTTTCGCACAACGCTTATCTAAACAGGATTCAATAGATAAAACTGGATACACATCTTCATCAATGATCTTATGGAATTGTGCAAGCTCCAAAAGACTTAATTCTTCTAGTGCTTTTGCATTTTTGATAGCATAAACAACCGCGTCCCCAACAATATGGTGTGCTTCTCTGAATGGAATACCTTTAGCAACTAAATAATCAGCTAATTCTGTTGCATTTGCATAACCTTGTTTTGCTGCTTCTAAGGTTCGTTTAGTATTTATTCTAATATCATCTAACACTAAGCTTGCCATATCTAAACAAGCAAGCCACGTATCTACAGTATCAAAAATCCCTTCTTTATCTTCTTGCATATCTTTGTTGTAAGCAAGTGGTAAACCTTTCACCGTAGTTAATAGCCCTGTTAATGCACCAATTACTCGCCCTGTTTTACCACGAATAAGCTCACACGCATCCGGATTTTTCTTTTGTGGCATCAGTGATGAACCTGATGTCACACGATCCGCTAATTCCACAAAATTAGCTTCACCACTATTAAAAATAATTAAATCTTCAGCAAAACGAGAAAGGTGTACCATACTAATAGAAGCAACTGAAAGTAATTCTAAAATATGATCTCTATCTGATACGCTGTCTAAACTATTATTTGTTGCACTTGCAAAGCCTAAATCCTGAGCCAATTTTTCACGATCAATCGGATATGCTGTTCCCGCTAATGCCCCACAGCCCAAAGGACAAGTATTCATTCTATTATGAGCATCTTCTAAGCGAGAATAATCACGTGCTAGCATTTCATAATAAGCTAAACACCAATGAGCAAAAGTTACAGGTTGGGCTCTCTGTAAATGGGTATAACCCGGCATTACGGCATTTTGATGATTTTTAGCAGTTACTACTAATTTTTGTTGTAAACCACGAATACTATGTTGTAACAGTTTTACCTGTGCTTTACCCCATAATTTAATATCTAATGCTACTTGGTCATTACGGCTACGTCCCGTATGTAATTTTTTACCTAAATCACCTAATTTTTCAATCAGTTTTGATTCCACCCAACTATGAATATCTTCATTATCATCTTGTAAAATCACTTTCAAATTTGGTTCTAATTCTGTGTGTAATTCTTGCAAGGCTTGAATAAGTTTTTGTTCTTCATCTTTTGTGATAATACCAACCGATGCAATTGCTTTCGCCCAACCGATTGAGCCTTCAATATCTTGTAAACCCAAACGATAATCAAAGCATAAAGAATCATTAAAAAGTTTAAAACGTTGATCTGCTGATTCACTAAAACGTCCACCCCAAAGTGCCATAATTTCTTCCTATTAAAATAAACAAATTTGTATCTGGCAAATTTTTGCATAATTATTTATATTTAGTCAATTAATCTCATTATCATTTTTCCTAAATTATGTTTCACTTGCAGGATAACTGCAAATTTTTATCTATTGATTGTTATAAACTAATAATTATTATTACACAAAAATATCATAACTTATTGATATAAATTAATTTTTAGATCAGTTATTAGAGCCAGCCCTGTATATGCCACATCATACTTAATTACTATTAATTTTGTAAATTCACAAAAAAATTTAACTGCTCAAATATCAAACTATCAATGAAGATTTTTTAGCTTCTAAACGCTTTTGAGCTATTTGAAACCATTCAAACTCTTGCTCAATACCAATAAAATGACGATTTTCATTACAAGCAGCTTCTCCTGTTGAACCCACTCCCATAAATGGATCTAGAATAATATCATTTTCATTGGTATGAATTCTGATTATCTCTTGCATTAAAGCTAGGGGTTTTTGGGTTGGGTGTTTAGTTCTTTCTTTTCCTAAAAGAGTGGGAGTCTGAAAAAATCCACGACGATAGGGTATATCTCCTTTATTAAATATCCATTTACTTGATTTAGACTTCACTGCCCAAATTGCAAATTCCATATCTTGTACATAACGTCTATTAATATTTCTTGGCATAGGGTTAGATTTTTGCCAAACCAAAATATCTTTGACAACTCCACTAAGCGATTCAATTTTATCCACAATTTGCGAAATAAATTTATAAGAACAAAAAATAATTATTGAACCATTTTTTGCTAATAACGGATAACCTAAATCAAGCCAAACAGTTGGATCAAAATCATTATCCCATTCACCAAAATCAATACCTCGGCGAGGATTTCTCATTGTATGAAATTGATTTTTAGCAGAAATTGCATAAGGTGGATCTGTAATAATATGATCAACTTTTTCTCCCTTATCTATCATTTCTTGCATTTTTATAAAGCAATCCTGATTATAAATTTTCATTAAACTATCCTTTTAATGATATTGTAATTTTTATTATATTAAAGATTAAATAATGATTTTAAATAATGAGCAACGGCTTCATCTTTATTAAAACCGATAACTTCATTTGCTGATAATTGTGCTTTTAATTTTGGATCTGCATTCGCCATTACACAACCTTTACCCACACTTTCAAGCATTTCAATATCATTAAAACCATCACCAAAAGCAATACAATCTGCCATTGTGTAACCTTTTAATTTAACTAATTGTTCAAGAGCTGTCGCTTTACAAACACTCTGATTGGTAACTTCTAAACAGTAAGGTAATGAGCGAGCCACCTGTACTGATGCACCATATTTTTGGAAAATATGTTGTTCAAGCTCATTTAGATCATCGGCTTCTCTGGATACATAACACACTTTTTCTGTTTGTCTGCCGTGATGACAAGAAAAATCAACCACTTGATAACAATAGCCAGATTCAATATAAAAATCTTTAAGTTCTGGAATATCTTTATTAATGAACCAGTCATCACACTGATAACTATTTAAACAAATTCGTTCTTCATCAAAATCAACGTTCATCAATTCAAAAGCAATATTCTCTGGAAGATAATGTGTTGATAAGACTTCGCCAGATAATTTATTTGATCTTGCTCCATTTGATGTAATCAGCATTGCATCAGCAAGGTTTATTTTACTCACAATATGTTTCACATCAGGATAATTTCGTCCTGTGGCAAGAAAAATATCAACACCCTGTTGTGCTAATTTTTGAAGGATTTCAATCGTAAAGTCGCCCACTTTGTGATGAGCATTAAGAAGCGTGCCGTCTAAGTCTGAAACAATGGCACGAAAAGGAAGAGAATTTTGCATATAAAATCCTTTTTATTAAGGAAAAATACTTATTTTTGTATAAAAAATAAAAAAATGGTTGAGTATTTTCATACTCAACCTAAAAAACTATTTCACACGAGATACATATTCACCTGAACGGGTATCTACTTTAATGACTTCTCCAATTTGGATAAATAATGGAACACGAACCACTGCACCAGTACTTAACGTTGCTGGTTTACCGCCTGTTCCTGCTGTATCACCTTTTAAACCTGGATCGGTTTCAATCACTTCTAATTCAACAAAGTTTGGTGGTGTAACCACAATTGGAGAATCATTCCATAGAGTAATCACACAATCTGCTTGATCAACCAACCATTTATCATTATC